>OFMK01000236.1_pt1 | contig 63838 bp, 51 predicted proteins | sample 1541781 | NCBI WGS metagenome assembly OFMK01 (sample SAMN04209250, study PRJEB22552) | human gut metagenome | biome: gut; material: feces | host: Homo sapiens | place: USA: Oklahoma
CACCGCTAAAGCTTTCACGGAACCACGCGACTATCGCGTGGTTTTCTTGATACAAAAAATCCCCAAAGTTCCCCGGGGATTTTTATCTGCATATTGAGGCTATTTCGCACAATATACTTATTCATATTTTTTTAATTGTTCAAGAATCGTTCTCGCCTTTTCTTCCCATGTATTCTCTAAAGCCTCTTTATCCAATAACGCCTTATATGTTTCATCTGTTTTCAGCAATATTGCCTTATCTAACTGCTCTAAAAATTCTTTATGGTCATGTCCGATCAACACCGATTCATATTTCCTGCATTCGTCCATATCCGTTGTCACGATCGGTTTATTAAGCGCCATATACTCAAATAATTTAACCGGAGAAGTCGCTTTCGTAATGTCGTTGATCAAAAACGGAATCGTTAAAACATCCATACGGGCGGCATAATTCTGAAGGATCTCATATGGACGCGACCCGCAAAAATGAACGTTTTTCCATTGATCTGCTCCCGATTTATCATAAGAATCATCATATTTGATTCCAAAAAGTACAACTTGATATTTATTTTCCTGATCAATTTTTTTCAACAGATCATAATCAAACCATTTTGCCAGCGCCCCATAATATCCGATAACCGGCTGCCCCTTTTTCAAGATAGACTCAAACTCTTCATCACACTTAAAATTCGGATCGCACCCATCATGAAAGTGAGCATAATCCACGCCATTACTTGAAAAAGCAAGCCGAACATCTCCTCGCTTTTCAATGACATCTTTCTTCAGCGCCTCGGCAGTTACAACAACAAAAATATTTTTATCTGTCATAGCCAGATCATACTTTTCTTTTACGTTCACGGGAAGTTCGTCTGTTCCCGCAAGATGCGGATTCAGGTCGTCAATATACTCATAAACGATTTTATATCCCTGCTGCATATACTCTTTAATCTTTGCCGCAGGCAAAGTCCAGTCTGTTGAATAGAACTGAACATATTTCGGAGCTTTGCATTTTTCAAGTTCCTGAAAAAGCAGCTTTGAAAATGCTGTATTCGCATAGTTGACCAGATATAAATTATCCGCCTGTTTTTTGATCCGCTTCACATCATCCGTAAAACGTGTCACTTCATAAAAGACAAGCGTTCTTTGCTTCGCAAAATTGCTGAAAATATGCTGAGGTCTTTGGTACAAAGGCACATCCCATCCAAATGAACTTCTCCAGATCACAATCCGATCGTAAGAATTTTTTGAAAGAATCCGGTCGATTCCCTCGATAAATTTCTTTTTATTAACAGCGACATAAATTCTTTCTTTTACAGAAAGCTTTACAAGATAATTAGAATAAATATATCCTGCCGCCTTTTTTATCGTTCCTGCCAACCCATATTTTTTTACAAGATTTTTCAATTTACTGATCTTATCTTTCATTTTTCTCCCATTCTCCCATATACGCTTTCAATTCTGCCGCTTTCACAGACCAGTCATTTTCCCACGCACACTTTTTCAGGAGCTCCTTCCGTTTTTCATCCTTGCAGTCGTCCTTACATTCTTCAACCAATGAAACAAATTCCTGTACATTTTGGGCGATTTTTACCGCAGTATATTTTAAACATTCCGGAAGCGCTGTTGAAACAACCGGTTTCTCCATCGCCATATATTCAAATAATTTAACAGGAGAAGTTGCTTTTGTAATATCATTGATCAAAAACGGGATAATGCATACATCCCAAAAATGTACATATCCTGCCAATGACTCATAAGGTTTTTTTCCAAAATACTTCACATTTTTATAATCAAGCAGCCCGCTCTTTTTCAGCGAATCATCATGCTCAATCCCGATCAGGATCAACTGGATCTTCTCATTATCTGCCAGTCTTTTCAAAAGATCATAGTCAACCCAAGCCGCCAATGCCCCGTAATATCCGACATGCAGCATATCTTCTTTAAGCCACTGTCTGTAGACTTGATCTTCCGTCACGCTCTCCGGTACAAACTTGTCACACTCTGCCCCATTGGAAATTTGAACGATCCTCGTCTTTTTATTATTCGACTTTGCCTCTTTATACAGTTTATCCGCAGTCGCTACAGTCAACACATTTTTTGCTCTTAACAAATATTGATGTCTCGATCGGATCTGCGCGATTTTTTTTCTTGAAATAAGTTCCTCATTAATATCATCTACATACTCATAAATAATCCGAAATCCAAGTTCTGAATATTGTTTTATTCTGCTTACCGGAACGGTATCAGTAGAATATACCATGACGTATTTCTTTTCTATCTGCTTCAATGCATTTAATAAATACTTCCTATAATAATACAGATCCAATACATATACATGACGCGCAATCGGCGTGATACGCCGTCTATCCTTAAAATCTATATCATAATACGAATTGTATAAAATGAGCGTCTCCTCATCCCCCATATTTCTAAGCATATGCTGAGGACGCTGCATCATTATGTTGTGATATCCAAAGTGATTCTCATAAATAACAATCCTGGAATAACCTCTTCTTAAAATCCGATCTATAAGATCTTTCCTCACCCGACTGATCGGCGGATTCCATAAGTCACGCTCTGTTTTCTTCCACTTTACGGCAATCATCTTGATTGTTCCGCATATACCCTTTTTTCTGATTTTATTTATGAGTTCTTTTCCCGCCATGACTTTCCTTTCTCAATTCAAACAAAAACTTCACATTGCTGTTCCAAAAACGTTTTATACGCTTCGGTTCTTTCGTAATCCTATACAGCCACTCCAAATTATGACGTATAAAAAATGAAGGAGCACGCTGTTTCTTACCGCTTAAAACATCAAAACTCCCACCGACGCCAATATAAATTCCTTTTCTGTCAGAACGGAAATATTTATGAATCAAAAGTTCCTGCTGAGGAGCGCCTAATGCGACAAACACCAAATCCGGATCAAGCTCCGTTATCTGCCGCATTACCTTTTCTTTATCCTCTACATATCCATCTGTATATCCGGAAATAATGACATTCTTGTACTCTTTCTCAATCCGTCTGACAAAAGAATCCAAAACCTCTCTTTTTGCTCCGAACAAATAAATCGAGCACTTTTTTTCATTTGCATATTCAAGCAGTTCCTCACACAATTCCACTCCCGGTATCCTTTCTTTAAAACGGAATCCCAACTGCTCTCCACCCTTTACAATGCCGATACCGTCTGCAGCAATCACTGTATTTTTATCCATAAGAACCCGATTCATCTCCGGCATCTTCTTTCCGAGCATAAAAATCTCCGGATTGGCTGTCACAACAAAACAGCCTTTCTTTTCATCAATCCTTTTCTGCAAAAAATCTAAAAATCTATTTTTACTTCCTCTATATGTTCTCCCATAATATGCTTTTATAGATGCCATCACTTCTTTTCCTCGAACCCTTCCGTACTCTCTTTTACAAAAAGTATTTTTCCTGTCATAATGATCAATTTCAAATCGAGCAGAATCGAATAATTCTGTATATACATCAGGTCAAGCTTCAGCTTATCATACGCTGTCGTATTATATTTTCCGTAAATCTGAGCATATCCTGTAAGTCCGCCCTTGACTTTTAGTCTGTAAGAAAATTCCGGCACTTCCGCCGTATACTGCTCTACATGCTCCACCCTCTCCGGACGAGGACCTACAACGCTCATATCTCCTTTTAAAATATCAATAAACTGCGGCAATTCATCAATTCTGGTCTTTCTTATAAATTTTCCGACAGGGGTGATCCTTTCGTCATCTTCTTTTGCCGGTATGACTTCCCCCTCTTTTTCCGCATCTACGATCATACTTCGGAATTTATGAATTTCAAATACTTTTCCCCCGATCGTACATCTTTTCTGCCTGAAAAAGACAGGACCTCCATCATACAATTTGATCGCGATTCCGGTAATAAGCATAATTGGAGATGTTATCACCAGCATAAAAACAGAAATAATAATATCCAATGTTCTCTTTACAAACTTTTGTTCAAAAGTAAACCCATTATTACGCGACAGCAATAATGGAGTGTCAAAAAAATGAATATTTTCGGAGCTGCGAATAATAATGTCCGAAATTTTCGGTGTAATATACGACCGGATTCCTTCTGCATAACAAAACTTTACTAATTTATTACGCAAAGGAGAATGTATATCACAGAGAAATACCGCGTCAAACTTCTTCATTTCTTCTGTGATACGATCCCAGCCTTCTTCTACATTCATGGATTCTTTTATATTATATCGATCTTTTCTTGAATTTACTTTTCTCAAAAAGGATGTCGGATCGTATTCTTCATATAACAGTAGAATATCTCTGGGCGGAAATAGTTTTCTGAAAATCCAATTTACAACTAATGTCCACACTAAAATAACCCCGACATCAATAAATGTCAGAACGATCATAGCTTCAACAGGAATGAATTTCGCCGACAAAAGAACTGTCTCCAAATAAATCAGCACATTTGATGCCAACAAAGCAAGCGTCTGCGACAACATTAAACTGCTGCTTTTTAAATATCCGATCTTCATTCCGCCTAAAATATAAGAAAAAACCGTAAAAAAGAACGCGTAAAACGCAGCCATCATCAGATAGCCTTTATAATAAAACGGAAAAACAATTCCATCGTTATAGTTTTCATCCCATATATGAATGAAAAAGAATATCAATATCGCCAATAATAATATATTAAATCCAAAACGTATCAGCCTCTTATACTGTTCCAGCTTCCCAGTATGCATCGCTATATACTCCTCTTTTCTTCTGCATTGTTCTATATCTGTTAGATTATAGTATATCTTGTACCTTTTTTCAAGGTTTCATCATTTTCTACATTTTTATTTAAGAAAAAAGACATCCTTCTTTAAGATGCCTTTTTATTCTATATATTTTTCACAAAATTCTGCAATTTAAAACTACTTTTTCTCGAGAAAAATCTTTCTTGTTATAAAGTTGTAGACCATAACGATCACAGTGGCAATGATCTTTGACAACATATAGTAAATATGCATCATGTCAACAAACAGCCACATAAACAACTGATTTATTCCCAAACCGATCACGCTTAACACAATAAACACAATAAATTCCTGTGTCTTATTCGCATCCTTTTTCGCATCAAATACCCATTTTACACTTAAAATGTAATTGTATATCACTGATGCCGTAAAAGAAATCATTCCCGAAATCAAATAATGAATCCCGCAAAATTCCGTCAGTAAAAACAATAATCCTGCATCAATAACAAAAGCTGTTCCGCCTACAAACCCGAATTTTATAATCTGGGAAAATAATTTCTTTGTATTACTCATGGGCTTTGTTTCCTTTTTCCATACTGATCATCTGCAGTTTAAACTCAAAGTCCTGACGATCTTTTTCCACGATCGTTGTCAAAATCAATCCTGCAAAGAAAGATTGAATCGCTGCCAGCGCAACAAATCCGCTGACGATCAATGTCGGGAAATTAGGTACTAATCCGGTCTTTAAATATGTCACAAAGACAGGAATGAATAAGATTGCCGCAATTAGAACCAGCAGCGCTGACAACATTCCGAAAAATCCTAACGGCTTATAATTCTTATACAATCTGCCGATTGTCTTGAGCACTTTAAATCCATCGGAATAAGTATTCAGCTTTGATTCGCTTCCGTCAGGACGGTCGCGGTATTCAATGATTACATTTTCAACAAGCATGTTTTTATGCACAGCATGAATACTCATTTCTGTTTCAATCTCAAACCCCTTTGACAGAACCGGAAACGTCTTTACAAACTGATAGCTGAACGCCCGATATCCCGTCATAATATCACGAATATTACTCTTAAACAGATGGTTGATCGTTCCTCTTACGAGACTGTTTCCGAAATTATGGAACGGACGTTTATTTTCTTCAAAATAAGTGGATGACAAACGATCTCCTACTACCATATCCACATTTCTTTCCAATACTTTTGTAACCATTTCCCGTCCAAATTCCGCCGGATACGTATCATCTCCATCGATCATAATATAACATTCCGCGTCTATTTCACGAAACATGCGACGGATCACGTTTCCCTTTCCCTGCTGATATTCATAACGAACAACAGCTCCGGCTTCTCTTGCGATTGCAGCCGTGTTATCCGAAGAATTGTTGTCGTACACATAAATTGTAGCTTCCGGCAACTCTTTTTTCCAATCTTCCACTACTTTTTTAATCGTCTGACTCTCATTATAACAAGGAATCAAAACTGCTATTTTATCCATTTTTTGTATTTTTCCTTTCTCTTTTCCATGATAACAACCCTTTTTGAGTAATTAAACTTAACATAAGCGGTAAGCACATAATCACAGGGTATGCATAACGAACGAGTGCTACAGGGGAGATCAACAACGTGAACCAGTATGCCCCCCAAAAGCCAAACACAAATAATTGCTTATAATTTTTTCTATAAAAACTAACACTTATTCCAAACAATAATACAATAAAATATGTGCCCGGAACAAAAAAGTTGGAAACTATCGGAATTTTTTTCCATACAGCACTTTGAAAAAACGGTCTTAATATCTCTTCGTACTGCGGGAACAAACTCATTCGCTCTAAATAAATATAATCTCCTTTAAACAAATTCGGATCTGCCATATCAAATTCAGTATACGGATGAAACATTCTTTCATCCGGATATGATTTATTCGGATACCAAAACCCACAACTATTCTGCAAAAAAGCTTCTATATATTTTCTCGGACTTTTCAATCCAATACTTACATATAACTTTCCATATTTGGGCAGATCACTTTTCAAAACTTCTGAATTTAAATAATTCTTCGTTGCATCTGAAATCATCGGTCTATATTGATAATCCATAATATTTTTTTCCGGTATCAATTCCAATAGAGCTTCTTTTTCCTCATCCGTATACGCTTCCGGAGTTTCAACATACACTTTTGCCAACTGCTGGCATGGTATACTCATCATTTCACGAATGTTGCCGGATTTAACGCCTAGACTTGGAAGCAAAATATTCTGATATGATACATAGATTAACATTGATAACATAAACAAAATAATAGTTGCCTTTCTTCTCTCTTTAAAACAAAAAAAGCAAATCGGTATGAGCAAGATCAATGCATATAATCCATTATTCCGAAACATACACATTAATACTACATATAAAACAAACTTGACTAAATTCCACCGATTATCCCAAAATCCTGATGTGCGATCCGCCATCTCGATCAAACTTAAACTAACTAAAACAAAAAAACCTGCAAAGATACTGTCCTTTGTATCCCACACACTCATAATATAATGCAATGGGAAGCACAAATAAAAGCACATCGTAAACCAAAAAAGTCGATTATAACCTTTTTGCAACAAAAACCATGCAACTTTCATCGCCGCATATGCCAAAAACAATACCTGTAAAAGTGTAAATATCCCTAACCCAATTTCATAACTATGAAAAACAACATATCCGATTTTCATAAAACCGGACAATAATAATGAATGTAAAACCGGATGGTGGCCACTCACGTTCCCTGTAACCAAAAATTGCAATGTTTGATCTATTGAATCATAATCATAAATTCCCGGAAACATAGCAAGATAAGCAATGCCCCATATAACAATAATCGCTAAGAATATTTTCCATTTTGATATATTTTTCACACAAGATTCCGCAGCTTTAAATCTACAATCATCTAAAATGTAAATCAATAATACAAAAAGTGGAAATAAAAAAATTGCCAAACAGAGAACTTTTATCCATGTAATCCATAACCAATTAATTGCTCTTAAATACTCTATCTGAGCACCTATAATACAGATACATGCAAATAATAACGAAAGAATTCCTGCAAAAACCGCTTTCTTCTTTGTGATAACTTTACAGCAATAATACACTGAAAAAGCAGATGCCGCATAAATAAAATAATAGATTATATTATTTGCATAATTGGGAGATACATCCATTCCCGTTCCTATCTTAATATAATAAACGACACCGATCGTCCCCACAAAAGCCCATATTAAAGAAATTATTACACTTTGCTTTTTTAATTTTTCACTCATTATATCCTACTCCCGATTTAGCCCTGACACAAACTCATTGCTAAATCTCTGGCAGCAATCATGCAATCTTCCATTGAACAGTATGTCCACGCTCCATATCTGCCAATCGTATAGATTCCATTTTTTTCTTCTTCCGCTTTAAATTGCTGAACCATTTTCTCTGTCTCAGTATTGATATGCACGTAAGCCGGATCCATGATAATAGTCGAATGTTCTTCTAATTTTGTATCATCATCAATAATTCCCAACTTATGCAAATTTTCAAGAGTTAATTTTAACTGCATTTCTACATCTTGTTCTGTAATCTCATCTTCTTTTCCATATCCGATCTCAATATACATACTAAGTTTGTCTGCATCCAAAATATTATCGTAAAATCCAATTCTATAAAAATTCACTGCTTTATCCGGAATATACATCCAATGCTCTTCTGTGAATTTTGATTTTTTGTTGAACCCAAGATTAAATACGAGAACTTTATTATATGACAATCGGTTCTTCAAAGCAGAAAACTTTTCACCTTCAAAATATCCTAAAAAGTGATTTAACGGAGAAGTATTGATCAAATATTCATAATTTATTTTGCTGCCGTCATCCAATTGCGCAACTTTATGTTCATTATCAATTTTAACAACTTCATGTTCCATCAAAATTTTAGAACTATCCAATGCATCATACAGAATCTGGATAAAGGAACCCGCTCCGTTTCTTGGATAAAGAAAGTTATTGTTATATGAAGTGCTGTCTTTATTTGCTTTCATATTATCTATGATTGCCGGAATGTCTGCATACGGAAAAAATCTGCCCATTGCATCTTTATCCAATGTCTTTAAATCAACCGCATACAACTTTTCATTATATGGTTTTAAGAACTTTTCAACGATTGACTTTCCAAATTTCCCATAGAGCATATCCAAAAAGCTGTCATAATCTTCCTTTTCTTCTTTATGGAATAAATCATAGAGACAATCTATAAACTCTTCTTTCTCTAATTGATGAATATTTGTCTGAAACGGATAATCCACCAATTCTCCCTTATAAATAATTTTTGTATTTTTATCTTTATATTTAATATCTTCCGGATTCACGCTATCAAGAAATTTCTTTTTGAATTCATCTGTACTAAAATGGAAGAAATGCCCTGCATAATCCCAAACATAATCTTTCTTCTTAATAGTACGGCAATATCCACCCACTTCTTTTTCTTTTTCGATAATTAAATAATCACCGTCTGCGTAGTTTGCAAAAGTAAGTCCGGATATTCCAGCGCCAATAATCAAATATTTTACATTTCTATCCATCTGCTTTTCTCCTTTACTTCAAAAGATCACCAAATTTTTCTATAATCGCATCTGCGATACGTTCACTTGCATGCCCGTCTCCGTATGGATTACTTGCATGACTCATCGCATGATATGCTTCTTCATCTGTTAATAGTTTCTTTGCCTCTTGATAAATGACTTCTTCATCCGTACCTGTAAGTTTTAGCGTTCCTGCCTTTATTCCTTCAGGCCGCTCCGTTGTATCACGTAATACGAGAACCGGTTTTCCGAGAGACGGTGCCTCTTCCTGTATTCCTCCACTGTCTGTCATAATCAAATAACTTTTGTTTTGGAAATTATGAAAATCAAACACTTCCAATGGTTCAATCAAACGCACTTTATCACAATCTTGAAATACATCGTTAGCCACCTGTCTTACACGAGGATTCAGATGAATAGGATATACGACTTTCACATCATCAAATTCATCTACAAGTCTCTTAATCGCCCGGAAAATATGATACATCGGCTCCCCTAGATTTTCTCTTCTATGAGCAGTTAAAAGAATCATTCGGTTATCGCCCACCCACTCAAAAATCGGGTGCTGATAATTTTCATCAACAGTAGTTGCCATCGCATCAATGGCTGTATTTCCTGTAATATATATCTTAGACTTGTCTTTTCCTTCATTCAACAAGTTTTGAGCGCTCACCTCTGTCGGAGAAAAATGCATATCGGCGAGACATCCTACCATTTGACGATTCATTTCTTCAGGATATGGGGAATATTTATTCCATGTACGGAGTCCGGCCTCAACATGTCCGATTGCAATTTGACTATGAAACGCTGCCAATGCTCCTGCAAAAGTAGTTGTAGTATCACCATGAACTAATACGATATCCGGTTTTTCTTTTTCCAAAACTTCACTAATGCTTCCTAACACTCTCTGAACTACATCATTCAATGTCTGACCTTGTTTCATAATATCCAAATCATATTCCGGCTTAATTTGAAAAGTTTCCAAAACCTGATCCAACATCTGTCTATGCTGTGCCGTAACACATGTAATCTGTTCAATCTCTTCTCGCGACTGTAATTCTTTCACTAACGGTGCCATTTTAATTGCTTCCGGTCTCGTTCCAAAAACCGTCATCACTTTAATTTTTCTCATGTTGCTACCTCTCACCATCATAAGTTAATGTAAAATCTTATTTTCAACAAAATCATCAAATTTCTTTGCCACATTTACTGCATCATATTTTTTGCGGTTTTCTTCGTTTACTTCAATTTGATATCCTTCGTATAAAATCAAATATAAATAATTTTTGATCTCATCTACTGTATAGGAAACCGTAAGTCCATTCACATCGCGTACCACATCAGCCCCCGCTCCATCAAACATCGTAATTCCAAAAATCGGTCTGTCCGCGCCAATATAATCAGCTAATTTAGCAGCGAAGAAAATGTTCTCATCTAACACACCGCTCAAATTTGCATCAATATGAATCAGCCAGTCACTATTCTTCATAAGGGATAAGCTCGTTTTATAGTCCACAGGTTTCTTGATCTGAACAATATCTAACAATTCATTATCTAAAAGATATACTTTTTCTTTTACAGACATATTTCCATAAAAGAAAACTTCTAATTTCTCCGCCAAGTCCGAATGTTCTTTTTTCATACTAGCTATAGCTTTAAGAAACAAATGCGGCGTTCTGATATCATCAAGATGTCCAATATATACCATCCGTATCTTTCCACTATTTTCTGCATCAATCTCTTTATCATACAAAGAATAATCAAAACTATGCGGAAGAACGATTGCTTTCGCTTTTATAGCGTCTGAGTATTTGCCGGTCATATATTGCTTTTGATATGGATTATTCATAATAATATAATCAGATTTTGTTATAATGGCATCTTCTAATTCTTGCTCCTTTTTATACGGAATCTGCTCTTTTTTCATTCGTTTCTTCCATATCTCGTTCTTAATCATTCTCTTAGGTGATATAATTTCCCGAATTCCCATCGGTCTGATATATCTATTCTGTAATGAATACGGAGAAATCTTTTTTATAGTTTTTAATACAAAAGGATTATTTGCGATTGGATCTCCAAACGATGCAATCCACTTAATTTCCGGTTTAATTTCTTTTATTTTCAATCCGATCTCATGTGATTCCGGAGGCATGGAACGAGTCATAATAATGTCATACTCTTTTTTATGAGCGTTAAAATACTCTATTGTTTTGTTTTTCCATATCTCCAAAGTGTCTGCCTGAATTGGAATTTTCCGAACATTTTCGCATTCCGGCAGATATTCTTTATTTCCATATGACCAAGATGCATTACTTTCCTGCATACAAACATCATATTGCAATTTAGAATTTCTGAGAAGTTTATATGTCACTAATCCTTCTGATGAATTTATCGGCGGATAAAACCAACTTATAACTAATATTTTCTTCATTAGAATTTTCCTTTCAATCTTCTTGCCATTTTCATTGCAGTGTTCCATTTTCTACCATTCAATCTGACAAATTTAAACTTTGTCTTTCGATTATATCTTATATATGCCATACAATTTATCCGTTCATATAAAGCCTTATTCACCTTCAATAAATACTGATCAAAGTCCACTATTTCTTTATATGCTCTTGCATGATCCTTATCATATTCACAATAGATAGAATAATGTGTATTTAACGTATATGTGAGAATAATTTCTATATATTCTCTTTTATTTGACGACAACTTTGAAGAAATATGTGTATAATATTCTATCAGCCATTTTATCATTTTTTTATGGTGTTCTTGATTTCGGACAAAATTATCCATATTCATGCTTTGTTCTTTTCTTCCGATAAAATAACGATAAATATCCAGATGATAATACGTAAAAGTCTCAACTTTCGTCATAGGAACAACATTATACTGCATGTCTACATAAAATGTTTTTTCTAACATTTTAAGACCGGACGTTCTTAAAATTTCTGTCTTATACGTAGATGTTGCCATAACAAAATATTCACCTTCAAGAATTTTCAGATCAATATCATCAAAGCAATAACATTTTCTATCTTCTAAATTCTTATATACAAAATATTCCGATTTACTATTGTACGTATGTTCCTTTCGATAATCACACACAACTAAATCTGCATCTTCCGATTTTAATCTATTCACAAATTTCACAAAATCAGTAGAGTTAAACCAATCATCACTATCTAAAACTCGAAAATATTTTCCCTTTGCTTCCTTGATGCCTGCGTTTATTGTAGAGCCATGCCCTCCATTTTCTTTATCAATCAGTCTGACTGTCTCCGGATAACTATCCACATACTTTTGAATAATTTCAACGGAATGATCTTTTCCTCCGTCATTTACTACAAGTATTTCTATATCATCCATTATTTCAGAAACAATCAACGAATCTAAACATCTTTTTATATATTTTTCTGTATTATATACCGGAATTAATATTGTTAATGCTTTCATGCGTTCTTCAGGATTAAAAATCCATTTTCTCCTTTCTTTCTTTCTGTTTTTTTATAATCGACTGTACAATCTGAGTATATGATGTATTATCAAAATCTACCGAATTAATTACCACATCATTCTTAACCGGTAAGGCTTCGACGAGCTCCTCCACACTAAAAAACAAATCTTGTACGCACTCAAATTTCTCATATAAATCCATCATTTTATTATAATAGTGTGGGTGCTGTGTGTATAACAGCGAGAAAGTTCTGCAGCCATTCATGAGTCCCAGTAAAGCGCCATGATAACGCATACTGATAACCACGTCACATTCTCGTACTTTTTGACAAATATTTTCAAAACTATATGCCATAGATTCTATAGAAAAATTAAATTCACTTTTCTTTTCACAAAATTCATTATAAAATTTGTAATCGCAATCGTGATAATTATAAAACGGAATAAAATGAATTTCTGTTTTTTCTATATCGTACGTACTCTGAATATGTTCAACTAACTTTTCTAAAGATCCCAGTAAATCCGCCTGACAAATCCAAATGATTCCTATCTTATATTTTTCACCTTTTTCTTTCATTACCTTTGGATATTCATTTGTTAAAACAATATCATTTATCATAGTTATTTCGTGTCCGCAAGCAGACTCTATGAGTCTTTTACTGTACTTATCTCTCACGCTAAAATTAACACTTCCGTCAATAATTCTTTTTAACTTTTCCTGATACTCCTCATTGACTATTTTTTCATTTGTACTCAACCCGATGGCATGCACTTCCTTATTCTTTTCTATAAATGATAATGCCAATTCAATGAATATTTTCCCTAAATCATATTTAAAGCTTTCTTCTTGAAGATATCCGCTATCATCTAAAATTGCTCCACCTCCAAAAATAACACTATCAAATATATCGGCCAAATGATTAAAATCAAATTTTGTTTTAGGATAATGAATAATATTCATGCCGGGATAGCGAAAAGCATCTAAATTTTCATTGTCACACATCATCACATAAATGTCATTTTTAATGACATTCAGGTCTCTGTACAATTTTTGCAGCATCAATTCATCACCCAGATTAACCGCTCCATAAAAACCAACCAATAATACTTTCGGGGATTTATCAGATGGAACTTTAAAATACTCCAAATTCACATAATCATTAACTTTTCCTAATACTGCTCTTTCGGAAAACTGCTCAAATAATCGATCTGCACATTGTTCTGTAAATTGTTTCATCTGATCTACAGAAACAATCACTTTTTCAACTCTTTGCTCTAAATTTTTTTCTAAAAGTTCTTCTTTTTCAACTAACAAAGACTGTTTTTTATCAATCTCTAAAATTTTCCGATTAAGATATTTTAGTTTTTCTATCATGCCTTGCACTCTATCCAACATTTAATTCTCAATCCCCTTTTCTACATAAATGAGTAATCATTTTCCTATTTGACTCTCATAATATGCGGCACATACTTTTTCCGCTGTACCTACTTGAATTACTTTTCCATGTTCTAACCAAACCACTTTATCACACAAACTTTTAATAGATTCTATAGAATGCGATACATAAAGAACTGTTGTACCTCCTGAAATCAAACTCCGCATTTTATTTTCACTTTTTTTCTGGAAATTCAAATCTCCCACTGAAAGAATCTCGTCCACGATCAATATTTCAGGCTCTACAATCGTTGCAACTGAAAATGCCAAACGAGCAATCATTCCTGACGAGAAATTTCTTACAGGCACTTCTAAAAAGTCATGTAATTCAGAGAAATCTACGATTTCTTGATATTTGCTGTCAATAAAATCTTTTGAATATCCCATAACAGCACCGTTAAGATATATATTTTCCCGTGCATTTAAGTCAAGGTCAAAACCTGCCCCCAATTCAATCATCGGGCAAATATTTCCTCCTACGAGAACTTTTCCTTTTGTCGGCTTCATAACTCCGGCAACCACTTTTAAAAGTGTAGATTTCCCTGCTCCATTTGATCCGACAAATCCAACCACCTGACCTTTTTCCACTTTAAAACTAACATCTTGCAATGCCCAAAACTCATTTTCTTTTTTGTGCATTTTTCGTTTTTCTCTTGCACTTTTACTGAACAAATCTACTGCCATCTGTTTTAAAGAGTTATTTTTTTCAATTCCTAAATTAAAACGCATCGATACGTTTTGAACATCTATCATAACAGCCTCCTAGATCCTACATATAATAAATAAACTTATCCTGATTTTTCTTAAATACAATCATCCCAATAACTAATGTAATTAAACATGATGCTCCGCATATAATAAAGCTTTTTACTGACGGCATTTGATCATATAAAATAATCGTTCTCGCAAACGTAATGTAATGATACAACGGATTAAATTTCAACACTTGTTGTATCCATGGATCCAGCATATTAATGTCGTACATTATAGGCGTAAAATAAGTCAAGATTGTCAGTACAATTCCATAAATATAGAACATATCCCGTAAAAATACGGATATCGTGGATAAAATGAATCCAACCCCTACTGTAAAAAGCAATAAACACAAATATGAATAGGGCAAAAGAAGATGTAATGCCGTAATATGACATTTCGTTTCACCACTGCCCGACAACAAAATCACACCATATAAAGGAATTAATGTTAACAAAAAATTAATTCCCACAAATAAGCATTTTGACAAAGGGAAAATATATTTAGGAATATATATTTTGTTCAACAAAGAGAAATTTGCCACTACAGCACTCATGGATGAATTTGATGCTTCACTATAATAATTAAAAAATGTTAGTCCCGTCATTAAATAAACAAGATAGTTTACTCCTGGCACAGAAAACTTAAAGACATTAGAAAACACAGCAGCCATAACCGCCATCATCAAAACCGGATATAATAAACTCCATAAAACACCTAGTACAGAGCGCTTATATTTCACTTTGAAATCTCTGCTGACTAATTGTCTCAATAAAAATGAATACTTTTTAAAATTATCTATGATATTTTTAATATACATTCCTTTCACCTTTCCTTTTTCTACATTCTGTACTAGTATACGCTATCCCTTTTAAAATTTCAAGCATTTCACAAGCATAGAAAGGAAAGATCCAATTTAAAAGAGCATTCCATTTTTTCTCCGATTTGGAATGCTCTGATTTCATCAATATTTCTTCATTGGAAGAATATATAGTTTTACAATATTATTTCCATAATTTTTAGCTGTCGCCCATCCATATCCATTTGGATTTTCTTTTTGTCCCAACCACTGCACATATTCTGCGCTTCCACGTTTCACATATTGAAAACGTGGATCTACAACAGGCTGTTTCAATGCTTCTTTTGAAGCATATGCCTTCAGATGCTGAACATGAGCTCTGATTCCAATCCGAATAGAATCAAATTTTGCTCCTGATGATCCCCCGCCAATAGCTCCTATCCCAGCAAAATTATATTGATCTTTCTTAACATCTCCACCGAACTTCAAAAACCCAGTTTCCATCATTGCCTGTGCAAAAGCGACCTCTGCTTTTACGCCTTCTACTTCACTTTCCTCCTTATATATCTGACAGAACTTCTCTATTGTAGGCGCTTCGCTCACATTACTGTATGGATATGATACCGTCGCCTTATTTTTATAAAACTTAACCATTTGAGAAACAGACACATTTGTTTTACCCATAATAGAGTACAACGTTTTTTCTGTTTCTAAAAGTGTCCATTTTTGGGCTGTCGATTGATTAAAAGTATAAGTTTGAACATTTGTCCCTGCTGCTGCAGATGCAGATGTAACATCTAATACAGTACCCAATTTTGACTGTATATAATATTTACCATCTCCCGCATCCACAAATCTCCAAAGCTGAGCATCGGAGCCGTTCCACGAATACTGCCATACATTTGCACCTGCTGTTCTTGATCCATTTGCCACATCCAATACTTTTCCGGATAATTTTGACTCTATCTTATAATATCCGTCAGACACTTTCTCAATCTCAAATTCTTGTGCCTCCGTGTTATTTATATTATAGATCCAAATATTTCCAAAATTTGCTTTAGAACCATTGGCGATATCTAAAGTTTTCGATGAACTTAACGCTGTCTGAATCGTATATATTCCTTCCGGAACTTCGATCGAATCATATTCTTTTTCCAAATGCCATTTCTGTGCCAAACTACCGTTTGCTGTATACGTCCAAATATTTGTATATGGTGCATACACAGCGCTCCAAATATCAAGAACTGTACCTGTTTTGGATCGAATATAATACCCCTCGCTTGTACTCACAAATTTCCAAAGCTGTGTATCTGAATTTGCAACCCATTTTTTTTGCACTACATTCACACCCGCTTTTCGCGTATCATTTTCTACTGTCAGTGCTTTTCCCGAATGCTCGGCAATAATTTTATAATATCCTTTTCCCACATAGGAAATATTAAACCGCTGTGGCTTCGTGCCATTATAATAATACAACCATACATTCGCACCATCCACTTTAGAAGCATTCGCTACATCTATAGTGTATTCAGATTCTTTAGAACTTCTTAATGTATATTTTCCATCTTTCACCGGCTGATAAGTAGATGCTTCAAATTTCCATTGTTGTCTTTTACCGCTCTCCAGATAACTCATCTGTACATTCATCCCTGATGAAGCTGTATTTCCACTAATGGAAAGAAATGTTCCCAGTTTCGACTGTAAATAATATCCACCGTCTTCCGCCTCGATAATCCTCCAAAGTTGTGCTTCTGATCCATTCCATGAATACTGCCATACATTCGCACCCTGCTTCTTAGATCCGTTTGCTACATCTAAGGACTTTCCGGACTTTTCAGAAAGAATCTGATAATATCCATTTCCCACATAATATAGTTCAAATCTCTGTGCTGATGTATTATTGGAGGCATACATCTGGATATTTGCATAATCTGTTTCCACCGCAGACGCTATATCTAAAACCTGCTTACTGTTTGTTGCATTTGATATCGTATATGTTCCGTTCTCAAGAGGTCTTTCATCAATCCCCTCTTTTCCCGATTCCAGTTTCCATTTTTGCGCGTCACTTCCATTCGCCGTATACATTTGAATATTTGTTCCTTCGGCGATAATTCCACTAAAAATATCTACAACTGTTCCCAATTTTGATTTTATGTAATAACTTCCATCCGAATTAACGATAAACTTCCAAAGTTGAGCGTTACTTCCGTTCCATGAATATTCCCACAAATTTGCGCCTGGTTCACTCGATGCATTTGCCACATCCAAAGATTTTCCTGATTGAACCGATAAAATTTGATAATATCCGGCTCCCATATACTTTATATCGAACATCTGATTTTTCGCACCCACATATGTTCCAAGCGTAGCATTTTGTCCGTTAATCGAAATTACATTCTCAGAAAATTTTGCATTTGAAATAACATACCTTCCATTTGCAACAGGTGCATTCTCCGCTTTTTTCAGCACCCATTTCTGGATATTATTTCCATTCACCTGATCCATACATACATTCGTTCCCGAAACCACATTCGATGTTGCTAACCCTATTGTTGTTCCTAATTTTGATCTTATATAATATGTTCCGTTATCTGCTTTTACAAATTTCCAAAGTTGAGCATCACTGCTATTCCATGCATATTGCTGCAAATTCGCATTTTTCTTCTCAGATCCATTTAAAATATCTAAGCTTTTTCCCGAGTGTTCTGCCACGATCTTATAATATCCGTTTCCGACATATTCCACTTCAAATCTCTGTGCCGAAATATTTTTCAGACTATCTAATTCAACATTGGCGAAATTATCTGATGATTCTTTTGATACTGTAAGGACTTGATTTTTATTTACACTATTTGCAATCGTATATGTACCGTTTTCTATCGTTTTATTATCAGCTTTAGTCAATTTCCACTTTTGAGCATTGCTTTGATTACAAGTATATGTCCATACTGTATTCCCATCGCTTGTCACTCCCGAGTGTATATCTATACAAGTATTCAACGCTGACATAATATAATATGTTCCGTTTCCCGCATCAATAAAACACCATTTTTGTGCTTCTAAAGCACTATTTCTCTCTCTTTGTTCTATATACGCGTAACCTGCTTTTCCATCTCCAACTGCTTGCAACGCTTTTCCCGAATGCTCAGCAATGATATTATAATAACCATTTCCGATACTAACTATTTCAAATCGTTGTGAAGAAATATTTTCTTTTTTTGTGGATAAAACTGTTCCCGCTCCTGAAGTGAAAAGATCATTGCTTATTTTAATACCTTTTCCTGATGCCAATACACTATCCAAGGTGTACGTTCCCTCCGGAACATTAACTCTTACTCCCATTTTTTGCAATCCGAGATATCTTGCAATCCCTGTAGCGTCTGCAACTCCAAGCTTTTTAAGTCCTGATTCCGTTTTCAAAAAATTATTTACATCACTACCATTTGAAAGGAATGCATGTTCTACAATAAGTCCCGGAATTCCATGTTCTTTACAATGAATCTGAACAGAAAAATAGTCTGAAATAGAACCATCCGGATATTTTTCATTAATTGTAGTATCTTTACTGTATACAGACCGTCTTCCTAATCCGATTGCCACAAGCTCATCTAAAATTGCTTCTCCTAATTTACGACCTGCCGCACCCACTTCTGCTTTCCAACTATTATTAGGCACAATTACTTCTGCTCCACTTGCAGCTGACGATACAGAAGAATTAAGATGAAAGCTAACAAATATTTTAGCTCCTGCATTTACAGCCGCTTTTACGCGATCTTCCATACACGTAATTCCCGGCTTATTGTAAGGACACGCAGCACCTGTGCGTGTCATATATACTGTAACACCTGCATATTGCTCAAGTTCCTGTTTACAGTAATTGGCAATCTTTAATGTTAAGTCTTCTTCCCTTAATCCATACCCTTGTGCTCCCGCATCATTTGCATCATGCCCCGGGTCTAACGCGACCACAACATTTCCCGATTTTGCATCAGAAGCGTTCCCATAAGTACTTACCGTATTCATTCGATCTGCACTGACCACCTCCAATGCTTCTGCTATATTATCTTGTGCTTCTGCAACTCCATTTTCATCTATTGTTACAACCGAAGTTTCTACACTCGACTCTTCTTCAGAAAATTGACCTTCAACCGGTTTTAATTCTTCAATCCCTTCATATTCGGTATCCACACCAAATTCAGCTTTGACCCCGATATCATCAAGTGCAATTTTCTTTTCTTCTGCACTACTTTTTATAAGAAGATTTGTTGCTTTATAAATTCCCGCTGATACACCCTGCGCATATTCTTTTTCAAACAGATATAATGTTCCCGACTCTTTTGCGAGATTCCATTCCTCTTGATTACCTTCTTCATCCTCGATCATTAAGGCTATTGTTTCTGCCCCTGTAATTTCTTTATCAAATGAAAACACAATTCTTTGTGTACCGGGAGTTTGTACATAGGGACTTTCAATATACACAAAGTTCACTTTCCCATAAGTAATCCCTATTTTTCCACTTTCTACTTCTTGCTCTGTTCCTTCAGTGGCATCTGTATTAACAGAAGACTGATCTTCATTTAGTCCATCTTCTGTTTTATTCTGATTTTGATTCTGTGTATTATCCTCTTCAGTAAATTGTTTACCCCCATCTTCTATATTCGCTGACTGATTTTCTTCTATTCTATCTCCATAGTTTTCCGTTCCGTAAACAACATTCATCGAAACATTTCCTGTAAGCATACTGGCAAACAAGATTCCTGCAATTATCTTTTTTATTTTTCTCTTCATACTTCTCTTGTATATCTCCTTACTCGCTTTTCTTCTTATACTATTTCTTTAATCTCAATTTCAAAATGACATTATTCCGCTATAACCGTCATAATTAGCTCCATGTGATGTTTGCAAAACTTTTCCTTCTTCAGTCAGTTTTATTCCATCACAGTCATATGTCTCAAGATATGTATTAATAATGCATCCTATAATCTGTATTTCACCGGTTGTTCCCATACTTCGTATGTATTCTCCGGTTGCAGCATTAAAATCCAGATCGATCAGATGTGTTTCTTCATTTACTTTAAAACTTAACAGCTGACAACCTTCCGTCAAAATTCCGTTTCCCTGAAGAGCCTTCCATATATCATATTCCGTTTTAACTGTAATGGTTTTTCCCATTATCTCTCCGGTTATGTCATCAACATAATAAACTCTGGCTTCCCTTGAATTTTCGTCTTCATCCTCATCTTCTTCAACCTTTTTATTCTCATCTGCTTCTTCATCTTTTTTATTGAAATCTTCTGCATCTTCTTTTTTATCTAGATTTTGTTCTATTTTCGTATCGTCTTTATCTTCATTGTCTTTATTTGCACAACCTGCCATAATAAAACAAGATATTCCAAGCAATAAACTTATTATCACTACCGATAAGCATCTTTTCTTCTTCATATTGTCGCACTCCTCTTATTCACCTTATTAAATACTACTTACTAATAATAACAAAAACAAAGTTTCTTTACAATTACAAGTTTTTCCATTGCAAAAAGGATTCCTCCATTTAAGGAAGAATCCCCTTGTAGCTTCTTATTCTACTTTACATTCAGTACTTCCTATTACATATTCTACATCTGTAAATTCTACTGCCCGAACATCAATATAATATTTTCCTTTTGCATTATTGAATAAATCCATTTTTATACTTACTTCATATTGATTATCACTAATTTTTTCAGCCTCTATCCACTGTAAGTCTCTTTGACCTTCTTCTGTCCACACCGCCAAAACAATCGTCTTTAACTTTTCTTTTATTGCAGGATTTATTTCTTCTATATTTACTTTTATAGAATCTGATCCTACTTCTGCTTCAATACAAGCTCCTTCCATTTTTCCTCCTCTAATTAGTACAGTTTCATTATTTTTATCTATTCCTGAAACTTTTTGTAAAAATTCAGATTTCTTTTTCAGCTCTGCTTTTAACTCCTCTTCTCCAACGCTTTCCATTAATGTCAACTCTTCTGAAAATAAATTCGTTCCAAGTCCTAATCTGTTTCCTTCTATTTTGACGCCCATTGCAGCCAGTGTTGTAGGAAAATTATCCATTGTTGTATATGTTCTCTTCATATTATTTACCGGATTAACAGCAGAATTAATATACGCCGTATATGTTCTTCGATCATACTTTCCTTCTTCATCTACTTTTACACAAAAGTCACTGTCCATTGTCAAGTGATCCCCCGATAATACGATTGTCGTATTATCATAAAACGGCTGTTGTTTTACCCACTCAATAAACTCATAAACTTGTTTACTTGAACACGCCATAACATTTGCATACTGATCCCCATAATCATTCGGACATTTTTCACACATATATCCATCTTCAAAATGTGTATCTACCGTAAGCATTGTAAGATTAAAAGGTTCTTCTTGCCGGGAAAGCTCCGTGCATTTTTCTTTTGCAAACTCAAACAACTTTTCATCTTCATATCCCCACCAGACTTTATAATCAGAAGGTATCTTAGAATTTTCTATTGCATAATCATAGTCATCCAGAAAATAATCTCCATGCTCTGAAAAATATACTTTTCTCCCGCCAAATTCAGCTTTTGATCCGATAAGCAGTGTTTGAGAATACCCCTGTTCTTTTAATATATCTCCCAAAGTCGTAATACCCGGGAAGAAATGTTCCTGCGTATCCATATCATTCGCATCTATGCTTGTTTTTAACGGAAGTCCCGAAGTCTGTGCAAACATTCCTGCCATTGTCCACGTAGTTCCTTCTACTGTATGGCCACCGTTAAGATCTGTTGTTTCTCCCGAGAAGTCTTCATTTTCTTGTGCAAGCTTCGTCAACTCCGGAATATAATTTTCCGTAAACGCACCGCCGTTGTTTTCATCTGCATATGTTGTTTCCATAGATTCCAAATAAATATAAATAAGATTTCTTTTTTGCTCAGGAAATTCTAAATCTATATTTTTCGGATCTGCATAATTTTCTTCTATAAAATTAGATTTTGCAAATTGATTATATAAGTATTCTCCTATTCCTGCTTTTTCCCATGCTATATACAAAGAAACCACAATCGCACCCATTGAAAAGAATATTCCCGTTATAACAAAACAAACATAATACTTTGTTTTTCTTTTAAAAAATAAAAGCACAGAAAACAAAATTAAAACAAGAAGCATTGGTACAATACACTGTACTATATATTCTATAATCATATCCTGATTGGCACCACTTAAAGGTTCCGTGAGATGGAATACCAATTCATCTACTGCCAAATTAGGCCATGTTTTAAACATCCACCGAACGCTAAATCCTAATAATATCGCTAATCCTACCATTACAACGGATATAGCTGTTCCTAAATATTTAATCATTTTTTGAAACTTCTGCATTTTTGCACCTCTAAAATATGTATATTATTAATTTTTCTTTAATTTTCTTTTAAATTCTTTATCAGTTTAACTTTTTGTAAAATCAATGTCAACTGATTTTTACATATATAGATACAACCACTACCACCACTTTTTAGCGCCATACTATTTACATATCATTTCATAATTTCTTTCCACGTACTCAAGATAACAAAAAACAGAGCTTTCTACAGTTATCTATTCCACGCCTGTAAACAGCTCTGCTTTTCATCTATTTCTTTTATAATTCAAATATAACAGTAACGTTATTTCTATGCATTCTTTATAATCAGTATTAATTCAACGCCTCTCCGCTTTCAAGACTTCCGCCTTCTTCCACGATATTCGCCAATTCAACAATACTGTTCACAACTTCTTCATCAGGATAGAGCACATATAAAGGCATGTCCGGCACAGAGTAGCAATAATCCTCCCCATCTGTTCCGCTTGCCGCCACAGACTGAATTGTCCATTTTGCCCCTGACTTAAGCTGGCTTTTCACAAGAGAATTCAGCTGTCCCTGTGAAATGTTTGTCTCTACATCCTGACTCACTTGATTAATGATCGAATTTGCTTTCAAAAGCATCGTCGGTGAAAGCACTTTTTTAAGCATAGCTGTTATAACAGCCTGTTGGTTCTTACCTCTTTGATTGTCTCCGCCTTCCAATGCATGCCGTTCCCTGCTGAAAGCAAGCGCTTGTTTTCCGTCAAAATGATTTATTCCTTGCTGTACTTCCATCTCATAACCGGATTCCCATCCTGTCGTAAATGCATATTCCGAGTAAACATCTACTCCTCCTAAGATATCTACAATCTCAATAAGGGAACTGAAGTTTAATCTTACATAATAGTTAATATCCGTTTCATACAACGCACCGAGCGTTTCCATGGACACATCTATTCCATATGTTCCGGCATGTGTCAGCTTATCGTTCATTCCATCGGATATTCCGGGTATCGGAATATAATAATCTCGCGGTGTCGTAATCAGCAAAATCTGATGCGTCGTCGGATTTACGACTGCAATGATATTCACATCACTTCGTATGGAATCACGGTCATCGTCCGCATCGTCTCCGTATGTATCAATTCCGCTAATATACACAGTAAATGGCTTTTTAGTCAAACTGTCGTCTTTTGCCGAACCTCCGAAATCAAACTTCGTTTCAATCTCGTGCTTATAAATGATCCGGATCTGATCGTTGTAGCCTTCAACAGCATTTTCCATCAATTCTGTATAAGACTGATTGTATATAATTGCGTCCACTTCTCCCGAAATAAGCGCCTCTGCCTGTTCCTGAACAGACTTGTATTCTGTTGTGGATATATCTCCGATCTGATCCTGAATATCCATAACAGCAGCTTTCATGTTCTCAGCTCCGGTATTAAATTGAACTCCGAACTCGTAATCGGATGCATCCTCCAATGTTTCTGCCGGATCATCTTTTAAAACAGCCACTACCATCTTATCAACTTTTGAACCGCCGCTTGTAATTGCCGCGATCATATCATTTGTCTTTGCAATGTAATATGTGCCCACAGCTAAAACAGCAATCAGAAGAATACTGTATACTTTTCCCGTCACTCCTTTTTTCTTTCTAACTGCCTGTGTCGTAAATGTAATGCACCACAAAAAGAAAAGGATCAGCGCGGCAAGCGCCAAATATTTCAAAGGAAGCATATCAAGCAGTACGAGTACTCCCATAAATGCCGCACTCATAATAACCTGCAAAATCAGACAGAATTTTCCGAAACCATTTTTTCTGGATCTCTCCGCATATTTTCCCTTAATTTGATTTTTTCGTCCGGTATTTCCGGTCGGTTTTTGTTTCTTTGACATTTCAGCAATTCCTTTTTCCGTTTTTCAAATGTACGGTTTTTTATGTGTACCCTGTTCAGCCTTACAGCTTGTCCGGATAAATTCCTTTATCTATCAGACTTTTCACGGCTTCCACAACCGTTTCACGGTCTTCTTTGTATGTCACTCCAAACCATTGATCTTCAGACTTCAACACTTTTACGCTCACAGTTCCTTCTTTCAGCAGTTCGCCTATAATCGTCGGAAGTAAGTATTCAGCTTTCAAATCTTCCATATCTGTTTTATTTAAAAACTGTTCAAATCCGTTCTTTAATATTGCAAAAAATTCCGGCGTTAATCCCCACATATTCATAGATACCGGAGAGTCTGCATCGTACTCTGTTTCAATATCGCCTTCCCGAACAACCGCTTTATCTCCGTCTTTTTCTATATTATGTGTTTCAATGATCTCCTGAAGCATTCCGTTTTCATCAACACGACAAATTCCTCTTGTCACACCGCCGTTTTCACTTAAGGTATTTTTCAATACAAATCCAACCATACAAACCTGTATTTTATCAGCAGAGGGAATACTTGTCAAATAAGAGTACGCTTCTTTAAAAGCGCTCTTGCCGTAATAATCATCCGCATTAATTACAAGAAACGGTTCAGAAACAACATCTTTACAACACAAAATTGCCTGACCTGTTCCCCACGGTTTTGTTCTTCCTACAAACTTTTCGGCATATTCTGCCGGAATATCCGAAACTTCCTGATAGGCATACGCAACTTCAACCTTCTGTGCGATCCGATTTCCGATTACTTCTTTAAAATCTTTCTCCAGATCTTTCCTTATAACAAACACAACTTTATCAAATCCGGCCTCTATCGCGTCATAAACGGAGTAATCCATTATGATCTCTCCGTTCGGTCCTATAGGGGCAAGCTGTTTAATTCCCCCTCCGAATCTGCTCCCTATTCCTGCCGCCATTATAACCAATGTCGCTCTGCTCATCTTTTTCTCCTCTTTCTTCAATCACACGATATTATATTCAAATAAGTTCATTTTCTACAACTCGGATCATCTCCTGTAAAGCTTCTTCTTCATCTTCGCCTTCACAGATGATTTCTATTTCATCTCGATCTTTAATACACGCCCCAAGTACGCTGAGTACACTCTTGGCATTTGCAGTTACATTTTCATTTTTTGTAATTTTCTGAACTGTGATTTTGCTCTCGAACTGAATCGCAGCTTTACAGAATGTTCCTGCAGGTCTCAAATGCAGTCCTGTAGGATTATCGATCACTATTTTTTTTCTTACCATTATTCCGTCTCCCTTTATGCTGCTGCTTTTTCTCTGTTTTCGCCTACTTTCCATTCATAACAGCCATCTTCCGTTCCAAAAGCAGCTTACTGTCCTTTTTGTTCTGTATTCGTATCGCTTTCGTTGCCGCCTTCCTGCTCTTTCTCCGCAACAGTAAGCTGAACTGTCACTTTCTTCATCAATGTAATTCCTTCCGGAATATCCACATCTACATGCACATCATATACTCCCGGCACTACATATGCAGACATATCCACAGAAACCGCATTGCTGATATCCAGCATTTCCAATGCTTTCTGATCACCGCTAAAACGAAGCGCTATCTCCGCATCCGGCTCATAAGATACTTGCAGACCCTCTGCCAGATTATTGATCTGGATCGAACTTACCATAAAATTGATCGTTCGCGTTCCTTCTTCTTCCACCATTGCAGTAACTGTTATATTGGCAGTTTTCTCATCTACCAGCTGAACTCCTTCCGGCAGATATTCTGAGATATTGACAGATTTCTGAATCGGTTGTGAAGCTCCGCTGACATCAATAACAGGAACATCTATTTCCTCAATTTTATCGACCACATCTTTTTCCCCGTAAATCTGAACAGTTTCCGGTTCACTGCTGTACCCTGTATACTTATAGCCTTCTGCCGGAGTTCCCGAAACACTGAGTGAAATCGGAACGCTCTTGATCTTTAACACTTCAACAGACACAGTAATGCCGCCCTCGCCAAGATTATTTCCCAGCCGTGTCTGACTGATCGGGTTGCCGCTGATATCATACAACCCAAGTTTTGCTGTCTCCTCGCTGTCCTTTGCCAATCCCTCTACATCAATAAGAGCAACCGCCCGATCAATCTGGTCAAGGATCGACTCCGGTCCTGTGATCGTCACTTTATCCGGATTAACCGTCATATCACCTAAAATATACCCATCTCTTACTTTAGAATCCCCTGTGCTTACCGTAAGGGAAAGGACTTTCTTTCCCGATTTTTCTCTCTGTATCTGAAGATTTCTCGGCGCCGCCTCCGCAGATTCATATTTTCCGGCATAATTCGGTATGGAAATCTTGATCGGAACAAGTCCTGTACTTGTATCCATCTCCTTTATATCCGCTGTCGCGACAATATCTTCTTTTGTCAGTTTCTGCCGCACTTGTCTTGTCGCCGATACAACAACACTTACTTTTTCTTCCCCAAGCACCTGATAGGTATCGCCTGCCGATAAAATAATATCCTCATTTATAATCGTTACCGGAACCTCGCTGAAAGTCTGTGTACTTACGGGATTATCAAGATTCACAACAATAAGCCATAAGAACGCCGCAAAAATAACCGCTATGATCTTTAATCCCAAATTATCCGTAAACTTATATTTTTTCATTTTCTGCGCCATCCTTTCCGCAAGAAAAACCGCTTTGACTCGGCATTTCTATACTGAATCTGACTAAGACGCTTTCTCAATTCTTCCCTTGTAATCCCTCTGTCAAGCTGACCGCCCATAGCTACGGAAACAAGACCTGTTTCCTCCGACACCGCGATTACAAGAGCATCACATACCTCACTCATTCCCAAAGCCGCCCTGTGCCTCGTTCCGAGATCTTTGCTGATGCGCATATTATCAGAAAGAGGAAGGTAACATGTAGCCGAAGTAATCCGGTCTCCTCGTATAATAATCGCTCCGTCATGAAGCGGTGTATTATGTTCAAATATATTGATCAAAACCTGAGGTGACACCTTACAGTCCAATTCAATTCCGGTCATTTCATATTCTGTAAGCTGAATCGCCTGCTCTACTACGATCAAGGCTCCTGTACATACTTTTCCCATTTCAAAACATGCCGTCACTATACCTTCTGCTGTCTGATCAGAAAAACGTTCATTCTCTCTGTTTTTATCAAACGGATTAATATTGCTAAGCAGGTTTTTCTCTCCGAGTTTTTCAAGCGCACGACGCAGTTCCGGCTGAAACACCACTACAGCCGCAATAGCCAGTACGTTGATCGACTGCGCCGCCAAATACAAAATCGTATGCATCTGAAAAATCCATGCCAAAAGAATAAATACCCCCAGCATAATAATTCCTCTAAGAAGCATCCACGCTTTTGTATTCTTGATCCAAAGCATGATCTCATACACGATTACGGCAACGATCAGTATTTCGATCACATCTTTAATATGGATGTTAGGAAAATACATTCCATTTGTATAATTGTCTAAAATACTTTTTATCCAATCTAACATACCGTAATCACCACCTTACCGTTTACTTCGATTTACTCCGGTCTTTGTTTTTCCAAACCGAGTTCTTTACTCAAACTTCTTGTCAAAAGAATATCATCCGCATCATTCTCTGTATTTATATTGTTCAAATCCGCATCTTCTCTGATCACCGTCGTTTCCTGAGGCTGGTTTTCAGTAATCCGTTTTACCTTCTTTTCCGGAACGGCTACTCCGACTTTAGGAACGGCTTTTACATAATAATAGTATTCATCATCCTCAAACTGGATATTCTCCGTACGAGAATAATCTACGGAAAAGAAAAGAAGTTCCAGCACAAGTCCTGTCACCGCGCCAAGAACCGCGCTCAATATAATTTCTATATAAGATATATTTGTACTTAATACAATATTACCTGCCGCTGAAACAACAACCGTTACTGCCGCTCCCGCTGCCGACGCAATTTTCCAAGAATGATCCACACCTCTTGTACGGACAAAATTCACAACAAGAATTCCTATCGTCACTGCCATGACCATAAGCCACATTTCTTTACTTGCAAGCACTTGCTTTGTAAAACTCATCAAATTAGCCGCTATACCGGATGCATCTGCCTCCTTTAGCGCTGCCGCGGATACTTTCACATAATCTGTCATATAATAGGTGATAATTCCGCATGATGCAGGAACAATCCACACCGGCGATCCAAGCAGACCGAATGCAATCGGGATTACAAACGGGATTTTCAAACTAAACGCAAGTCCCGAAATCAACACAAGCCATGCTTTTTTCGGGGTAAAACGAAAATAGAAAATATACATTAAAATAAAAATGACGAGCGCCACAAGCGCAATCGGAAGCGACAACGCATAAAAATGTGCGAGTATCAATGCTGTCGCCGCTAAAACGGTAATTGTCATCGGAAGAAATGTACAGATCACTGCCAATCCCAATGTGCAAAAAACTGAAGATGCCGGCTTCATAAAACCTATGTTAGAGTTGATAACCCAAAACAAAACCAGCCCTGTCACAAACTGCAGCCCTTTTTGAATATAAATTGAATATAACGCATATATTCTCTGCAGCTTTTCTCTCCAAACAAGCAATGTACTCATGATTAATTTATCTCCTTCTTATTGTTGATCTTCTCGATTCTGGAAAGGTCTCTCAGATACTTTTTCACTCTCTGTTTTGCCTTGATATGCTTATTTTTATAAAAGCTTCCCGCACCGATTCCATATGCTATCAGCAGCGACACATAAGCGCCTATCGCCACCGCGGCAAAAACAAATAACTTTGCAAGCGTGATGCCTTCCATCGCAGCCTCTCCCCAACCGAGAAACAGCACTGCAACCGCCAATCCATAACCGACTGTGATCCAAATAAGCGTGACCCATGTATTTAAACTCGAATAATCTTTCTTATAATAGCTGCTGATCTTAAAATCTTCTTCTCCATAGTTTTTTTCATAAATAGCAGCCCGAGTCATCAAACGTATTTTCCTCTTATCTAACATGACGTCTTCCCGTCCTCCTATGTATTTTCCGAAATCCATATACTATATTCCAAATACGGTAAATAATTACATATGTATGATTATTATATCATATATTTAAATACCTTGTCCAATGCTTATAGTCAAAAAGTACACATTTTGCGCCCCTGCCTTTTTTAATATTTTTGCTGCCTGCTCTACTGTCGCTCCCGTTGTATAAATATCGTCGATCAGAAGCACATTCGCCACAGGTTTCCATCTTTCTGACAAAGCAAATGCATCCCTTAGATTTCCCATTCGTTCCTGCCTGTCCAACTTTTTCTGCGCCGTCGTTTTTTTCACTCGAAACAAAGCATCTGACACTAGAGACACTCCTGTCTTTTCCGACAAACATTTTGCTATAATCTCCGCCTGATTATACCCTCTTTTTCTCTTTCGAGATTTGTGCAGAGGAATGGGGATAATTTCCTCAATTCCCCATTTTATAACTTGATCTTTATAAGCTTGTGCCATTTCTGCCGCAAACAATTCTCCCCAACTGCGCTTATTATTATATTTGAATTTATATATCGCCGTTGATACCGGTTCTTTATGAAGCCACAAACTTCGCCCCTGGGTAATATGCGATGTTCTTTTTGCACAATCCGAACAATATTCTTTATATTCATCTTTTATCGGCTTCCCACATCTCATACATCTTGGCTGTCTGACGTATATAATCTTCTTTTTACACTCCGCGCAAACCCCTTCCGGCGAAATTTCCCCGCAGAAAGGGCATACTTTCGGATATAGCAGATTTAAAATTCTTGTATACGTTCCGCCAAACTTGTATACCGCGCCTGTTCGTTTTTGTTTTGTATCATTTCCTGAAATACTGCCTCACTCCCTACAATCGTCAAACATTTTTTTGCCCTTGTCACCGCAGTATACAACAGATTCCGGTTATAAAGAAGCTTCGGGCCCGGCAAAAGAGGAATGATAACTGCCGGATATTCGCTCCCCTGTGACTTATGTACGGTAATTGCATATGCCAGTTCCAGTTCTTCTGTCATATCAAACCCATATTTTACTTTTCGAGATTCGTCAAATTCTACCTCTATCGTTTCCGTATACTCGTTAATCTCTGTAATCACTCCCATATCTCCGTTAAACACACCGGTTCCTTTGTCTACCGTCAGACCGAATTTTGTAGATACTTCCCACTCGATTTGATAATTATTTTTAATCTGCATTACTTTATCGCCTTCTCTGAACAGCCTGCCGTTAATCTCACGCTGCGCCTTTTTCGGTTCTTCCGGATTCAAGTATTTCTGAAGGATTTCATTTAAACGTTCTACCCCAAGAAGTCCTTTTCTCGTCGGCGTCATAACTTGGATCTCGTTTTGATCTGCCCCTACATACTTCGGAAGCTTTTTCTGGATAAGCATGATCACAATACCTATGATCGTATCTGCATCCTGTCTTCGTAAGAAGAAAAAATCTCTGCTCTTATTATCGGGAATAACCGGCTCTCCTGCATTGATTTTATGTGCATTTACTATAATATCACTTTCTCCTGCCTGACGAAAAATACGAGTCAGTGTCACAACAGGAAACCGATGCGATGCAATGATATCTTTCAATACGCTTCCCGGTCCCACAGACGGAAGTTGGTCTACGTCTCCTACAAGTATCAGTCTTGTCCCCGGTATAACTGCAGACAAAAGCGCATGCATCAATGTCAGATCAACCATAGACATTTCATCAATAATAATCACATCCGCTTCAAGGGGATTCTGCCGATTTCTTAAAAATCCTCCCGAATTTTCCGCTTCTTCGGGATTTACATTCACTTCCAAAAGACGATGGATCGTCTGCGCCTCATATCCGGTAGCTTCTGTCATTCTCTTTGTCGCCCTTCCGGTTGGCGCTGCTAAAAGAATGCTCATCCCTTCGCTCTCAAAAAAACGGATCATTGTATTAATTGTCGTTGTTTTTCCCGTTCCCGGTCCTCCGGTCAACACAAGCAAACCGTGTTTGATCGACTCAATCACCGCTGTATGCTGCTTAGGATCCAATTTGATCTCTTCTGCCCGCTCCACTTTACAGAGCCGTCTTTCCATCATTTCCTCCGGCATATCACAATTTATATTCAAATCATGAAGCATTTTCGCCGTATTCAATTCCATATAATAATAATGTGCCGGGTAAATCCTGATTTCATTTTCATTTTTGTTTTCATTGACACATTCTTTCATAACCACTTTTTTCTCAATGCACAGATCCATCACATGCTTTTCTATATCGTCAATCTCCACTTCCAAAAGCGTTCTTGCACGACGTAAAAGTTCCTCCTGAGGAAGATAGATATGCCCTTCTCCTACTGCCTGCTGCAATGTATAAAACAGTCCGCTTTTAATCCGGTAATCGGAATCTGTATGGATTCCGATGCGTGCCGCAATCTCATCTGCGGTACGAAATCCGATCCCCTCAATATTATCCGCAAGTTCATACGGATTTTCTTCCATCACTTTGTATACACGCATACCATAATGATTATATATCTTTGCTGCCAATTTCGCAGAAATTCCATACTTTTGAAGATAGATCATTGCCTTTCGCAAATCCTTTTTATCTTCTAACTGTGATGAAATCTCTCTTGCTTTACGCTCGCTGATTCCTTTGATTTCGGCAAGACGCTCCGGTTCTTCTTCTATGATACGAAAAGTATCTTCTTTAAACTTCCTGACAATACGTCCCGCCAGAGCCGCCCCGATTCCTTTAACGGCTCCCGATCCAAGATACCGTTCTATGGATACGAGATCTTCCGGTTCTTTCACAACGTGAGACATTACCTTCAACTGATTTCCATACACACTATGAGTCACATACTCCCCCGTTATTTCCAACAGTTCCCCTTCTGTAATGTAATTAAAATTCCCCACACAGGTCACTTCTCCGTCATCATTTTCCAAATGAAACACTGTATATCCGTTTTCTGCATTCCGAAACACAATGTGACCTACATATCCCGTAACTTTTTCCACAGATCTTTCCTCTTTCCGTTATTGTTTTCCACAATATTTCGCTTTATATCCACATTATAACAGGGATGTGCCGTATTGCTCACATCCCTGCTCCTTCTCTCTCTTTGCCAAATCAGCTCTTCACGTCAGACTTCGCCCCGTCCGCTCATAAATTCAACAAATTGTCCTGTTCCGATCGCAACAACTTTCATCGGATCTTCCGCTGTCATCGTGTTAATGCCTGTCCTCTCCTCGATCAATTCCTCTAATCCGCGAAGCATAGAACCTCCGCCTGTCAAAACGATTCCACGGTCAAGTATATCTGCCGACAACTCCGGCGGAGTCTGCTCCAATACCGCTATCACAGCTTCAACAATCTGCCCGGTGGCTTCCCTCAAAGCCTCCTCTGTCTCCGAAGAAGTTACCGTAACAGTTTTCGGTAATCCTGTTACAAGGTTTCTTCCCCTAACCTCCATAGTCTCTTCCTCTACAAGAGGATATGTTGTTCCTATCTTTATCTTTATATCTTCCGCCGTTCTTTCACCGATCAGAAGATTATGTTTTTTACGCATATAACGGACGATTGCCTCATCAAAATCATCTCCCGCCACCTTAATCGATGTATTCACAACAGTGCCGCCCAGTGAGATTACCGCAATATCCGCAGTACCTCCGCCGATATCTACAATCATATTCCCACATGGCTTTGCAATATCAATTCCCGCGCCAATCGCGGCCGCTACAGGCTCTTCAATCAAGTGCACTTCCCGCGCACCTGCCGCATAAGTAGCCTCTTCTACCGCTTTCTTTTCCACTTCTGTGACACCACTGGGCACACAGATACTAATACGCGGTTTTTTGAATGTTCTCTTACCAAGCGACTTTCGGACAAAATATTTGATCATCTTTTCTGTCACTGTATAATCCGAAATCACGCCCTGCCTGAGAGGACGAACCGCAACGATATTCCCAGGCGTCCTTCCGAGCATCAGTCTCGCTTCTTCCCCGATCGCTTTGATTACATTCGTATCTCTGTCAAACGCGACAACTGATGGTTCTTTCAAAACGACTCCTTTGCCGCGGACATAGACAAGCACACTGGCTGTTCCCAGATCTATTCCGATATCTACCGACATATTCCATTCTCCCTTCTAAATCTTTATACTCTTTTCCCGCTGACATCTCCTCAAAAACGAAAATGTCTGTATCTCTCCCCAAACAGGTCTTATCATTCACATATTTCCAGACCGGATGATACCCCTGCATCCAATCTGCATTCTTTAGTATAATCGACTCAACAAAAAATGAAAACCCTTTTTTTTAATTACATGATACTTTTTACAACTTTTTTATAATTTTTATTGTAACAGTTCAGCCCTACAGTGTACGGAAAGCACAAAACATGCTCTCATGTTTTCGCTAACGGACATCTGTATGCGACAAGCGCACATTTATGAGCGAAACAGTGGCGCCGGCCACAATAAGCACACAGCGTGATTTTATGAATGGCGCAGACTGAACTGTTATTTTTTATAACTACAGTGTTTTCTACAGCATCTTCTTTATATACTTCCCTGTATAGGAATTTTCATTCTCTGCCACATCTTCCGGTGTTCCGTGTGCAACGACCGTACCACCGCGTTCTCCGCCTTCCGGACCGATATCAATAATGTAATCTGCTGTTTTTATAACATCCAGATTGTGTTCGATTACAATAACCGTATTTCCGTCATCTGTCAGACGCCGCAAGATCTCCGTCAATTTATGCACATCCGCAAAATGAAGTCCTGTCGTCGGCTCATCCAAAATATACACAGTTTTTCCTGTACTCCGTTTACTAAGTTCCGTTGCCAGCTTAATGCGCTGTGCTTCACCTCCGGACAATTCTGTAGAAGGCTGTCCGAGACGGATATAAGAAAGACCTACATCGTTCAATGTCTCTATCTTGCGCCTGATACTCGGAACATGAGCAAAAAATTCCAACGCCTCTTCCACTGTCATGTTGAGAATATCATAAATCGTTTTCCCTTTATATTTTACTTCCAAAGTCTCTCGATTATATCGCTTTCCCCCGCAAACTTCACACGGAACATATACATCAGGCAAAAAATGCATTTCGATTTTAAGAATGCCGTCTCCCGAGCACGCCTCGCAGCGTCCGCCTTTCACATTAAAACTAAACCGCCCTTTCTTATATCCGCGCGCTTTTGCATCCGGAGTTGCCGCAAACAAATCTCTTATCAGATCAAACACACCTGTATAGGTTGCCGGATTTGACCTTGGGGTTCGCCCGATCGGCGACTGATCGATATCAATCACCTTATCTACCTGATCTAACCCTTCTATTTTTTTATGTTTTCCCGGAATTGTTCTCGCGCGATTCAAATCACGTGCAAGCCTTTTATACAAAATTTCATTTACAAGAGAGCTTTTTCCCGAACCTGAAACTCCGGTAACACAAGTCATAACTCCAAGAGGAAATGACACATCGATATTTTTCAAGTTGTTTTCCCGGGCGCCGACCACCTTCAACCATCCCTTAGGCTGTCTGCGCTCTTGCGGAACCGGAATTTTGATCCTTCCCGATAAGTATGCGCCTGTAATCGAATTTTCATTTTTCATGATCTCTTTCGCATTTCCGACGGCAACAACCTCGCCTCCGTGTTCTCCCGCTCCCGGTCCTATATCTACAATATAATCCGCCTCCATCATTGTATCTTCGTCATGCTCTACGACTATCAGCGTATTTCCCAGATCACGAAGATGCTTTAATGTTGCAAGAAGCTTGTCATTATCCCGCTGATGAAGTCCTATACTTGGCTCATCCAAAATATATGCTACTCCCACAAGACCCGATCCGATCTGCGTTGCCAGACGTATTCTCTGCGCCTCACCGCCTGAAAGTGTTCCGGTAGCGCGGGCCAACGTCAAGTAATCAAGTCCCACATCCATAAGAAATTTGATCCGAGCTCTGATTTCTTTCAAAATCTGCCCTCCGATGAGCATCTGTGTTTCTCCTAATACAAGCTCTTCAAGAAAATTTTGCAATTTTCCGATAGACATCGACGTTACTTCTGCAATATTTTTTTCTCCGACGGTTACCGCCAAAGCTCCCGGTTTCAGACGTTGCCCGTGGCATGCCGAACACGGAGTTATGTTCATAAATGTCTCATATTCGGCTTTCATCGTCTCCGAACCGGTTTCTTTATATCTGCGCTCTACGTTTTTAATCAACCCTTCAAACGCAACATCATAAACGCCTTCGCCTCTCTGGCCTTTATAAAATACTTTCACCTCTTTCCCGTTTGTGCCATGAAGAATAATATCATGAATCTTCTTCGGATATTTTTCAAACGGTGTGTCCAGATCAAATTGATACTCTCTGCACAGCGCCTGAAGTATCGCATGAGTAAAACTTGATTTGTCTGTACAAGACTGCCACCCTAATACCGCTATTGCACCTTCATTAATCGACAATGACGGATCCGGAATCATCAAATCCTCTGAAAACTCCATCTTATATCCTAATCCATAACATGTCGGACATGCCCCAAAGGGATTATTAAATGAAAAACTTCTTGGTTCGATCTCTTCGATACTGATCCCACAATCCGGACAGGAAAAGCTCTGACTGAAATTCAACATCTCCCCGCCGATCACATCTACACTGAGCAAACCTTCCGATAAATGCAGAACACTTTCCACAGAATCTGTTAACCTCTTCTCAATCCCCTGTTTTACGATCAATCGGTCAACAATAATCTCAATATTATGTTTCAAGTTCTTGTCAAGAATAATCTCTTCCGTCAATTCGTACATATTTCCGTCTACACGTACACGCACATATCCGCTTTTCTTTGCTTTTTCCAATAATTTTGCATGTGTTCCTTTCCGGCCTCTTACGACCGGAGCAAGAAGCTGGATTTTCGTTCCTTCCGGCATTGACATAATTCGATCAACCATCTGATCGACTGTTTGCTTTGAAATTGCTTTTCCACATTTAGGACAATGAGGAATTCCGACTCTTGCATATAAAAGTCTGAAATAATCATAAATTTCAGTCACTGTTCCGACCGTAGATCTCGGATTGTGATTTGTCGACTTTTGATCAATGGAAATTGCAGGCGACAGTCCCTCTATGCTTTCCACATCCGGTTTCTCCATTTGCCCCAAAAACTGTCTTGCATAGGAAGATAATGATTCCATATATCTTCTCTGCCCTTCTGCATAAATCGTATCAAACGCGAGGGAAGATTTGCCCGAACCGCTCAATCCTGTAAGTACAACAAGTTCGTTCCGGGGAATGTCCACATCTATATTTTTAAGATTATTCTCATTCGCTCCCCTTATTTTGATATATTTCCGAACATCCATTTTCGTACTCATAATCCGTCTTTTTCCTCCCTGTAGTCATATTTTATTTTGTATTTTATCCTTCTATTTCATTCAACATTTTTTTCAATTCTGTCAACTTATCCCGCAATTCTGCCGCGCTTTCAAAATTCAGTTCTGCCGCCGCTTTCTTCATCTGTTTTGTAAGATCGGCAATCAGCTTTTTAAGTTCTTTTACGCTCATAGATTCCGGATCTTTTTCCAGTTTCAGCTCCTCTGCCGCAACTTTTTTAGAAATACTGATCAGGTCGCGTACTGATTTTTGAATCGTCTTTGGTGTGATACCATGCTCTTCATTATATTTCATCTGAATCTCACGACGCCGTTTTGTTTCATCGATCGCCAGCTGCATAGATTCCGTTATCTTATCCGCATACATAATAACATGCCCTTGTGCATTACGCGCCGCACGTCCTATTGTCTGTATCAATGACGTTTCCGAACGCAAAAATCCTTCCTTATCCGCATCCAATATCGCTACAAGCGTAATTTCCGGAATATCCAGACCTTCTCGCAAAAGATTGATTCCCACAAGCACATCAAATACATCTAAACGCATATCACGAATAATCTCTGTACGTTCCAGTGTATCCACATCCGAATGCAAATATTTCACACGAATTCCCACCTCACGCATATAATCCGTCAAATCTTCTGCCATCCGCTTTGTCAGAGTTGTTACGAGAACTTTATTCTTTTGGGAAATTTCTTTGTTTATTTCCCCGATCAGATCGTCTATCTGACCTTCTACAGGACGCACGACAACTTCCGGATCGAGCAGTCCGGTCGGACGAATCACCTGTTCCACACGGAGAAGCTCATGTTCTTCTTCATATACTCCCGGTGTTGCAGATACAAATAACGCCTGGTTGATCTTGCTCTCAAATTCTTCAAAGTTCAGCGGACGGTTATCCTTCGCAGACGGAAGACGAAATCCATAATCTACCAAGGTAGATTTTCTTGATTGATCTCCGTGATACATACCTCCGATCTGAGGAATGGTTTTATGCGATTCATCAATCATAATAATAAAATCATCCGGGAAATAATCTATCAATGTATATGGCGCCTGCCCGGGACTAAGTCCTGCCAAGTGCCGCGAATAGTTTTCAATTCCGGAACAAAATCCGGTTTCTTTCAACATTTCAATATCAAAATTTGTTCTCTCTGCAATTCTCTGCGCTTCCAAAAGTTTATCTGCATGTTTAAACTCCTTCACACGCTCATCCAGTTCTTTTTCTATATCATTTACAGCACGCTTTATGTTTTCTTTATCCACCACATAATGTGACGCCGGGAAAATCGCCACATGTGACAATTCGTCTTTGACCTCTCCTGTCAAAATATCAATTTCCGTAATCCGCTCAACTTCATCTCCGAAAAATTCGATACGAATCGCCACATCGCTCTCATACGCCGGTATGATCTCCACCACATCGCCGCGAACACGGAAAGTTCCGCGGTGAAAATCCATGTCATTACGGTCATACTGGATTTCTATCAATTTTGCCATAACCTCGTCTCTGTCTTTTGTCATGCCCGGGCGTAAAGAAATCACCATATTCTGATAATCTACAGGACTTCCCAAACCATAAATACACGATACACTGGCAACTATGATCACGTCCCGCCGTTCCGTCAATGCCATTGTGGCAGATAAGCGAAGCTTGTCAATCTCATCATTGATGGAAGAGTCTTTGGCAATGTATGTGTCCGAGGACGGAACATAAGCTTCCGGCTGGTAATAGTCGTAGTAGGATACAAAGTATTCTACCGCATTATTCGGGAAGAATTCTTTGAATTCTCCATATAGCTGCGCAGCCAGCGTCTTGTTGTGTGCGATTATGAGTGTTGGTTTATTTAATTGTTGTATGACGTTTGCCATTGTGAACGTCTTGCCAGAGCCTGTAACTCCCAGTAAAGTCTGGCATTGGTTTCCTTCTTGAAAGCCTTTTACAAGCTGGTCGATGGCCTGCGGCTGGTCGCCGGTCGGAGCATATTCTGATACTAATTCAAAATGATCCATAATTTCTCCTTTACTTTATTTCGAATTTCGATTTCAAATTCAATTCCTTTACAATTAAACTTATTCTCTTTCTCTATAGTTGCTGTAATAAAAATTGCCTTATTAATGAGCAAAACAAATAGCTTGCGGCTGATCGCCGGTAAGGGCGTATTCCGATACTAATCCAAAATGTTCCATAGTGAAATTTTCTCTTACTATGTCTAATATCAACCCAAAAATCCGTACATAACTTTGTGTACTTTTCCCCATCACTACTATTATCATGGTAACATGCTATCATAATTGCCGATATAAATCAAGAATATATCGAACATACATTCCCTTTGACATACATATTTTCTTTGTAAAAAAGATGCAGGACATCGCTTGCATCTTTTTCTCTCTATTTTATTATTTAATAATAATCTATCGCATAATTCAAATATTCTTATATAGCACATCTCTAAAAAACTCTCCTCTGAACATTAGTGCATAACTATAACCGATTAATCCTAATCTTGAAATCAATCGACTATGCATCAATCTTTATTCTTTATCATATCTTGCGTAATAGACTGCAATAGATTTTGTATTTATCTCTACTCATTTTGAATCGTCCACTAAGCAGGACCACGCTCACTATTTCTTTATCGTTTCCTATTTTATAATCATAATGATTACAAATTTAGGCAGGAAATCACCCATTTATAAAGTTTTCAAGAATTCAGATTTACTCATAATAGTTGCTAAGTCTTTTAAATCTCCTATCTCAAATCTAATATTTTTTCTTTCTTCTAATTCATCTACAATTAAATATCTATATTCATTTTGATACGAGAAAATTTCCTTTCTCTTTATAAATGACAAATCATCAAGACTATTTGTCATCAAATCCATAATTTTCATTTCATCTTTAATGCTCTCATCTCGATAATATAAAACGTCTCTGCTATAGATCTGATATTTATTTTCTTTTGCCCCATTTTTTATTCTTTTATCAAATTCTAATTCATCCTCTATTTTTACAACATACTCTCCAAATTCAAACATCTCCTCTATTCTCGATGTACTATATTTGTTATTTAAATGATATAAACATAAGGCAAAATTCCTTTTCTGTTTATTAGCATCAATCGTAAAATTAACCCCTTTTCCTTGTGGCGTCTGATATTTTGTCGTATAATATTTACCTTCCATCTCATCATTTTTTCCAACACATTTTTTCTTTTCAATATACAAATATTCTTTTAGCCGTCCAAATTGTACTATTCCTGATATAAAAGAATCCGCACCTTTTTTATCTATAAATTTTAAAAATGCCATTGTTCTACCTTTCTGTATTTCCGATCTCTTTCATCTTCTTTATAGTCCCAACTTAAAAAAAATCACAAATTCCATTTGTTCGTCTAATATCATCTAATTCATTCCATCCCATTTTGTCCGCAAAATCCGTACCAAATATAAAGTCCTCATTTGCTTTACATACAGACTTCTTTATGTTGTTAATCATATTCCTTAACATAGTTCCTCCCCTTCCACAAACACCATTTTTTTCAACAATCCTGCCGCAGTTTTTTCCCCTCCTGTAAGGCACTCTTTATCTCCAAAAACCAAAAACGAATCTTTTGCCCGAGACACCGCAACATTCATAAGATCCGGTGCTCTGTTAATAAAATAACACCCATCTTCACTTCCATACACACTGGAAAACAAAATGACTTTTCGCTCCGCCCCTTGAAACGTATGTACAGTTCCAACATCAATAAACTTTGAATACTCCGGAAGTCTACGTTTTATAAGATTCTTTATCAAAAAACTTTGGCTCTTAAAAGGCGTGATAATCCCCAATACTCCTCTCTCCTCAATGCCATCTTTGTCGCTGTAGCATAATAAAATTTTTTCATATTTTTTCTGCAGCCACATTATAATAGCCTCAGCTTCTTCTCTGTTTCGTCTGCTTCCTCCGTATTTCTCTGATTTTGCGGTGGTAACCTGTCTGAATCCCATTACCGGAAGAAGCCCTCTTAATTCATTGTACTCAGCTGCATAAAAGGAACCCCTCTTAGGTTCCAATTTCCCCTCATATACCAGTTTGTTACAATATGTAATTATTTCATTATAACACCGGCGATGTTCACTTAAAAATAGCCCTCTTTTATATTTATTAAATTCACAGGATAGTGCAGCCATTTTCATAATACTGGATTGAGAACAATTTAAACCATTTTCTTCAAGCATACCGTATTCACCTTTATTTGCAATTACACCATTACTGATTGCCATTGCAATATCAAGAGCTCTTGCAGTTCCCCATACGGGCGGTATTTGTTCTTCATCCCCTACAATAACTGCTTTTTTAGCTAAGGAAAACGATGCGGCAGCAATCTCCGGAGATGTCTGTCCCGCTTCATCTACGACTAATAAATCTATATAGTTACACATAAAATAGTTCTTTTTATCATTTCCGTCATATGCCCAAAACTGTTTTGGAAGCATAAAAAATGTCATAACCATACACGGTGATATCATAGCAATCCGATGATACATATCATCCAGTATATTTTTAAATGTTTTTCCTTTTTGCTTCTCACTGACCGGATTATCTTCCTTCAACCAACGACTCTCATAATAATGTACTGCCAGCCAAAATTCTGCATATCTTACCCGATCCAATACATCGTTCAATTTACACAAGTCGAATTCATTTAACACACTGTCCTCCGGAACTGCAACATTATATTTTTCAAAGTTTTGATATCCTTCTTTTAAATGTTCCATCTTTATATCTATTTCTTTTTTTTGACTTTTTAATTTTTCTATTTTATCGTCTATACAAAGCTTCTGTTCCTGCAACTGACTTTTTTGCAAATCATTATCACATATTTTCTGCATATAAACTTTTTCTATCTCATCTATTGACATATCACGTCTTAAAAAGGATAATTCCGCTTGATTTACAAAGGAAAATGACCATCTTTGTATCTTGCTTTTAAAACAGAAAAACTTTTTTAATAATCGTACATACCACGGAAATTGCTGATAAGCTTTTCGCCATTCCTGCATCCTATTTAAAAACCATTGTGTAGTTTCCTGAATTTTTTCTATTTGATTTTGCAAATCATTTCTAATCGCTTCTTCTTTCCGTATGTTCTGCATTATCCTTTCTACATATGCTCCATACGATTCCCTACCGAGAACGCTTTTTATATTATCTAACATAGAGATACAATTTATTCTGTCTTTATTTACTTTCTCCAATTCCTTCCACAATATTTCTTCACATAACGCAAAATCAATACTTGCTGTCTCTCTTCGAAAATATTGATGAAATTCTTGTTTAAATAACCTTCCTGAGGAACGTCTATTTTCTTTTGACTCAAGTTCATCTACAAATCCACCCCCGCGTACCGTCGTATACTGATATCGTTTTTGGGCAGCTTCCTTTACTTTCCCATTGGAGGGAAAATAAACTGCAAAGCTATCTGTTCCAGTAATCCACTTATGTTCTAAATTAGAAATCCCAATCTCTGAAATCTGTCCAAAAGAATCAATAATATTTGTAACCGCCTGATTATTAGTGGATGCTGCAACAATAATCGGTGCCCTTTCCCTCTTCAATGCAGATTTTACATACATGTCTGCCACTACAGACTGCAAAAAAGTAGTCTTTCCTGTTCCCGGAGGTCCACTGACTGCCAAAAGATTTCCTTCTTTTATTTCTCCAAAATGGTTCATTGCCTCACGCTGAGATGGTGACAATGGATATGCCCCTCCCATTTGTCCGACATGAGCTTTCATTTTACTTATATCAGTATTTTTTATCAGCGGTTTTGAGGGCTCTATCTTTCCATTCGTTATTTTATCATACAAGGAATTAACAGTTCCCTTTATCAACGCATTATACAACTGCAAAATATAAAAAGAAGCATTAACTGTCGAATCCTGAAACAAATAATATCTGCCATCTGCTTTAAACAGTTCATTTCCATTTCTAATGTAGTTACTTTTAAATGGTATCTCTGCAACAAATTCATAGAGTTTGATCGCATATGCTAAATAATCCTGCCACGAATCCAACTGATATCTTTCGTTCGTAGTATGCTCCAAAAATTCATCATATTTCTCACCATCTCCTACAGCAAGCAAAGGATCCTCCATAGGTCTTAAATACTCCCGCGGTATCCAAGGTATTTTCCCTTCAACCGGCATACATAACTTTCCGGTACGGGTTACGCATAACGGCAAAAAGAAAAATGAAGTCATCTCTTCTATATTGTCTTCCATCTTTCCGCCATCCCGGAATTCCGTTGCTAATGTCTTTAATGCAATAATTACATTTTTTATCTTTAATTTTTCTTCATCATTATCGCTCTCTGCATCATACTCCATCTTCCATATATTAAAATTATTCTCTTCACTTAACTTTCCAGATAATAATTCCCCTTCTGTAACTACAAAAAAACGCTCTTTTTTATAGTTTACGGTTCCTTGCATACTTGCTGCCACAGCATTTCTGAAATATCGTGTAACACTTTTCATTTTGAATCTTCTCCTACTATAATTAATCCCTATTGGAGGGTTATCATCTTCCGTGTTTTCTTCAGTTGCAAAACACCCCAAATCTTACCTCTTCGTTCTACTTATCTTTCCTAATCTTTTGCCTATTATATCACTTTTTCCATGCTTACATAACTGTCATTGTGTAAAATGCGTATCATCTTTTTGCAGCTCCTGTTATATCTGTTCAGATTTTTTAAGTCATTTTTCTCCGTCATTTCATAATGTTTTCTCATTTTATCCAATAAATTACGTTTTGCCATGAACTACACATACGGGACTAGATTACTGCCAGAATCATGTATACAATCTGAGTGATAATCCAGATTTCCCACAAAAAACCGACTGGATTTATCCAATTGGCTATTTTACATAATATTTTATTCTGCCGCATAAATTGACAAGTTTTCTATTCCCATCTATAATGTTTATATTACAATCGTAAGATTTAAAAGGAGAGAACTTATGAGCACATTCCCGCAGATTTCCGAAGCAGAATTTGAGGTCATGAAGATCGTATGGAAATACGCACCTATCAACACAAATGAAATTACCGAAAAGTTATTGCCTACTACAAACTGGAGTCCTAAAACAATTCAAACTTTAATCAAACGCCTTGTGACCAAAGGCGCGCTCACATACGAAAAACAAAGTCGTGTATTTGTTTATACTCCTGCAGTAAAAGAAGATGAATACATCAGACAACAAAGTTCTTCTTTTCTGAACCGTTATTATGATGGCAATATTACAGCTATGGTATCTTCCTATATAGAAAATGACAAATTATCAAAATCGGAATTAGATACACTCCGAACTCTTCTTTCACAGAAACAGGAAAAAGGAGGAGAATAATATGTCTGATTTCATGATTCGCTTTCTTATCTGCAACATATTATTTTGCGGCATCATCAGTATCCTTTTGCTTATGAAACATATTTTAAAAAATTGTCTGTCAAGCCGGATGCAGTATAACTTATGGTTTCTGTTGCTTGGACTTTTAACAGTTCCATTCTTACCTTCTCATTTTTTCAAGTTTTCAGAACTATTTTTCGGTTTCACGAACTTAAAGTTTCTTCCTTCTGCCGCCACAAAAAACGCCTCGGCTCCACCACTTCACACGAACATCGCAGGCGCAAAAGATTGGATGGATGACTTTGCGCTCTCCGTAAACGAAGCATCCTCATCCGCAATCGGTTATCTGCTATTTACTCTTTGGATTTTGGGTATTATCATTATGATAATATTAGCAATCCGATCTGCTCTGTTCCTGCATTCATTAAAAAAATCTGCATCACCTCTTGAAGATCAGGATGTTCAAAAATTATATCGACGCTGCCTAAATGACACAAATATTACAAAAAGTATACCCGTATACAGCGCTGCTTATCTAAAATCTCCTGTTATTGCAGGATTTTGGAAACCGTGCATCTTTCTTCCCGTTCACCTGATATCGGATAAAAATGAAACAGATATCCGGTATATGTTGTTGCATGAACTTCAGCACTATAAACACAAAGACGGATTTATCAACTATTTGATAAACCTCGCCGGAATGATATATTGGTTCAATCCGTTCGTCTGGTACGCACTGAAAGAAATGCGCGGCGACAGGGAAATTGCCTGTGATAGTTCTGTTTTAAACCTGCTGAAATCCGACGATTATGTAACTTATGGAAATACGCTGATTAACTTTGCCGAAAAGATTTCTCTGACTCCATTTCCCTTTTCCTCCGGCATCGGAGGAAATATGAAGCAGATGAAGCGAAGAATCCTAAATATTGCTTCTTATGAAAAACCGACATTACAAAAAAAACTGAAAAGCTTCATTGCTTTTCTGATGATATCTATTCTCCTTTTCGGACTTACACCGTTTGTCTCTACCTATGCGACAGATGAAAAGCAATATCAGTGGAACACAACTTCAAAGAATTGTTCTGAAATAGACCTTCGTAATTATTTCGGAAAATATGAAGGTAGTTTTGTATTATATGACTTAAAAAGAGATGTCTGGAAAATACACAATATAGACCGAGCTGTCTTACGAGTTGCTCCAAACTCCACCTACAAAATATATGATGCTTTGTTTGGATTAGAAGAAGGTGTCATCACCCCTGCAAATTCCTTGATCAAATGGAACGGGAAAAACTATCCTTTTGAAGCGTGGAACACCGATCAAACATTACAATCAGCTATGGGAGCTTCCGTCAACTGGTATTTTCAGACTATTGATGAACGGCTTGGAGCCGACTCTATTCAGAAATACCTTCACCAAATCGGATATGGAAATGAGAATTTAAGCGGTAATCTTTCTTCCTATTGGTTGAATTCCTCCCTGAAGATTTCCCCGATAGAACAGGTCGAGCTTTTAGTCAAACTGCATAATAACCGCTTCGGATTCTCCTTAGAAAACACCGGGACTGTAAAGAACGCCCTCCACATCTCCTCCTCTGCTTTCGGTGACCTCTACGGAAAAACCGGAACAGGACGAGTAAACGGACAAGATGTCAACGGTTGGTTTATCGGCTTTGTAGAAAATGCAGATAATACTTATTTTTTTGCTTCCAATATTCAGTATCAAAAACACGCCACCGGTAAAAAGGCTTCAGAAATCACCTTATCTGTTTTATCGGACTTAAATATATGGAGATAAACTAATTATCTCCATACAACTCTTCCCACTCTGTTCTTGTCAAGCGCGGTACGTGCCATCTAATCTCCGGATTGTTTATCGGCTCGATAATCCGATTTCCCACATACTGTATACCTCCATCTTTCGTATCGCGCACAGTTACTTCATGGATGTACGCTTTTGATACCCCTCTATAAGGAAAAACAGCCTGTACCTTCAATGTCAAAGTTCCGTCATCATTATTCACATATCCAATAACTTCCGGATACGGATATTCCGGATATTCTGTTTCTTCAAGCCCTCTCGGTTTGTATTCATAGACTTCTTCACACGGATAATAAACTGTCTTCGACTGCAACACTTCACTGCTGATTTTGAATTTAGATTTGATAACCGGTTCAAATTTTTCTTTTGAAATTAAATATACCGCGCTTGTTCCCATTGCATTTCCAAAAGTAAACTCTCCGTTCGCCGTATGATTTTCCTGATAAAACAAATCAAACATATCATAAAAATCTAGCTCTGCGAACTCTTCTTCACTCCAGTCTGTCAGAAACATATTATTACGTTCATATCCGATCGGAAGTATATATTTACGGTTTAGTTCTCTGCATGTTTCATCTAATGACAGTACCCTATATGCCATATATTCCATAATCTCATTTCTCGTAACTTCATAAGATCCTTCAAAGGCTAACCGACCGGAAAACATCAAATGTCCGTCTTCTGTATATTCCCATGATTCTGTCCTGTATATATCTTCTGAAGATTGCTTTAATTTACCATTCTCATAAATACAATAACTTCTGATCATATTTACAATTCCGTCATGTGTCTCCATATTCCGAATGATGCAGCTCCCTCCCTTTGCAACTTCTACAACGGTCATGCGTCCATTTTTCTTTGCTTCTGCCTTTTCACTAAACTGTATGAGTTTTTCATACTCTGTCATGTTGACCTGATTTTCGCTGTCAACTGCCGTAAAACCTTTCTCTCCTAATTCTTTAATAAGATCTCGGATCATTTCCAAATCATCCAGTTTACCTTCTTTTTCAGCTTTCGCATAAGTCTTACTGCAAATTTCCAGTATTTCTTCTGCTTCTTTTTCTTCTGATTTACTTCGTTTCATTACTGTTTTATCCGCATTTTCACTTTCCTGCCGTACTGATTGAATGTCTGTGTTTCCCGAATCTTTTTTTACAAAAAAACTGCACCCGGACAAATTCATTGCCAACATGATTCCGCTCACCACAACTCCTCTTTTCCAAATTCCTTTTCTTTTCAAACTATCGTCCTCTCTTTTTATTACACTTGTAAGATTTTAATCGAAAAATTTTTGTTAACGAATATTTTTCATTCATAAATATTACACCTGTAATATTTAAAAGTCAAGTCAATTTGTTCAAAGAAATCTTTATAAATGTTAGCAACATTTTGTTACTTTTATGATATATTCTTTGTTAAGTTGCATATAAATCCATTTACAGGAAAAATTGGTATAATAAAAAAGATATTTAAACAAATTTCAGATTTCTTATAAATGGAGGTGTCTTCGTGTCTAATATTCAGCTGGCAGCCAATCTTCAACGGCTTAGAAAAGATCATCATTTTACACAAACTCAATTTAGTAAAAAATTGAATATTTCAAGACAGGCGTACTCTAATTATGAAACAGGAAAACGGATTCCCGATTTGGATATCATTATCCGCATTGCAAATATTTATCATATTTCTCTCGAAAATTTGCTTACGCAGACTTGTTCAAAAGATGGTCTTATCAATGAAACTTCCGGTCCGTATTTCACAGGAATGGTTGTTGACAGTGCAGACACTATTTATTTGACAAGAGAAGAAATTGATTTGATCACACATTATCGAAATGCCGATGCTGACGAACGCAAGCTGACACAAAAAGTACTGGGATTTTAACCTTATAATTATAAATACAAAGAGCGCTGCAAAACAGACGGATACTCGTCTATAAAACAGCGCCTTTTTTGTAACGGCGATAAGCCAAAATCGGACTTGCCCAAGACCTTGGACCTCGGTGGCCGCTTGTAATCCCAGAATGTACCTTTTGGCACTTCCAGTAATTTCCTGTCAAAAAATAAAGAGCCCCGCAAAATAACTGAATTGAATCTGTGAACTGCTTCTCGTTATTTTGCGGTACTCTCTTTCACGGCATAATCATACGCTCATTTCATATAAGCTTCTTTTCTGCTCACTATATTTATTTCATTTTGTTTCTGTTTATTTTTATCCGTATTATCTTTTTCTCTTCCACTCTTTCAATCCGAATACCGATGCGGTCACAATAAACGCAGCTATTGCCGTAAATGCATACTGCCATATATTTGTATAATCTCCGGTCTTTACAGCCGTTCCTTCATCCGGTACTTTATCTGGATTTTCTTCATCTTTTCCTTGCGAAGGCGCTTGATCCGGCTGCCTATTATTAATCACATCAACCGCAGTATCTTTACTTAACACGCCTTCTGCATTATCTTTCTTTCCATTATAAGTTGTTATGTATCGATCTTTGTTCGCTTCATTTTCTGTCACAACGTATGCTGCATTCAGCGGAAGACTTTGAAGTGTTATTTGTTGTCCGTGCAAAAGTGATATTTCTGCTCTGCCATCAACAAATGTAAGTGTCCCGTCAGCGGGTTTTTCTGCTTCTTTCTCAAACTCCGGTTTAACGCTTCCACTATAGTGATACGTTCCGTTTATCGGTTTACCTGTTTCATCTTTTAATTGTATCGTAAATGTAAATGGTTTTGTTTTATCTCCGTTTTTCCCTGTAACAATTTTGCTCAAAGACAAATCAGGATATTTCGTATTCGTAAATAAGACGTTCTTTATATCGTCTTTTATAATTTCTCCGGTACTGTCAACAAAATCAACTTTATATCGGTTTGTCTGCGCCTCTGTCACTTCGTATTGAGCGCCTGCAGGAAGATTATGCGCCGTTACTGTCTGTCCGTCTTTCAATGAAAATTGTGCAATGCCGTCATGAAATTCTAAATCTCCGTATAATCCGTTTATCTTTGTATGGTACGGAAAACGAATTTCAAATTGAAACTCTTCCTGACAATTTTTCTCGCCGACTACTTTTTTGGTAATAGACAAACTGCCCACTTCATCAACACCTACAGGAACTTCTGCTGATACTGTCGTATTGCGAATAACCGCTCCAACCATATTTTGAAACTTTTTCCCATGTACTTCTACATCACCCATAGGAGCATATTGCTTAAAATCTTTCATCCAGACAAATTCTGCTTTAATTGTAAACGTATCTTCGATTGTCGGCTGATGATCTGAAACTAATTCGTACTCTTCATTTCCATATACATATGTTATATTATCACATAATGCACTCATACCTTTCGGCAACTCTAAGCGGTATAGCCCATTGTATTCTACCGGCTCGATTATTTTCAAAGCACCGCTGTGCCAGTAACCGTCTTTCGGATTATATGTAAATTTTAAATCTCCTGTTAAATGCACATCTTTAAGAGATGGTTCATAATTCAATAAACCTCCTCTTTCTGAATAAACATACAAAACCTGCGCCAATGCATCATGTTCCAAATCATTCATATTATTATCTTCAATATTGTATTGATGTAATAATCTCCAGACCGCATCTTGCGTAGCATTATACGCCTGTTCTTCTGTAACGAAATACGAATCAGAATACATGATTGCAAAATTTTGTAATGGCGTTGTTCCTTCCGCTTCATATAACATACAAAAAACTGCTTTATAAAACGGCATCGCTGTAATATCTGAGTATGTTACTCCATTCGATGTTTGTCCATCCGGATAAAGTTTTGCAACTGCATTCATAAATCTTCTCAACTCATCCAAATGTTCCGTATCATTTGTTTCCCAATCTTTATAAGTAAAAGAATGGTGACCTAAATACGGAAACGCTGTCTGAAGCACCGGTGTCGGAATCAGCATTTCATTAAACTGACTTTCTGTAGGAGTATGCAGCTCTGAATTATCCACAATTTTATAAAGCCGTTCCCCGTTATACGGATATCCCGCGTAGAGCAGTTTTGACAATCTGCGCATACATTCCTTATAATCAGCCTCAGAATCAAACTTGCCCGGAGTCAAATAGCCTTCTGTATATTCCGGCACCTGCACATCTCCCATATCTTCCGTATGATGCGGCCAATGGCGTTCATTATTCATACAAAACAACGTGATTTTTTCACCTGGATACGCCGGATCTTCTATGTAATGAATTCCGCCTTCAAAAATAATAGGAAGTCCTTTTTCGCTCAATGTCATTTCTTCTTTTTCAGAAGGTATGTATTCTCTGTTTTCCTGTAATGAGTTTTTTCAGCCTCTGTCGGAATCGTGCCTGTAAAATCAGGCGTTTCAGCAAATACATATACGGAAAAAGACAAAATCATCGTAAAAATCAAAAGCAGCGAAACGGCAGAAGAAACAAACTTCCTATGTTTTCTGTGTTGTTTTAATTTCATGTCGTATTATCCTTTCTGCATGTTGCTATATAATTCATCAAATCACTTGTATAAACAAGTTTATATTCTTCTACCCTCCTCTCACCCCGTAAATTGGGACATAAAAACGTACAAACTAATCTTTTACATCAATATGCGCGAGCCACTCTATGCGGGCACACCAGCCTGTCCCTTCTTAATTATTTTTAATGATAATGATGTATTATATTGGAAACAGAATGTTTTTTCAATACTTCTAAAATTTTTCAACTTAAATTTTTCCTTACTTCTGCCTTTTCACCAAACCGTATCAATTTTTCATACTCTGATTTCGCATCTTTTAATCACCTGAAACGTCCGGCAGCCAAATACAAATACTTAGTTTTCCATTCTTATATTGGGCAGATATTGTTCCTTTCATCTGTTCGATCAGTATTCTTGAAATAGACAAACCAAGACCCGTTGACTTTCTTGCATTTTCAACTGTATAAAACCGATCAAACAGCTTTTTAACATCCACTTCACTTAAATCTGAAGCAGTATTTGAAAAGGTAATCTCCCCTGTATCGTTCAAAGTGATATTCAAATCACCGTCGCTATACTTAATTGCGTTATTGAGAAGATTTGAGAAAATACGGGAAAGAGCTGCCCTGTTAACTTTACGAAACACCTTATTCTCCGGCATAGAAATATTCGGCGTTATGTTTCGTTCCTGCAAAACTGCATAAAAACCTAATATACTTTCTTCCAAAACACTGTTTACCGAAACAAATTCTACATCGTTATCGTATTCGGGGGATGTTACAACAGAATAACAGAAAAGTTCTTCTGTAAGCTGCCTTAATACTTCGGTACGATTTCTGATAACTTTAATATAACGCTCTGCTTCTTCACTTTTTTCCGCATTATCAAGCAAATCCAGATAACCGCTGATTGCCGTAAGAGGAGTCCGCAAATCATGTGAAATATTAGTAACGGCGTTTTTTAATTCTAAATCCCCCTGCTGAAAACGATGCCGCTCTTTGCGTAATTTACGAAGCTCTGTATTTAATCGCTTTGCAAAACCGCACATGATTTTATTTCGATGTGAAATATCAATGAGCGTATTAGTTTCAGTCATTAACCGCTCAGTAAATTGCGCTTCTATTTCTCGTACAGTTTTGTGTACGAAAAATAGTTTAATAACCAGAGAAAAAATAATAATCAGCAAAATACCGATCACAACTAATAACCAAAATTCCATATATAATGCTCCTACTTTAATTCTTTCTTTTTGAAAAAGAACATTCCCGCACTTGTTGTCAAAACGACAATGACCAATGAATAAACAGGCAGCAACGATAGATTTTCAGTTTCCAAAGAAGTACACTGTACTACTTGACCTCCCGGAAGAAAATCATAAAAGAATTGAACGGTTTTTCGTCCGCCTCCATCAAGGAACTTAGGATTGGGCAGTTCCTGATATTCCTGTCCATTGTCTGTCATGACCAAAGCCATGTTTGTTTCGGGTTCACTCAACATCTTATGTAATTGCGCTCCGATAATCAGAAACAAAAACGCTGTCAAAATGCAAATTACAGCCGTAACCGCTTTATTATTATTTAACATGGAAATCAAAGTAAAAATTGATGAAAATACAATCGCAGTCATCAGTACGGTTACTGCAAACAACAAAACTATTTTTATGTCCATTTCAAAAAAGCCGAGAAGCGGTATCCCGATGCAAAGATACGGAATAAAAAATGCCATACACATAACAACGCTTACCAAAGAGCATGTAATAAAATTTGACAAGTAAACAGCGCCTCTTTTTTGACCGATAATTATCTTATTTCGGATCGTTCCTTCACTATATTCTGTACCAATGAACAAGCTGCAAAACACAGCCATTACAATGCCGATAAAAAGAGCACACCCAAAAAAGCCGTTGTCAATACGATTGATTGTCTGAGTCTGCCTCATATCCATATATCTCATCACCGGAAAAAATATTCCTGCTGCCAACATGAAAACCAGACCGCTCCAAAAGAATTTATCTTTTTTTAAACGGATAAAATTTGCTGATAACAACTTACTCATTGTCTTTACCTCCTACTAAACCGACATAATAACTTTCCAAACTTTCATCTCGTTCCTGCATAGAAATAACTTCACAATTCTCTTTTGACAAGGCCAAAGTGAGTTTGGAAATATTAATTTTTGCAAATATGTCAGCTACATTGTCAGAGATAATGTTGTAGTCCGTTTTCATTTCGTCCAAAACACGGACAAGCGCTTTTACATTCGTCACTTCGATTCGCACACATTTACGACAAGACTCTTCTAATTCTTCCGCACTGATTTCCTTAACCATTCTTCCGTTATCAATAAAACCATAATGTGTCGCAAGACGGGACAGCTCATCAAGAATATGGCTTGAAATCAATACAGTTATTTGATACTCCCGGTTCAGTTTTAAAATCAACTCACGCATCTCGATAATACCTTGTGGATCAAGACCATTCACAGGTTCATCCAACACTAAAAAATCAGGATCGCCCGCTAAAGCAACAGCGATTCCCAACCTTTGTTTCATACCAAGAGAAAAGTTTTTAGCCTTTTTCTTTCCTGTATTTTCAAGCCCTACTAATTTTAACAGATCGGGAATACTGTCGTAAGAAGGAATTCCGAGAATCCGGTACTGCTCTTTCAAGTTGTCAACCGCTGTTAACTCCAAATAAATAGACGGTGTTTCAACTACAGCCCCCATCCTCCTGCGGGCTTTTAAAATTCCCTTTTCCGAATTTTTTAATCCGTATAAAACATAATTCCCGGACTCAGGCTTTTGCAGCCCGCAAATCAGCCGAATTAAAGTTGTCTTTCCTGCGCCGTTTTTACCGACAAAGCCATAGATCGCTCCTTTCGGAACATTCATAGTAAGTCCATTTAACGCTTTAAAATTCTTATAATTTTTACATAAAGCGTTTGTCTTAAGAACATATTCCATAAGTCTTACCTCCTGTACTTGATGCTGTCATTCTATCGCAAAACAGTTCAGAAAACGGTTAAGAAAATAGTTCAGAAACAGTGGAGATTTATTCTTCTTTCATTTTAAAGCCGATTCCCCAAACTGCTTCAATGTACTCTTTTCCATTTACAGCACGAAGTTTTTTGCGAAGGTTGCTTATATGTGTCTTTAGTGAACTTTCCGTACAATCCGGTGTATCTTCACTGATATGATCAAGCAGATGCGATTTGGAAACAACTTGTGTCTGATTCTGCATTAAAAGTTTCAAAATCGCATACTCTGTTCTCGTCAATTTAATTTCTACATCCTTTATTTGTGCTATGTGCGTATCAATATTGAGTTTTATTTCTTCAAAAGTCAAAATTTCCGACTTAGCAAAGCTATCAAAAGTACGAAGATGTACCGCTATCCGAGCTAATAATTCCCTTGTATAAAAAGGTTTTGTCATATAATCAACCGCTCCGCCGAGCAAAAGAGCAACTTTGTTGTCTACATCAACTTTTGCACTCATAATAATAACAGGAATCCCTTTAATATGCGGCAAAACTTCTTCTCCGCTCAACCCCGGCAGCATTAAATCAAGAAGTACAAGATCGGGCTTTACCTGAGAAAGCAAAAGTACAGCTTCCGTTCCCGAGTATGCACGAATAACACCATAACCTTCGTTAGTAAGAGTTTCTTCCAATACATTTCCTATATGTAAATCATCATCAATAACCAATATATTTTTCAAAATTCACGCTCCCATCATAGCTCGATCAATAATTTATGAAAACTTAAAATTATTGCCAGATCTTATCTCCGTTATAGTGTTTCTTATGGACTTACAATCGATGTTCGATCACTTAGTTGATATCACTGAACCGATCTGCCAACGTATTGATTCTAACCTTGCTTCCATGAGTATCTTTGATACTTCTGGAATTGAGGCATGGGTAACAGAAAATAATCCGAAATACGCAAACCGTATCATAAAACAGTTAAAGGCCTTTGCAAAGGCTCACAACTTTGATAAAAACTTTGATCCTTAAATAATTGACATCTTCACCTAATCTTGCATACAGACCTTTTGACAGCTTACTGTCTGTATTGCCTTTCTTTTACTTGTTTTTTATTACCTGCTGATATAGCCCCAACGATTGCCCCGGCTGAAGCGAACAATAAACCACCAACTGCCGCCCTCCCAATCGTAGACTTTGGTTTATCTTTTAATTCTGTTTCCATACCGTAAAAAACATCTGTAATCTGATCATAATTTAGTGTTATCTTTTGCTTTTGCAGTGAAGTTATTTCTAAATGATCATCAAATAGTGCCACTTCATACATATACCCTTTTGAAACGTGGCAACTTTTTCTAATAGCTTGAAATGATCACTGATAAGTGAACCTTTTTTATTTTTGAAAAATCCCATGTAAACCTTCCTAAATTACATCACTTTGGAATGCAACGGCTTTACCCAGTATTCTAACTGTATTGAGTTCTCCTCTTATATAAACAAATGGCTCATATTTTGGGTTTTCTGCTTGAAGCACAAGTTTTGAATCTTCTGGATAATAAAAAACACGCTTTAATGTAGCTTCATCACCTATGATCACAGCGGCAATTTCTCCATTTTCAACAGTATCTTGTTTTCTGATAAAAACAATATCACCATCATAAATTCTTGCATTGATCATAGAATCACCCTTTGCCTTTAGACAAAAGTCAGCTTTAATTTTTGTTGTAAATTCAACGTATGTTTCAATGTGTTCACTTGCAAAAATTGGTTTACCACAAGAAATACTACCCAATAATGGTAATGATTGAACTGTTATAGGGAGTACATATTTATCTGCATCATTCCAACCCATTATGTAAGACGGTGTTGTTTGGAGTGCATCAGCAATCATTTTTATTTTAGATTGTTTTAGGTTGTAAATATCAAGTTCAATCTTATTTATAGATGAACGTGATTTATAATTTAGCTTTTTTGCAAGTTCATCTTGTGTCATATTTAATTCTTCACGTCTTAGTTTTATACGTTCACCGATTGTCATTTATTCCACCACCTTTCTGCCTATATTATAAGTGAAAGTAGATAAAAAATCAACTTTTTTCATTTTTTATAAACACATGTTGACAAAACATCTACTAGGCGGTATAGCGTGAATTGTAGATGTAACATCTACGCAAACAAAATAAAGAAAGCAGGAACGACAGGGCAAGAAAGCAAAGTGTACAGCACTATTTGAAGAAAGCGTACAGGTTGAGCCAATCAGCACTTTACCCCTAACTAAGAAGTCGTTAAGCGGAAGAATCAACGAGCGAGAGGACACAGCACTTTATTCTGAACAGCATTTTTTCAAAGCCAAGGTTCAGTACCATCCACTGAACCTTGACAAACTCCAAAAAACCTGTTGCAGCAGGTAACTAAACCAAAGGAATGAAATTCAGATAAATATCTCTGATATTCCTCTTCCGTAACTTCCATTTGAATTTCTTCCTTACCTGATCTGACTGTGATAAGCTTTTTAGACATAAAGCGTTCTTAGCTTTACGCCTTCGTAAAGCTAAGAACGCTCGCAGTATTATGAAAGCCATTGTTTGGCAGTTATGTCTGCTGGACGATTTTTGCATTGATTAATGATATTCATCCAATTCCTTCGTCTAATTTCATGAGTTGATTGCTCCATAATAGTTGACCTCCTCTAAAAAACTATTAGTTTTTTCGTGTTTTTTAGAGTGTCTCATAAAAAAACTAATTCGCCAAGGCGTATGTGTATACTCCGTTTAAATAGTGCACCTTTTCCGGAAATTCAGAGCACCTAAATCCGATATTTTAGAGCAGGCATTTCCGCTCCACAGTGCAATCACCTATAATGAATCCATGCACATGAAAATGTGTAAATTCATTACAGGAGGTCGATAACCATGACTGATTATCGAGAAATCATCAGACTACATAGTCTGAAGTTCAGCAATGTTGCCATTGCTAACAGCTTATGCTGCTCACGTAACACAGTTTCTGAAGTACTTAAGCTTGCAGAAAGACATTCTCTGGAATGGCCCATTCCAGAAGCACTGACTAACCGGGATATTGAGCATCTGTTTTATCCTGACAGGGATAATAATGATGGTAGAAGACTCCCCGATTACGAGTATGTCTACAATGAACTGGCTAAGCCTGGTGTGACACTCTCGCTCTTATGGGCAGAATACTGTGCCAAATGTGAAGCGGAACACACGATTCCATATCAGCACACTCAGTTTAATGACAAGTATCATGCCTATGCTGCGTCAAAGAAAGCAACACTTAGAATTAAGCGCAAACCCGGAGAAACAATGGAAGTAGACTGGGTAGGCGATACTCTCAAAGTTTACGACGTTGCCAGCTGCAGTGATATACCGGCATATATATTTGTTGCCGTTCTTCCATGCAGTTTATATGGATATGCAGAAGCCTTCCCGGATATGAAATCTAATCACTGGATAGAAGCACATATCCATGCATATTCCTTCTTCGGTGGTGTAACTCGTATTCTTGTACCGGACAATCTAAAAACCGGAGTGATTAAAAATACACGGACAGAGCTTGTGATCAACCGCTCCTACCATGAAATGGCGGAGCACTATGGAACAGCTATTATTCCTACGAGATTCCATCGCCCGTTTACAGTCGCTTCTGACAGAACATGGAATAGAGATTCCATCTGAGTACTAATTGAATAACTGCACTCTGCTCCGGAAAAGTATGCACTATTTTTCTGGAGCAGGGTGCTCTGAATTTCCGAAAAGCATGCACTATTGCATCGGAATATTCAGCGTATGATTTGACGTTTACCTAGTGTCAACCCTGCATTATGGGCCAATTCCCATAAAGCCATTTTCAAGCATAAAAAGAAAGGCTTTCTAGCAGCCAATCGTACTCACTAACGATAGCTCTATGAAAAGCCTTTTATTTACTACATTATTTTTACTTGCCTGGGTTCACTTTTGACATCAAAACTACCGTCTCGATGTGCATCGGCATTTTTTCATTATACTACATGGCAAAAAGAATCGTTCAAAAAATTCCCGACTTTCGCCAGAGAGTTGCTTTTTACCGATTCACCCCTTTTTGCAGTATTTCACCCCTTTTCAGAGTGCCTACCATACCTATACTCATTGGCAAAACTTCCGTTCATTTCGTTTCTCCAGTGAGTATATCTTTAATCCATTTTGGTACCGTAGGGACTTTTTTTCCGGAGAGAAGCATTTTCACAATTTCTTCTGTATCCTCTTTTCTCCAGAACCTGTCCCGGATATAACAATCATGGCTGCAGAATTTTTGCATTTTGGATGAACTTTCAAATTTCTTTCCACAGAACATACACTCATGCTTGTAAAGCGGCAGGTGATTCTTTGACCATGCTTTTCTACATTCCTCCGAACAGTAAATTCTCTTTCGTCCGATAGTCTGCTTCTCAATTGGTTTGCCACAATGTCTGCATACACTGTCGGCACAGTCTTCTTCCATCTGCTTGCCTTCCTTGGCTTGAAGACGCTTCTTGGCATAGCCATCCAAACCATTTGCTTTGCAGTAATTTCTTACCTTGTCCCGTGAAAGGTCTAAGATCATTGCGATTTTCCGGTAGCCTAATCCTACATTCCTAAGACGCTCAATCGTCTGCTTCTGTTCCTCTGTCATCTGACATCAACTCCTTAACAAATTTGGTAGTTCAGTAATTGCTCTGAATTGCAAATTTGTCAAGAAAATATTTCCCTAAAATATAACACTATACCTAAAATTCAAAAAGGTTATTGCACTATTTACAACAACCTTTCTTGATTATATTATCAGATCAAACATTTCGTCTATTTCTTTATCAAACCGATTAATATTCGCACGGATTTCCGAACGCTTCCTTGCATCATATACTACTTTTTTACCGTTCTTTTCAAAATAAAATAGACCATCCCCTTGAGCTTCTTTTTTTGCATGAGCCAGGTTATTTCTTTCAGTAATAATATTTTTACAATATGTATCATAAAAATCTTTCCGATATTTATGCTGTGGATAATGCCTTGTAAAAATGTGTTGTACAATTCTCGCTAATTTTGCCGAATCAATTAAATATGTGTTTGTCAAAGCATCTGTTAAGAAATGCTCTTTAACCATTTCATCACATCTTTTTTTATTGTCATCCATCTGCTTAATAACTAAATCATACGCATATTTATCCATTTCATCACACTTTTGTGTATCTGCATACGAAGAACAAAATTTCAAAATTATATACCTGAGTTTTTCGTCAAATTCACTCAAGCTATCCACTAAAATTCCTCTAGTTGAAATGATATCCTCCATTCTTCTAACTGCTTTATTAATTAATTGTTCTGCTTTGATTTCAAAAAGTATATCATCTCTAGACGAAAAGTAGACTCCTTCAAAAATACTCTGTCCCATTTCACTCCTGATTTTATCTACCCCGTCAGAAGAATAAAATAATGCATCAGACAAAATATCCATATCTCGAATAGCTTGTATTGCATTCGTTCCCTTCGTACCATGATCCAATTTCAAGTCGACAAGAATCAAATCATATTCATCAAAGGCCCTTATCTCTGCAATTTTGTCTGTACTATCATAATGTGTAAAATCTGCCACAAAATTTTTACTAGCTAAATATTCTTCGATGTTTTCTCTATTAGTTTCGTACCATTCTTCATTATCCTCAAACCATAAGATATTAAATCTCATACTCATTGTCGTATCCTCATCTCGATTTTAAATCCTGTTTTCATCTCATTATCAACTGTAACTACTCCACCCATATCCTCAACAATTTTTTTAACATGAGCCAATCCTACACCCGAACCATTTGTTGTTGTATATCCTAACTCAAATATTTTATCTGTACTTGTTATATTAGAGTTGAGTCCTACACCATCATCCATGAATTCAATGATAGTTTCTCCTTCCCTTCCATATACATTTATTATAATATTATGTGCCCTTGCTTTTAGTGAATTATAAATTACATTATCTACCAAAATTCCAAACTCCATTGGATTAAATCTTAGTATATGTACTTCATTATCGCTCTTAATATCAATATTTAGAATCTCACCAGTTCTTGGGAAAAGTGCGTCTTCAATATATTCATGCAAAAAGTCTACAATATTGTCCTCTATTTTTCCTTTTTTAATATCATAATCTGCATGACACACAATATTATATGTACTACTGATTTTTTGAGTTGCTTTCATTATCTCAAACATTCTTTTTGTAATCTTACTATATTCTTGCGTTCCTTCCCACTTCCGCATATCCCTTATTACTTTGTCGAGATTGGTTTTAATGCTCTTTGCATATGTATTAATCATATGCAAAGATTCTACTGCATTTTCATATTTAGGATTTGCAAGATTTCTCAAAAACAATGCTTGCCTATGTGTTGTTTCTAACTCTCGCTCTGTCTGTACTAATTTTGTGGAAACCTCTTCAGCTTTTTTTTCTATAGTTGCCTTTTCTTTTTGAATTTTTTGAGTACTCTTTTCAATTTTTTGTGCCAATTCCTGTAAATCATCTCGCTTTAATTCCTTGGCCATCTTCTTCAATTCTTTTATTTCTTTACTTTGAGTCTTTTCTTTTTTTTCATCAACAATTTCAAACAGTTCCGGATTACAATTGACAGAAACTAATGATTTAGATTTTTGATACTCTGTTATATAATTTAAAATTTCTTTCCTAATTTCTTCTAGCTCAATAATTTTCCCATTTTCCTTAATTGGATCTCCCCAATTAATAAGTCCTACAACATACTTTTCTAATGGGCGTAATGCATATTGCGTAAAAAAATCTACCAACTCAAAATATGTTGATGTTTTTATAAATCCTCCATCACGACTTGTTGTTTCCCTTAGATAATCACTACTTCCATATATTTCAATTCTCCCCATTAAATCACGTGTACCTAAATTTCTTGCCCAACCTTGCCCTTTTCGTCTATCAATTCCAAATACATCGTCACCAGGTTCTCCGTAAGGCATAATTCTAAAACCATTTTTATAAATAAAAATGGAACCATATTGAACTGGAGGAATCCCCATTATCTTTCTAAAATTTAGTTTTGCAGCACGGTTAAGTTGAAACAATCTTACCTTTACATCTTTCAATGTTGCAAATGGATTTTTCTGCTCTAACTCAAATAAAAATGTTCCCCGATCATACATTGATGAGATGATTTTTTCACCATCAGTAGATATTTCCACTTTAACCTGAGTAGTCTTAATATTTAAAGTTTCAAATACATAATTTATAATCAATCCATTAACAATATTTTGACTACTTTCATTGATTTTTTCTTCTGATTCCTCTAACTTTTTTTTCTCTAATTCGTCCTTTTCTTTTTCCTCATCACATACAATGTATATATTAAACTGATCATCTTTACTCAATTCAGCATCCGGATTTACCATTTTGGATAAAGATTTCTTTAATCCCAATATCGCATCTCTATTCCATCCACTTCTTAATCCATATATTTCTATAGTCGTTCCATAATCAAAACCACTAGGTAACTCCGAACATATCCCATGTTTTACTGGTATATTAATAAATTCTTCTTTAGAATCAACCTCAAAATCAGCCCAATCAACATCTATATAATTAACTTCTGATTCACCAATTTTTTTAGAAAATAACTTTAAATTTTTTCCTAACCTATCGCAAGAAAAGCGTCCTACTCCTTTTGCACCTGCATAAACACGTTCTGAAAAATTATCTCTGTATGTTCCTGTGCGTTTACCTTCTGTTTTTTCTGAATAAGCAACAAAAAGCCATTTATTTTGAATATCTTGACTATTCATTCCATGACCGTCATCCGAAATAATTATTTTGCCTTTTTCAGAATATATATTCTCAAACTTTATAATAACCTTTCTAGCACCAGCATCATAAGAATTTTTAACCAATTCAAATATAGCAATAAATTCGTTTGTTATTAATTCACGTCCGATAAGATTCTTTAATCCTGTGCTAACTTTGAAGTTCCAATCCATTTTCTCTCCTATTAACCATTTCCATTAATGCATTACCTGCCTGCTCTGCAAAAAGAGGTGGAATTGCATTCCCTACCTGTGAGTATCTTGGTACCTCAAGTTTTCTAGACTGTCCGCCAGTTGTATATTTTCCTTTAAATTCAAACCAATCCGGAAAACTTTGTATCCTTGCACATTCTCTGACTGTCATAATTCTAGCCTCTGCGTAATGTATATAGTCATCGGGATGACTTGTTATCGTATTACAAACCTGCTTAGCATCTAAAACTGTTACACCTCTTTTTTTCAATTCTTTTATGTTATCTTTTTTTCCCGATAATCTTCGCCCTCTATCACATTCCTTTAACATCTTTTCAAATAGAGTTATTGTGTTTTCTCTATGCTTAGCAAATCTATGGCTATCTGGAATATTTTTAGTTATTCCATTTCTCATAAAATGTTCATATTCACTAGTTGCTTTTCCATATAATCCTGACTTAAAATTCAAGCAGTCAGGACAATCAACTTCTCCATTTTGCTTCAATAAATCTCCTATAACTTGAGAAACTGGAGTATTCAATTTTAGTCTCTTGCCCTTTAAAAAATCTAGTTTATTTCTTTTTAAAATCTCAAAAAATTCACCTGCATTACCATTCAAACAACCTACTAAAATAAATCTTTTTCTTTTTTGTGGCACCCCATATTCCGAAAAATCAACAATTTCATCTTTCAAATCATAACCTAATTTTTTTAGTTTTTTAATTATGTATAATGATGCAGGAATTCCTTTTTTGTTATCATTCTTTTCGTCTTTAAAAGCAATAGTAAAACCATGCACATTTTCAAAAAATATATATTCTGGTCTCACTAATTCCACGAACTTAACATACGAATTAACCAACTTATTCCTTATATCTTTAGCATTCCTCTGTCCTGCCATCGAAAATCCTTGACAAGGAGGTCCTCCCACTACCAAAGGTATTTTCCCACGTAAAGCTTTTAATTCTTCCTCGTGCTTTTTTAATACCTCATTTATATCATGATTTTCTTCTTCCAGCCAGTCAACCCACTCAAAATGTCCCAGCTGATTAATTAAATTATATTTAAGCGTTGAAAAGGCATCTTCATTTTTTTCAATAGCAAACACTCCCTTCCAGCCTGCATTGTGCAAGCCTAAAGAGAGTCCTCCACATCCTGCAAAAATATCAATATACTTTTTCTCCATAACTGTCTCTCCTTACAACTGCTATGAATTTCGGATACGAGTATTGAAATGAACAAACCAAAATTATAGCATTACTATGCTCATTTGTGACTGCAAGACAAAGGTATTCGCCCTCTTCAGAAAAGTTTAATTTTATTGTTATATCCTTCAAAAATTCCCATGATTGCAAAAAATTTCTTTTAAACAATTCATATTTTTTATCATCAAGGATAACTTTATCTATTATTCTGTATTTCTGTTGCATATATTGCATTTTCTCAGCATTTTTTGTCTTTTTTATCAACAAATCAAAATTTTTTATATTACAAAAAAAGTACGCTCTATTCTTCATAACATTATACTCCTCATCATACTTATAAGTATTCCCACGAGAATATAAATTATGAATGCAAGGCATAAAAACTCACTATTATTTTACCATAATAGAGGCTCTCTTTCAATTAATTTTCTATCTTTGTAAATAGAAAACTGTAGGATTACAATACATGTGTTACAACTGAATAATTAAAAAGCGGAAATACCT
>OFMK01000248.1_pt1 | contig 62605 bp, 63 predicted proteins | sample 1541781 | NCBI WGS metagenome assembly OFMK01 (sample SAMN04209250, study PRJEB22552) | human gut metagenome | biome: gut; material: feces | host: Homo sapiens | place: USA: Oklahoma
ATCACTTCCTGCGAATGGAATATTCCCCGGTGACAGCAGGAGCGGCGCGGCAGGTGCTTCTTGTGCGCTGTGTGCGGGTAGCAAGCCGGGGTGCCGTACATGCGGGCACAATTTCTGCGTATCTCCCGCGGCACTGTGCCCGCATTCCTGCCAATCAGCCGGGCAATCTCACGGCAGCTCAGGCCATCCACGTAATATTTCCGTATACAACTGCGCTCTTCTATGCTAAGATGATGGCAGTTCATACACTCCTCCTGGCAGCTTGGTTGTGTAGTTACTCCGTTCTGCCACCGGGGGGGGCTGTATGAACTTCTTTTCCCTTAAGTGTTGCTCTTGATAGTATAATTCACCCTAAGCTGAACAAGAAAAGGCCCCTTCTGCGCGGCGGCGCGCAGAAGGGGCCTTTTCTATAAAGCACCGTGCATCACACGCCGGACTGCGGCACGCTGCACAGCGGCTCGTAATATTTTTCTCGGTAGGCGGCCAGCATTTCGTTGAAATCCGGCACAAAGCCGTCGTGCGTATTGCGCGGCGCAGCTCATGAGCGTCGAAATGGTCGTAATCGGCCTCTGAACCCACAAGGCGCGCGGCAATGTTAGAGCAGTGGTCTGAAATGCGCTCCAGATTCGTGAGTATCTCAAGAAAAATGACGCCGCTTTCAATGGCGCACACACCCTGCTTCAGGCGCTCGACATGGCGCTCGCACAGGGCCTCTATCATGACGTCGATGGTCTCCTCCAAAGGCTCCACCCGTTCCGCCGTACGCACGTCGCCGCCCTCAAACGCCTCATAGGTGGTGGCCAGTATTTCGCACAGCGCCTCGTGCACCAGCAGAAGCTCCCGCTTTGCGCTGGGGGAGAACGCAATTTCCTTATCGTGCATTTCTCCCGCGCGCTCGGCCACATTGACAGCATAGTCGCCAATGCGCTCAAACTCCACCACATAGTTAATAAGCTCGTTCACCTGCCGGTTTTCGGTGACCGAAAGGCTTTTGTTGGCGAGCTGCACAAGGTAGTTCGAAATAGACACCTCCAGCTTGTCCACCACCGCCTCGCGGCGGTTCACCTTATGTAGTGTTTCCACGCTGTAATCAAACAGCAGCGGCACACAGGCGCCGTAATTTTTCTGCGCGTTGCGGGCCATGGTCACCACCGCGGCCTTGGCCTGCTGCACCGCCACGGCGGGCGACTGGAACAGGCGCTCGTCCAGAATAGGCACCTCTACGTCCGGCTTTTCGCTCTTGTCGTCCGGGATGGTGAGTTCGGAAAGACACACCAGCTATTTTGAGAACGGCAGAAGCAGCAGCGTGGCAATCATGCTGGTGGCCGTGTGCAGGTTGGCAATAGAGCCCTTTGTCATCAGCGCGTTCCTGAACGGGATGCCGAACAGGGCCTTTGCGCCGTATATCACCACCATGAAGAATGCGGTGGAGATAAGGTTGAAATACAAATGGATGACGGCGCTGCGCTTGGCGCCTTTAGAGGCGCCGATGGCCGCCAGCATGGGAGTGAAGCATGTGCCGATATGCGTGCCCAGCACGATGGGCACAGCGTTGCCGAACGTGACCACGCCCGTGTCGCTCAGCGCCTGCAGAATGCCCACGCTGGCCGAAGACGACTGGATGGCCACTGTGGCGGCCAGGCCGGCCAGAAGGCCCAGCAGCGGGTTTTCCAGCGCGGTGAACACGCCGATGAAAAACTCTGAATCCTTCAGCGGGGCCACGGCCGTCTCCATCATGAACATGCCGGTGAACAAAATGCCGAAGCCCAGCATAATCTGCCCCGCATCGCGGCGGCCGGGCGCTTTGAAAAACACATACAGGATAGCGCCCGCAAAGGCCACGATGGGCGCAAAGGTGGTGGGGTTGATAACCTGCATCAGCAGGCTGTCGCCGGAGATATCCGCCATGCGGATGATCTGCCCTGTAACAGTGGTGCCGATATTGGCGCCCATGATGACGCCCACAGCCTGTGAAAGCCCCATGATGCCGGAGTTTACAAGCCCGATGACAATGACGATGGTGGCCGCGGACGACTGCAGCACACCGGTGATAAGCGTGCCCAGCAACACGCCCAGAAGGGGGGAGGAGATAAGCTTCTGCAGCACCGTCTGCATTTTGCCGCTGGCGACCTTCTCAAGGCCGGAGCCCATGATGCTCATGCCGTACAGGAACAGCGCAATGCCGCCCGCCAGGTTGAGCGCATCGAAAATGGTCATTGCCTCCGGCTCCCCTTTTACAAAAATATCCGGTGCCTGCGCACATTCTGCCGCATGCCATCAAACGCCGTCAAACGCATGATAGCATTCCGCATGCGGGGCGCGCCAGGCTCCGAATAAAAAATTATATCTTTTCTTTGCTTTTCTTTCTTTTTATAAATTATGCGCCGCCCTGCTGCACGGTGACGGCCACGCCCGCAGGCGCGCACACGGCGGCCTCGCCCTCCAGCCGAAGCCAGCCGGTGTTCTCGCAGATATGGTCCGGGCAGACACTGTCCACAAAGCGCACCGCGCCGTCCTTCACCTCCAGCATCACGGGCAGGGCCGCCCCCTCTATGGGGTACACGCCGTCCTGCGAAAGCGGCAGGCACACCGTGCCGCCGCCGGCAATGTCCACACGGGCCTCGGCGCCTGTACTGCCCGGCCGCATAAGGAAAAACAGCGCCGCCACCGCCAGCACGCCCAGTGCGAACCAGATGTTCTTCTTCAAGGCGCGCCCTCCCTCCCCTTGCGCTTTTTCTTCTTCCCCACTATACTATAATCAAATGCAAAATGCAAAAATAAGGAGCTGATGACGTGACAAACGAAAAAGAACTCATGCAGAGCATCGACACTTTCCTTTCTGAAAATAAAGACGCCATGCTGGCGGATCTGAAAACGCTTATCGACCAGCCCAGCGTGCGGGGCGAGGCCGCGCCCGGCGCCCCCTACGGCACAGACGTGAACGCGGCACTGGAAAAAGCACTGGCCATTGCCCGCCGCATGGGCCTTGAGACGGTGAACTGCGAGGGCAATATCGGCTGGGCCGACCTGCCCGGCAAAAGCAAAAAGCAGATTGCCACCATCGCCCACCTGGACGTTGTGCCCGCGGGCAACGGCTGGGCATCGAACCCGTTTGAGATGGTGGTGAAGGACGGCTGCGTTATTGGGCGGGGCACGCTGGACGACAAGGGGCCCGCGGTGCTGACGCTTTACATCGCCAAATTCTTCAAGGAGCGCGGCGTGCGGCTTCCGTACACCCTGCGCCTTCTGTTCGGCACGGATGAAGAGACGGGCATGGAGGACGTGGAGTGGTATCTTGAGCATTACGACGCGCCGGCCTTCCTGTTCACGCCGGACGGCGAATTCCCCGTGGGTTACGGCGAAAAGGGCGGTTATGGCGGCGACGTTATTTCAGCGCCCATTTCGGGTAATCTGATGGAATTTGAGGGCGGCGTGGCCGGCAACGTGGTGCCCGACAAGGCCAGCGCGCTGGTAAAGGCCGACATTGCGGCGCTGCGCGGCACAGAGAACGTGACGGTAGAGCCCGCAGGCAGCGGCCTTGTGCGCATCACAGGGCACGGCGTCGGCGGGCACGCCTCGATGCCGCAGGGCACCGTGAACGCCATTGCCCTGGTGGTGGACTATCTGCAGCAGAACAGGCTGTGCAGCGAAAGCGAGAACCGCGCGCTTGAAATGGTACATGTGCTGCTCTCTGCCACGGACGGCTCCAGCACCGGCATTGCCAGCCGCGACGATGTGTTTGGCCCGCTGACGTGCATCGGCGGCACCATTGCCCTGAAGGGCGGCTGCCTTGTGCAGAACATCGACATCCGCTACCCCACCAGCATCACCGATGAAGAGATGTTCGCCAAAATCAGCGCTTTTGCCGCCCAATACGGCGGCAGCTTCAAGCCCATGAAACCCATGAAGCCGTTCTATATCGAACCCGGCAGCCCGGCAATCCGCGCGCTGGTGGATACCTATAACGAGGTGACCGGCCAGAGCAAACAGCCCTTCACCATGGGCGGCGGCACCTATGCGCGCCACTTCCCCAATGCCGTTAGCTTCGGCATCGAAGAGCCGGAGGAGACTTGGCCCGCCTGCTGCGGCGCCATGCACAGCGCCAATGAGGGCGTGCCTGTTGAGCATCTGATGAAGTGCTTGAAAATTTACCTGCTGGCCACCGCACGCCTGATGGAGCTGGAATTCTAAGCATGCTGCAAACCCGCGTCATATCAGCATATAAAAGGCCGGGGGCCGCCCAATGGGCGGCCCCCCGGCGCTTTTCGCACCTGCCGGAATTTTATTCGGCTTTGCCTGCCTCTGTCAGGTGAAACCGCAGCCCCGGCCCGTTTTCGCCCTGCGCATTGCTGGAAGCTGCGTTCAGCACCTGCGCTTTGCCATCGGGCGTGCTGACCGTAACCGTCACGCCTTTCTCCGGGCTTTTGCCCAAAACCTGCTCCAGCACATAGCTGTCGTCTTCGCCTTTTTCCGCAGGCCCGCTCACTGCACTGGAAGCGCCGGTGCCCTCCAGCTTTGGCTCTGCGGCAGGCGGCTCTGCTGCAAAGGCCACCGCGCCCGCGCTGAACACGGCGGCCACCAGCGCCGCAGCCGTAAAGGAGGCTTTCTTTTTATTCATGATTGCTCTCATCCTTTCTCTCCACTGATTTTCTGAAAAACAACTGCAAAAGGGGCCAAAGGCACCGCGCTGCGCTTCGGCGCAGAGAAGGGCGCGCGCATAGGGCGCCCTCTCTGCGCCGCCCTGTGCGCACACGACAGCCTCGTCGCACGCGAATTCAATGTCCCTGTTTGCCAAAATAAACAGCGCCCACACCGCCGGGGAATACCAGTGCAGGCACACAGCCGCCGCGAACAGCAGCTTTCGCAAAGCGTCAAAGCGCACGATATGCATACGCTCGTGCGCCAGCACATAGAAAAGCTGCTGCCCCTGCCATTTGCTTTCCGCAGGCAGCACCACCACCGGGCGCAGCACCCCATAGGTGAAGGGTGTAGCGCAGGCGGCCGTTTTCACCCGAAGCGGGCGGCGCACCGGCCACGCCTGAAAAAAGGCCTGCACCTGCCCGCAGGCACAGGGCGCGGCGTTTCGCAGCCGCCAAAGCGCCGCCGCATACACTGCCAGAAAATAGATGCCCAGGGCGCAGGCGCCCGCCAGCCAAAGCTGTGCCCACGGCAGGGCCGGCGCAGCCTGCGCCGCCTGCCCGCCGCCCAGGCCGGCCCCTGCATGGGACGGCCAAAGTGCCCACGCGCCTGTAAAGCGCACCGGCACCAGCAGGCGCAGCGCCGCCACGCACCACAGTGCAGGCCACAGCCTGCGGGGCGCGCGCCGCTTTGCCGCTGCGCGGAGGCATATCACCAGTGCCGCCATCAGGGCGCCCTGCAGGCCCACGGTAAAATAGCGCGCAAACAATGCCTCCGGCAGGCTCATGGCTGCTCCTCTTCCTGTGCGGCCGCCACCATAGCCTCCAGACGCGCCAGCTCATCCTTTGAAAGCCGTTTTGCGCCCAGCAGCGCGGCAAACAGCTTTTCGGCCGAGCCCTCAAACAGCTTTTCCAGCAGCGCGCCTGCCGCGCTGCGCTGCACCTCCTCCTGCGCCACACAGGGGGTGCAGAAAAAGCCCGGCTCTGTGCGGCGCACGGCGCCCTTCTGCACGCACCGGCGCAGCAGCGTATAGGTGGTGTTCGCGTTCCAGCCCCAGGCAGCCGTCATCTCTTCGGCCACCTGCCTTGCCGGGCAGCCGCCTGTGCGCCACAGCACCTGCATCACCTTCAGTTCGGCATCTCCCAGCTTTTTTTCCATTCGGGCCTCCCCTTTCGCAAGACAATTGTAGTAACCTTAATATACCACTATTGTCTTATCAAAGTCAACCAGAGCTCTTGTCTTTTCACACAGTTTTCAAAAAAGGCCGCCCCGGCTTACAAGCCGGGGCGGCCCTGAATACGCATCCTTTTTAGCGTCATACGCCCATGGTGCTCGTCTCCGGCAGCGTGGAGCCGCCGTCGATGACAAACTGGGCGCCTGTGAGGTAACTTGACTCGCCGCTGGCAAGAAAAGCCGCCAGCTCGCCCACCTCCATGGGGTCCGCCAGGCGGCCCAGGGGAATGGAGGCGGCAATGCCGTCCACCACGCTCTGCGGGTTCTCCGGGCAGGACTGGCGCGCCATGCCCTGCACCATGGGGGTGAGCACATAGCCCGGGCAGATAGCGTTTACATTCACATAGGGCGCAAATTCGCGCGCCAGCGCCTTGGTAAGGCCCACCAGCGCGGCCTTGCTCATGGCATAGGCCGCCTCGCCGGGGTCGGCCACCATGTCGCCCGTGACGCTGGACATGATAACCACCCTGCCCCACTTGCGCGCCACCATGCCGGGCAGCACGGCCTTGCAGGTGTTCCACGCGCCCTTCACGTTGATGTCCAGATGGGCGTCGCGGTCCGCATCGCTCTGGGTAAGAAAATCGCCCAGGCGGCAGATGCCAGCGTTGGACACAAGGATATCCACCCCGCCGAACGCCTGCACAGCCGCCTCATAGCCAGCCTGTACGCTGGCCATATCCGACACGTCCATTTTCACGGCAATGGCCTTTGCGCCGCTTTCGCACAGGCTTTGCGCCAGCGCCTGTGTTTCACTGCCGCGCGCGGCCAGCACCAGGTTTGCCCCATGCTTTGCAAAGGCCCTGGCAATGCCCTCGCCGATGCCCTTGGAGGCGCCCGTGATGAGCGCCGTTTTCCCCGTCAGTTTTCCCATGCTTGTCCTTCCTTTCACGGCATGTCAGAATTCCGCGTCCACCAGCTCGCCGTTCTCGTTGAAGGCGATGGGCTTTGCGGTATTGCGCGTATAGCGCAGCATATCGCGCACACGGGTGCGCTCTTCCTTCATATAAAGGATATAGGCCCTGCCCTCTTTCTTGGCGCGGCCCGTGCGCCCGATGCGGTGCGTGTAATATTCATTCGAGGGCGGCACGTCGTAGTTGAACACGGCGTCTACGTCCGTCACGTCGATGCCGCGCGCCGCCACGTCCGTGGCCACCAGCACCGCCAGCTCGCCCGCCTTGAAGCGGGCCATGATTTTATTGCGCTCGGCCTGCGAGAGGTCTCCGTGCAGGCAGTCCACGTCAAAATTCAGCCGCGCCAGCTGGTTCGAGAGCATGGCGGTGGTGTATTTCGTGTTGCAGAACACCATCACGCGGGCATAGCCCTCTTTGATGATGAGCTCGGTCAGGTCCGCCAGCTTGTTGCGCCCCGTGGTGAGAATCATGTACTGGTCTATTTTGGGCGCGCTTTCCAGCACGGGCTGCACCGTGATTTCCTCCGCGTCGCGCTGGTAAAGCCAGCCGATGTCCATAACCTCGCGGCTGATGGTGGCGCTGAACATGGCGAGGCGCTGTTTGGACTTGATGGCGTCCAGAATTTTCCGCACATCCTTGTAGAAGCCCATGTTCAGCATCTCGTCGGCCTCATCCAGCACGATGTCTTTCACATGCGAGACGTCGATGCTCCTGCGGTTCATATGGTCCTGCAGGCGGCCGGGCGTTGCCACCACGATCTGCGCGCCTTTTTTTAACTGCTCCACCTGTTTTGCCATGTTGGCGCCGCCATAGACGCAGGCGATGCGGATATCCGGGTAAAAGTGGGCCAAATCGCGCAGATCCTCTGTAATCTGCTGGGCCAGCTCGCGCGTGGGGGCCATCACCACGGCCTGCGGATATTTTTTATCCTGCTGCACGCTCAAAACAAGCGGGATGCCGAAGGCGCACGTTTTTCCGGTGCCGGTGGGCGCTTTCGCAATCACGTCGCGGCCTGCCATCATGGGCGGGATAGCCTTCTCCTGCACCTCAGTCAGTTCGGTAAAGCCCATGCGCTCCACAGCCCTGTGTATCTCTGCGGGCACGTTCAATTCTGTATATCTCATTGCTTTCTCCCCTTGCGCACAACTCTCTGTTCAGCGCTTTTTATCATACCACATCCGCCGCCAAAAAGAAACCGCCCGGGCACACGGCTTTCGCCGGGCCGGGCGGGGCTCATTTCAGGCCTAGCCTGCGCTTCATGGCGCCGCTGGGCCTGAAGCCCGGCGCCATGACAGGGGCCAGCTTCGTATGCTGGCCCGTTTTGGGGTTCACATATGCCTTTTCGCCGCGCTGGCGCAGCTCAAAACGCCCAAAGCCCGCGATGGTAACCTTTTCGCCCCGGCGCAGCGCCTCAAGAATGAGTTCCTCCGCCGCCTCCAGCACGCGGGCGGCCTCGCTTTCCGGCAGGCCCGTGCGGGCCGCCGCGGCCGCTATAAGCTGGCTTTTCGTCATACGCGGCGCCCCCTTTCTGCGCGCGGCGTCATTTCATGGCCATTTTGCGGCTGCCCGGCTTCACCAGGGGCAGCCTGCCCCCGGCGCACACGGGGCATTCTTCCGGCGCCCAGTTGGGCAGGTCAAGCTGAAGCGCGCTGGCCACCACGGGCAGGGGACTGGTGCCCTTGGAGCGGTCTACCACACAGGCAATGCCCACCACGACGCCGCCGTGCTCCTCAATGATTTTTGCCGTCTCCAGGCTGGATTTGCCGGTAGTGACGACATCTTCCATGATGACACAGCGCTCACCCGCATGAATTTCAAAGCCGCGGCGCAGCGTCATCACATTGTCCACACGCTCGGTAAAAATAGCGCGGCGGCCTATCTGGCGGCCTATCTCATATGCATACACAATGCCGCCCATGGCCGGGCCCACCACCACGTCGATATTCATTTCTTTCAGCTTCTCCGCCACCGGGGCCAGCACCTGCGCGGCCTTGTCCGGGTACTGCTGCAGCTTTGCCATCTGGCAGTAGGCGTTGGAGTGCCGCCCGGAGGAAAGCAGAAAATGCCCCTCCAGAAAAGCGCCCGTCTCTTTCAAAATATCCAGCTTGTCGCTCATATCCCGTCTTCCTTTCTGTTCCGGCGGGCGGCTTACAGTGCCGCGCCGCGTATTTCCTCCAGCGTTTTCACGCCGTTTTCGTCCATCCATGCGGCCATGCCGCGGGCCACGTCCTCGCAGGCGCGCGGGTTTGCAAAGCTGGCCGTGCCAACCTGCACGGCGGCGGCGCCCGCCATGATAAACGCCAGCGCATCTTCGCCCGTGGCAATGCCGCCAAGGCCCACCACGGGCACATGCACCGCCCTGCACACCTGATACACCATGCGCAGGGCTATGGGGCGGATGGCCGGGCCGGAAAGGCCCGCAAATATATTCTGGAACACCGGGCGGCGCGAGGCAAGGTCGATAGCCATAGCCTGAAAGGTGTTCACAAGGCTCAGGCCGTCTGCACCGGCCTCTTCGCAGGCAAGCGCCATTTCGGTGATATTTTCCGCGTTGGGGCTCAGCTTTACCACCAGAGGCTTTTTGGTGCACGCGCGCACGCGCGCCACCACTTCGCGAGCGCTCTGCGCCCGGATGCCGTAGGCGATGCCTCCGGCCTTCACGTTCGGGCAGGAGATGTTCAGCTCTATCAAATCCACATCCGTGCCGTCCAGAAGGCGCGCACCCTCTTCATACGTCTCGATGGTGCTGCCCCCCAGGTTCGCCATGGCCGCAGGGCCAAGGCGCTTCATGGCGGGCAGCTCGTGCTCGATGAAATGGCGCACACCGGGGTTCTGCAGGCCGATGGAATTGATAAGGCCAGCAGGCGTCTCGTACAGCCGTTCGCCCCCGTTGCCCGCCTTGCCCTCCAGCGTGAGGCCCTTGCCGGAAATGGCGCCCAGCCAGCGCATATCCACAATGCGCGAAAACTCCTGCCCAAAGCCGAAGGTGCCCGAGGCGGCGATGACAGGGCTTTGCAGCGGCACGCCGCAAAGCGTTACTCGCAGGTCAGCCAAAGAACACACCCCCCTCGAATACCGGGCCCTCTTTGCAGACGCACACAAGCGCGCCCTTTTCCGTTTTGCAGGTGCAGCCCAGGCATGCGCCGAGGCCGCAGGCCATTTTGCGCTCCATGCTCACATAGCATTTTGTGCCTGCGGCAAGGCATTTGTGCACGGTGGCGCGCATCATGGGCTCCGGCCCGCAGATATACACCACGTCATAGTTCTGCGGCTGCAGCAGCTCTGTCACAAAACCGTGGTGCCCATAGCTGCCGGTATCTGTGGCAATGCGCACCCTGCGCCCGCCGCCCGCGAAGTGGGCCAGGCGGTAGGGCTCGTCGCGAAAGCCCAGCAGGCATTCCACCTGCGCACCCTGCGCCGTGAGCTGCTCGGCCAGATAAAACAGCGGCGCCGTGCCGATGCCGCCACCCACAAGAGCAACTTTTTCACCCTCCAGAGCAAAGCCGTTGCCCGCGGGGCCGGTGAGCTGCAGCGTGTTGCCCTGCCGCAGGGCCGCCAGCTTGCGCGTGCCCGGACCCTTCACCTGAAACAGAAAGCTCAGCGCGCGCGTGCCCTCCTCATAATGGTGTACGCTGATAGGGCGCGAGAGCAGCGGCGGCTCGTCTGCCGCCCAGGCGCGCAGCATGTAGAACTGGCCCGCTTTGGGCTTTTCGCACTGCGGCGGAAGGTATACGGTGAGAAGGAAAATATCCGCTGCCTGCTGGCTTGCCACCAGCACGCCGGCCTCAAAGCTCTGCGCAGGCATGGGCAATGGCCTCCTTCATTTTTACGCACTCGTTGTACGCCGCCTCGGCAAACGGCACGCCCGGCTGCTTTTTGTATGCCAGCAGCACACCGCGGCTGGAGTTCACCACACCGCCGTTGCCCGCGCTGAGGTACTGCGCAATGTCCTGCGCGGTACCGCCCTGTGCGCCGTAGCCGGGGATGAGGAAGAACGAATCGCGGTAGCGCGCGCGGATCTGCCTTGCCTCTTCGATGTGAGTGCCGCCGATGACGAGGCCCAGCGAGGAATAGCCGCTTTCGCCCAAAAACGCCTTGCCCATGGCGTTCAGCTTGTCGCCCACCATATCGTACACATGGCGCCCGTCGGCAAGCACCTCATACTCAAAATCCTTTGCGCCGGGGTTTGAGGTGCGGCACAGGACGAACACGCCCTTGCCGTTTTCGCGCATGTACTGCGCATAGGGCTCGATGGAATCCAGCCCCATGTAGGGCGCCAGCGTCATCCAGTCCACTTCCAGCTCGCCCGTGAAGTGCGCCCTTGCGTACATCTCGGCCGTTTTGGCAATGTCGCCGCGCTTCACGTCCGCAATCACCGGCAGGCCCTGCGCACGCAGGTATTCCACCGTATCCTTATAAGCGCGTAGGCCGTCCAGCCCCAGGGCCTCATAATAGGCAATCTGCACCTTGAAGCACGCGGCGGCGGCCTTTGTGGCCTCAATGACTTCGCAGTTGAAGGCAAACACGTTTTCCCCGGCCGTGCGCCCCGGCTGTGCAAAGCCCTCCGGCAAATAAGAGGGGTCGGTGTCCAGCCCCACGCACACGGGGCCGCGCTGGGCCACCGCCTCATACAAACGGTCTACTTGCAGCATGTCGTCATTCTCCTTTTCTCTTTCCATGATCCTATGGTCGCATTCACATCTGATATGTAAGAACACCCTGCTTCACGGCCGCCCTCACCCTTCCGGACAGGCTCAGGCCCGCGTACGGCGTGTTATGGCTCTTTCCGGCAAATTCATCCGGGTTCACCTTATACTCCTCCTCCGGCGCCACCAGCACCACGTCGCCGTCAAAGCCTGGCTGCAAAAGCCCCTTGTTCAGGCCCATGATTTGTGCGGGCGTGCGGGACATCATGCGGCTCAGGCGGGAAAGCGGCATGCCGTGCTGCCTGCACAACTTCGTGTAGCACACAGAGAAGGCCGTTTCCAGCCCCACGCAGCCGGGCGCGCCGTTCTGCTTATCCTGCGGGGTATGGGGGGCGTGGTCGGTGGCGATGGCATCCACCTCGTCCGCAAGCATGGCGCGTACCAGCGCGTCCACATCCTCCTGCTGGCGGATGGGCGGGTTCACGCGGAATTCATCGTGGCAGAACCAGATATGGTGGGGCGTCACCTCAAATGTGACGCGCACCCCGCGGCGCTTTGCGGTGAGGATATCCTCCAGCGCCTCCTTTGTGCTCACATGGCACATGTGCAGCTTTGCCCCCGTGGAAGCGGCGAGGTATAAGTTGCGCGCCGTCTCCAGGTTTTCCGCAAGGCGGTAATCTATGGCGGAAAGGTCCATATCCTCGGCATGGCTCATGACGGTGAGGCCCTTTTGGGCCGCGATGCACATGGCCTCGTACATCACCTTCGATTCCCGCACGCCCTTGCCGTCCTCGCTGATAAAGCGGAGGTTTTTCGGCAGCGCGCGAAGATGGCTCACCGTTCTGCCGTCAAAATCCTTTGTGATGGACACGCACTGGTTCACATCGCACAGGCCCACGCGCCGGGCCTCGTCCATCACGCTTTGCGCAATGGCGCCCGTAGAGCACACGGGGCTCGTGTTGGGCATGCAGTTCACAAACGTATAGCCGCCGCGCGCCGCCGCGCGGCTGCCCGTTTCCACCGTTTCCTTGTGCTCAAAGCCCGGCGTGCGGAAATGGGTGTGCAAATCGATAAAGGCGGGCATGGCCACAAGGCCCGCCGCGTCCAGCACCGGCTCGCCCCCGGCGGCGGCAAGGCCCGCGCCTACGGCGGCGATATGCCCGTCCCGGATGAGAATATCGCCTTCGCGTTCGCCTTCGGCATCCACCAGCCGCGCGTGTTGAATCAGCATGGTATCTCTCCCTCCCAAACACTTCTTTATTTTTCCCGGCCGTCCTTCATAAACAGGCCCGCCAGTGCAACCAGCAGCCCTGCAGCCGCCGCGCACAGGCCGAAAAAGTTCATTGTTGATGCGGCCAGCCCGGCCAGTATAACAGCCAGCCCCATCAGCATCACTTTTACAGAGCGCATCCTGCTCCCCCCCCTGATACAAAAAAGAACTTTTCCCTTAAAAGGAAAAGTTCAAACAATAAGGCTTCGAACGCATACGGCTGTCTTGCTTCGCAGGCAATGCGCCATTGTAACCTCTCCGCCTTTCACTGGTTTCAAGGTATTGTAGCATGTTCCGCCACCGCTTGTCAACGCTTTGCTGCGCAAAATGCGCCCCGGGCACGGCAAAACCATGCCCGGGGCCGCACAGCCTTCCCTTTACAGGGAAAACAGGCTTACAGCTCGCTGAAACCGCCCTCCACAAGGCTTACCAGCGTGTCCACGGCCTCCTGCTCATCCGGGCCTTCCGCGCTGATTTCTATCTTCGTGCCCTTGCCCATGCCCAGCGCGAGGATGGAGATGATGGATTTGGCATTTGCCAGATTATCCTCCTCGGACTTTGAAAGGTTTCGCACGAACACCTTGCTGTCGAACTGCTTGGCCGCATTTGCAAACTGTGCCGCGGGCCGCGCGTGCAGCCCCGTGCGGTTGCACACCGCCGTCGCCTTTTTATACATTACCGGTCTCTCTCCTTTGCTTCACACAGCACTTTTTTCACCTGCTCCTCGTCGGCGCACGCCGTCACGCGGGCCGCAAGCGAGCGCATCTCGCCCAGCGTCATGCCCGCAAGCGCCTTTTTCACCCGGGCCAGGCTTGATGCGCTCATGGACAGCTTGCGCAGCCCAAGGCCCACCAGCGCCGGGGCGGCAAGGGCGTCGCCGCCCAATTCGCCGCACACGCAAAGGGGCCTGCCCGCCTGCTCGAACGCCTGCGCCGCCATTCCGATAAGGCGGAACAGCGCCGGGTGCCAGCTTTGGTAGTACGGGGCCATGGCGGGGTTCATGCGGTCTGCCGCAGTGAGGTACTGGCATAAATCGTTCGTGCCGATGGAGGCAAAATCCACCTCGCGCGCCAGCTCCGGCGCCATCAGCGCGGCGCTGGGCACCTCGATCATCGCGCCCAGCTTCACCTCGCCCGCGCGCTCGCCCCGCCTGGCCAGCTGGCGGCGCGCCTGCTCCACAAAACCCTTGGCCCGGCGCACATCCTCCAGCGAGCCCACCATGGGGAACATCAGCCATAAATTGCCGTGCACCGCCGCGCGCAGCGCAGCGCGAAGCTGGGTGAGGAACATCTCCGGGTTTTCAAAGCACAGGCGCAGCGCGCGGCTGCCCAAAAAGGGGTTATCCTCCCTGGGAAGCTGGAAATAGCGCAGCGTTTTGTCGCCTCCGATGTCCAGCGTGCGCAGCACTACCGGGCGCTGCCCAAAGGCGCGCAGCACCTTTTCGTATTGCCCGGCCTGCTCGTCCTCGGTGGGGAAATGGTCGGCGTCCATATACAGGAACTCTGTGCGCAGCAGGCCTGCAAAGCCGGCGTACTGCGCGGCCTCCAGCTCTTCACCGGCGGCGCTGCCGATGTTCAGGCCAAGGTCTATCCGGACGCCGTCCTTTGTGAACGGCTCTTTGTCCAGCCAGGCGGCCTCCTCCTTCATCTGCCTCTGCCACTGCCCGCGCGCAGCCTGCGCCGCAGCCAGCCGTTCGGGCGAAGGCTGCATTTCCAGCGTGCCGGCCCCGGCGTCCACCACTGCCGTTTCGCCGTGCCGCACGGCCTGCATCAGGCCCGCCACGCCCAGCACGGCGGGGATGCCCCAGCTTTTTGCAATGATGGCGGAATGGCTGGTGGCGCCGCCCGTCTCGGTGACGATGCCCAGCACGTTGGCCCTGTCCATGGTGGCGGTGTCGGAGGGCAGCAGCTCCTTTGCCGCCACGATCACCGGCTGCTCAAGGCAGCTTAGGCTGCGCTCGGGCGCGCCCTGCAGAATGCGCAGCAGCCGCAGCTTCACGTCGTAAAGGTCTGCCGCGCGCTCGCGGATGAGCGCGTCCGGCGCACTGCCCAGCATGGCGCGGTAATTTTCATACACCTGCTCCACGGCCCACTGCGCCGTCCACTGCTTGCCCTCGATGCCCGCGAGGATTTCCTCATCCATCACTTCATCGTCCAGGATATCCATGTGCGCCTCGAAAATGGCGGCCTTGTCGGCCTCCAGCCGGGCGCACACCCCGCCCAGCTCTTTGCGGGCGGTGCGCTTGGCGGCCTCGTACAGGGCCCGCTGCTCTCCCGCGCTGCCGCCGTGCCCGGCACACGGCGGCGCGGGCACGAACGGCTCGTAGCAGTACAGCGGCCCCGCGGCCACGCCGCGCGAGACGCCTGTTCCGTGGTAGATCATCATATTACTTGCCTCCGTGTTGCGCACTTGGAAAACGCGCCCTGTACGCCGCAGACGGCGTATCAAGCAATCATACCAGATACAAGAGTTTCTATTTTTTCTATTATAATTTGCAAGCGCAAAGATGTCCATTTGTATCAGACATTTTGTGCCTGTGTCACGGAATTTTTCACGCTTTCAAACAGTGGATTGCAAAACTGCATGGCCTTTCGGTTTCTCTCTACGGCGAAGCGAATCTCCTCCTCGATGTTTCGTCCATCGATGGTGAGCAAATCAATCACCAGCCCCAAATTTACACCGGTCACCAGATAAAAGTTACGCTTTTGCAAAAACTGAGCAAAAGTTGTGTTCACGCTTCCACCGAACAGATCTGTCATCACGATGATATCGTCCTGCAGAGAAAACCGTGCAAAAGCTGCCTCAATCTGTTCGGGAATTGGTTCGGCAGCCTGTACATACGCGCACACGGGCCACAACTCGACAGATTCTCCCAGAAGCATGCGCACGCTGTCGCACATGCCACGCGCCAGTTCTCCGTGAGAAGCCAAAACATATCTCAGCACAGGGAATCCTCCCTACATGTAGTATTTTCAACGCTCGAAAGGTCGTAGGTTCCTGGTTCCGGCACAAATGGTTTTTTCTTATTCGCGTCAGCCAGCGGTGCAAGTGAAAATCGGCCGTCATCCCACACGATGTAGCCGCTGCGCGCACCGCTCATCAACGCCCGCCAAGCCTCTTTGGCAAACCCTGCAGCAAACATTCTCTCTGCCGCCGTTGGACACCCACCGCGCTGCTGATAGCCAATCATATTGCATTTTACAGAGCAGCCGAGCTCTTTTTCCAATTGGCGTGCCGCGCCGAACATTCGCCCTGCCGTACCTTCGGAGTAGGTGATGAGAACATAATCTCTGCCATGTGTCAACAGCCACCGAACTCTCTCGCACACCATGTCATCGCTCAAATCGCGTTCCAGCGTAACACTGAAATCCACAAGACCCATCTGTTCAGCGCTGTATGCAAGGCGGCCATCGCGTCCCAAAGTCTCGATAAGGAAAACACGGCCAGGCATCGTTACAGCGGTATCCATAATGTCATCGATATACTGTGCCAGCTTGTTGATAGCAGTGTCAAAACCCAGCGTATACCGCGTACCCCAAACGTCGTTGTCAATGGTGGCGGGCAGGCCGAAAAACGCTATCTCCCCTTTCGCGGCATGCGCCAACGCCTGCGCGCCACGAAATGAACCATCCCCGCCCAGCACAAACACACACTGAAAACCATCTTCCCGCAGCGTTTGCACAAGACGCACGGCTACCGCACCATCGTGCAGCTCTGGCAGGCGTCCACTTTTCAAGACACTGCCGCCCCGCTTATAAATAGGCTGAATATCACAGGCATCCAGCGGAAGGTATGCCCTTTGCAAAACACCTGGGTACCCGCCCTGAATGCCTACCGCCGTATGGCCTGATGCACGGCTCCATTTTACCAATTCAGCGATGCACGGGTTCATGCCAGGGCTGTCTCCACCGCTTGTTATCAGTCCGATTTTCACTGCTTCCCCTCTCTGCCAATCAGGCTGTCCGCCCGACCAGCCCCGCCGAACAGCGCAAGCTTTTCGCGTGCGGCACGCCGACACTCCTCACGCACGGCACGCATGAAATAACGGGGGTCTTTCTCGTCCGGGCGTGCGGCATAGGCCGCCTTCATTGCGTCCGTATAGCGCGCTTTAAACTCCGTGCCCACATTGATTTTACTGATACCGCACCGAATAGCGCGTATCATATCTTCACTTGGTATGCCCGTCCCTCCGTGCAGCACAAGCGGACACACATCAAACGCCGAAATCGCGCGCAGCCGTTCAAAATCGATGTGCGGCACCGCCTTGTAATATCCGTGTGCTGTACCAATGGCCACGGCTAAAGCATCAACCTGTGTTTTTTTGACAAATTCCGGCACACGCTCCGGGTCTGTCAGCATGGCATCCTCATCAGCGAGCGAGATGTTTTCCTCATGCCCGCCGATTTTTCCCAGCTCAGCCTCTACCGAACAGCCGTGGGCATGCGCATAATCCACAATTTCTCGGGTGATGCGGATATTCTCCTCAAATGGCTGTTGCGAGGCATCAATCATCACTGATGAAAAGCCGGCATCAATGCAGGCACAAACCAGGCCGGGGTCCTGCGCATGATCCAAGTGCATGCACACGGGCACACCCCATTCGGCTGCCAAACCTTCGGCAAATTTGACACATACGGCAAGCCCGTTGAACTTTGCGGCAGCGACGCTGGCCATAAGAATGATGGGGGCCTTTTGGTCGGCCGCGCCCATCACCATTCCGCATGCATCGTCAAAATCATTGAAATTGAAACTGCCCACTGCATAACGATACTGTTTTGCATCCTGCAAAAGCTCTTTCAATGCAATCAGCATTTCGGTGTCTCTCCTTTTTCTGAAATCCCTCCAGCCACCTCCAGGTGGCCGGAGGGTGCCTGAATCACTGCTCATCTATACGGATGGGTACCTTTTTCATATTCGGGAAATATAGTTCTCGATAAGAGTAGATGGTGCTCAGACCCATGTCCATCGCAGTGAGATGTGCCAACACTTGGAAGGGAATGATATACTCCAGCGCTGTAAGATATTCTTTATCCAGAAAATCCGACAGCAGGGCGTTGCCGTCCGCCAGCGGCGTGCCCTCGGCTGCAATTAAAATACAGCGGCGGCTCACGCCGCGGCAGTATTGATACAGCTCGTCCATCCGGGCAGATTCTTCCGCTTTCGGGTTCAGAATAAAAATCACCGTATCCTCATGCAAAGACAGATCCGGCCCATGCATATACTCTTCCATTTCATAGCTGGCACAGTCTTTTGCGGTAGCTTCTGCCAGCTTCAGGCAGCCATCCTTTGCCGTGACATAGTTCTCTGCAAAGCCTACCGCTGTATAGGCATGTGCGCTGACCAGCAGATACTTATGTGTCTCATACCAATTTTGTGTGGCTTGAATGTGATGCTCACAGCGTTCGGGCAGCGCACGAATGCCTTCGCACCAATCATCGTATTCCGCCTGCGTAATTCGCCCCAGGGCCAACGCAGCCTCTAATGCGCAAAGGTAGCCGATCAGCACATCGGCAATGTGGCCTCTGGTTTCTACAAAGGCCGGTTCTGCGGGCGAATAATTGTCAATCACAACGTCACATTCCTGTGCCAGCACAGAAGTCTTATCGTGTGTGATGCAAAGTGTGGGTATGCCCTGCGCCTTTGCCTTGCGGGCCGTGATGACAGGGCCTGTAGTATGCCCAGCCTGCGCGGGGCACATCACCAGCATCTCGTCCGGCCGGTACACGCCGCCCACATTGAATGAACCGCGATAGTTGAACGTGGTGGGGTTGGTTACCTCTGTGTCCACTTTCAGAATATCCTCAAAGAACGGCTCGAGCCAAAGCGAGTCATTCAACGCCGCACCATGGCCGCTGAGATAAATTTTCTTGATATCGTGCGTTTGAAAAAACGCCACAAAATCTTTTGTAATTTCCTTTCTGTTTTCATACAGCCGGCGAATCAATGCCGGTTGTTCTGAAATCGTCTGCATCATTGCATGTTGATTCATGATTGTACTTCCCTCCTGTGTTGTCGTGCGGCACAGCACGCTAACTCAAAACACCTAATGCACCGCCTACAATGCCAATTGCCATCAACAGGAAGACAAGCACATGCGCCTTGACATTTTTCTTCTTCATCAGCCACAAACATAGCATGATGACACTTAAGGGCAGCATGTTCAAAAACAGGGAATCCAGAATTCCCTGGATGGTAATGGCAGAGTCGCCGCTTCCATATGCCAGCGGCGTAGATAATGCCACATAGCCCGCACTCACCGCGCCAATCATCGTCAAACCAAGGATATAGCAGATCTCCGTTACCTTTTTGATCAGGCCGCTGGCCATAATTTTATCGAAAAAGCCGCTGCCCCATTGATAGCCTAGGTGGATGCCGAAATAGCGGGACAGAAAATGCGGGATATTGAAGATGAGAAGAAACAGTGGAATAGCAAGCCAGTTGCCCGCCGCAGCGAGAGGCGCCGCGATAGTAGGCGCCAACAGACGAAAACCGCCCGTGAGAAACATGGTATCGCCAATTACAGAGATTGGACCCATCAGAGAGGTTTTTACAGCTGACACCACCTCGCCCATGGTGTTACCGGACTTCTTATTTTCTTCTTCCAGCGCCGTCTCGATGCCCACGACCCATGGCGCAATCTGCGGTGTGGTGTTGAAAAACGAAATCTGACGTTTGCAGGCCTCGGCCAAGCCCTGCGGGTCGTCTTTATAAATCTTTTTGAGCGCCGGAGCCATAGACCAGATGAACCCCATATGTTGCTGACGCACAAAGTTGAAAGAGCATTCGTAGCAATACGAGCGCCGGAAAATCTTGTTCAGGTCTTTTTTATTCAGCATGCGATTGGTTTCAGGCATCAATTTCCACCTCCGTATCGGCGTCGCTGTCCACGCCGTCTTTTGTCATAAACACTTTGAACAGAGCAAGGCACAGAACGATCACCGTCAAAGCGATGATATTGGGGCTGAAATATGACATAACGACAAAACCGATGAAAAACAGCGGAATATACTTTTTGTCCCACATCACGCTGAGGAGCATAGCAAAGCCAACGGCGGGCAGCATATTGGATGCAACGCTCAGGCCCGTCATGATGTTTTCGGGAATGGCGTTCACCAGCCTTTCAATGAATGGGCTGCCCGCAATAATGAACAGCACCGAGCAGATGGCCGGAGGAATGGCGTTGGTTAATCCAAAGATGTGATGAAGGCGGCACAACTTGTCCACCTCGCCTTTTTCGGCATATTTGTCGGCCAAGCCTACAAGCGGCGACATCGCCGAGCGTATCAGCGTTTTGACGTAGGCAATGAGCATGCCTGTGGGCAGACCCACCGCAGCCGCTACTTCAAAGCTCGTACCCGTCGTCATCGCCACATAAGTACCGATGATGGCGCCGCTCACAACATCCGAGGGCAGGCTGACACCAATTGCGTAAATACCAATCCACGCCAGTTCCAATTGGCCGCCAATGATGAGGCCCGCTTTGAAATCCCCCAGTACAAGGCCCACCAGCGATGAAATGATGATGGGGCGGTCCATAATGGAATCACCCATATAGCACCAGTTTGCTGATCCAAAACAGGCAATCAGAAACAGAAGAAAAATTTGCAACACTTCCACGTGCTTGTCTCCCCTTTCAACTCAGATACTTTATAATAGGCACCACCGCATCATCCGGCGTCGAATACGACTCCACCTCGATACCCAGCTCCAGCAGCCGGCGAAACGCCTGCTCGTCTTCAGGCCCCAGCGCCAGTGTTTTGCTCACTAGCTTTTTCCCTTTTTCGCTCTTCATCAGACCGGCGCAGACATGTTTGATTCCCGCGACATGTTCCGCAATGCGCACGCTGTCCGCCGGGCAATCCACAAGCAGCTCTATTTTGCGCGCACTGCTCTCGGCAGAATTGAGATAATCAATTGCCTTGGTAACAGAGCACAGCCGAAGCTTGATGCCTTTCGGGGCCATCATTTTGATAAGCCCAATCTGCATTTGGTCTTTCACCACTTGATCATTGGCAATCACAATGGTGTCTGCTCCCACCTTGTTTGGCCAAACGGAAGCCGTCTGAAAGTGAAGCAGACGGTAATCGATGCGAAATAGAACAATCATTTTGTCACCCCCTCTCTGCCAATCTCTATGAAGTCGAACCTCTGCGGGGCTAAGGCTGGATGTCCTGTTCCACATAAGAAAACACGTAGCGCACTTCTTGCTGCGGAATTTCGATATTATAGTGCATGCTGATCTCTTCAAACGCAGTGGAAAACAGACGCATAAACCGTTTTTTCTGAGGCGACAATGCGGCATCCTGCGCCGGCACACGGCAATACGCGTTTGTCACAAGTTGCTCAACCATATTGCTGATGTGAATATAAAGCCCCACCACCGTATTGTTTTTCAAGCGCACGTTCATCATCTGCTGAAGCCGCTCCAATGCATCTGCCACATAATTCAGCAGCTTGTCTGCATCCAGAATAGTCAGATGGCGGACGATGTTCTCCAGAGAAAAGTTTTTCAAAAGATTGCTTTGAAAGGCCTCCGTCTCCTGTTTGGAAAAGTGCTTGGCGATAATGCCCGACATGACACAATCTTCCGTGACAATGATATCCTCCAATAAAACAACAGGCGCAAGGCTCACTTTCAAAGGCTCCGTGCTGACGACAAACAGCACGCGGTATTGGCTGAATAACTCATCACTGTCCCGTGTGCACGCCAACCGCGCACAGTCACACGGCACCAGCTTCACATTCATGCTGTCGGGCAGGCTGCTGCGAAAGAGCTGTATCACCCGCTCTGTCAAGCTCATACCGCCCGCCAACGCAAACACCACGGCATCCGGCTTATTCGTCTGGCCAACTACACGCCATGTATTGGTGATTTCGGCACTGGCCGACTTCAGAATGGTTTCCATGTCTACACCATCGAGCAACTTGCTGCCCACATACAGCGCGGCGCGCGTGGACACATTATTAATGACGCCGATTTTGACATTTGGAATCTCACCAAGCTGCTCTGTAATAGTCTCCAGCGAGCCCATGTCCACCATCAGCAGAAAAGTTTCGCCTATCCGGCTGTTTTTCAAAAAGCGTCGAATGGCGGACAGCGTATCTTTAATGTCAGCTGTCAGCGGCATGTCGATGGCCTTGAACACACAGCTGCCGAGCATATGATTTGCCACGTCTGCCATGGAGCTGGCCGTGGAATACCCGTGCGTGATGATAAGTACCGTGCAGTTGGGTGCATGCATCGTCCGGTTGTAGAACTGCAGATTGATCATCAAAAAAATATGCTCCACCTGCTCAATTTTCACATCCAGCGCGTTATGAATCCGCACAAAAACCTCACCCGCTGCACGCGCCTCTTCCGGGAACATCTGAGCAAGGCATGCAAACAGCGCAGTTATCTGCGCCCTGTGCACATCGGTCCAGTCTCTGATTTCCGCATTTGCCTCAATCTCCCAATACAGCATTCGGGTAATGACAAAGACACAATTGCCCGGAATATAAATATCGTACGCCTCTATCACTTCATCAAAAATTTTTTCCACTACTTTTTCGAGGCTGCGAATACGCTCATTGGCATACTGACGCTCAAAAATAATATAGTCATAATATAAATTCATGCTTTGCGCGCACTGTTGGGTGAACCCCTTCTGATCGACATGCCCCTGGCGATAGTTATCATACGCATTCAGCAGGTAATCGAAAAAATTGAGCGTAAAATCAAAACTCTGTTGCATGCGATACTCGCTCAAATCGAGGATCTCTTCCTCTGCTCCGCTTGCACCGTCCGTATACTGCGCGCTGCCCAACATATCCTCCGGCATGTTATACATCAAAAGACGCAGCTCATGTTCGTTGGCCTGTTGCGTTAAGAATGCGTTGGTGCACAGGATTTTGATCACACCGGCCAAACCACTGATGTTATTGGGGAATGGCGTGTTCAGAATACACTCATAACACTGCCGGGAGATTTTGATGCTGCGGCCAATGCGCACGCCCTCTTCGTTCAGGTAGCGCTGCATCAGTTGTTCTTTGTCACGGACCGGACGCGCTTCGAGCGAAGGCAGGCGGCAAACAACTGGAATCAGATGTAAAAGGGCGCTTTCAATGCAGTCTGCCGGGCGCTGGGTGGTGGTGAAAATCAACCTTGCCTGGCTATGGCGGGAAGCTGTTTCGTCCATTGCCGTATAGGTGCCGTATTGAATGTACACCGCCAGTTTTTCCATGCATCTCACAGACATCTTTTCAATGTTTTCAATAATGACAAAACCACCATCGGCCTGTTCTAAAAGCCCTGATACCCTAGTGCCGCCATCCTTATTGGCCACATGTCCAAACAACACATCCTCATCGCAGAACTTATTCTCGCTGATAACTGAGTAGTGCATCCACAGGCAGTTGGCCCTTTTGGGAATAATGCCATCCTCCTTGGCGTATTCATAAATCAGCTTTGCAAAAAAAGTTTTACCAACACCGTGCTCGCCACATAAAAGCAATGGCACGCCGTTTGGCGGATACCGCACGGCCGCCTTGCACTGTGTGATGATATAATGAAGCGTTGTATCATACCCAACTGCCGCCATGAAACTCTTATTTGATACAAGCCGCTTGTCGAACAGCCTTGTCAGCTCTTCGATGCCCTCATATGTCTGTGATCTCAGCGTAATATGAAAGTGGTTTTCGATAATTTTCTTGTCCAGATAATATACCGGACGCGAAATGATTTTGACAAGGTCTCCGGCCTTCACCATTTTGTTAAGATATTGAGAAGCTAGCGTACGTGAGATGTTCAACGCCTTACTGATAGTCAGCGTGTTTTGATGGACTGTCTGCGAATGGCAAAATTTCTCTGTGCCCTGTGCTACTATGGCTCGAATTTCATAAGAAAGTTCGGAAATTCCCGTCTGCCTTTTCATCATCATGTCCTCCTGTTTGCCAATATAGCGTTTTTTTCTTTCTTCGCACACCAGTGTCGATGTTTTTATCAAAAATTTATCATTATTGTCAGATAATACTGGTTATATCACTGTATTTTGGGTAGTTCAACACTTATCTCGTCACTATATCGAATTTCTATATTCTACCCAGCTCGGTATGCAGGCCGATATGCCGAGTAGCGAAAAACACAAAAGCCCCGGCACATACCGGGGCTTTTGAACGCATCTGAAGCTAACTCTCCGCTCGTCTCACTCTGCCTTTTCCGCAAAGGCATTGTTCACCACTTCCGCATAGGGGGCTTTTTCGTCCAGCTCGCCCGCAGAGGACATCACCGTCTGCAAAAGCGCAAAGCTCTCCTCGCTCATCACGGGCGTTTCGCAGTAGGCGCCGATATCCTTATAGTGCTGGATGCCGCTGGCCAGCAGGGATACGTCCGTATCTGCAAACTGAGGCTGGATGACCTCGGCAATCTCCTGCGCCGTATGCTCTGCCACCCATTTCTGGCCCTTGGCCACCGCGTTCGTGAAGCCCTGGATCAAATCTGCATTTTCCTCCAGATAGCTTTTTTTCGCAAAATAGGCCGTGTAGGGTATCTCGCCTGCAGCCTCGCCCACGCTTGCCACAATATAGCCCTTGCCCTCGGCCTCTACCGAAGACGCGGCCGGCTCGAACATCGTTACATAGTCGCCGGTGCCGCCCAAAAAGGCGCCCGTCATCATGTCGAATTGCACGGAGTTATCCAGAAGCACATCGTTCTCCGTATCCAGCCCGGCCTGCTTCAGCGCATATTCAAATGCCATGTAGGGCACGCCGCCCTTGCGCCCCGGCAGGATATGCGCCCCGGCGAGGTCCGTCCACTCGAAATCCGGCATGGGCTCGCGCGCCACAAGGAAGCTTCCGTCGCGCTGTGTCACCTGCGCAAACACCTGGGTATAGTCCTCTTTGCCCTCGTTGTACACATATACGCTGGCTTCGGGCCCGGCAAACCCGATATCCACACTGCCAGACAACACGGCGCTCATCACCTTATCTGCCCCACCGCCGTTTGAAAGCTCTACCGCAAGGCCCTCCTCCTCAAAGAAGCCCAGCTCCAGCGCCACATACTGCGGCGCGTAAAAGATAGAGTGCGTCACCTCGCACAGCGACACACTCTGCAGCTCTGCCTGCGCCGTGCCGCAGCCGGCAAGCGCCGCAAGGCACAGGGCGGCGCACAAAAGCGCCGCGGCCAGTTTTTTCCCCATCCATACACCACACCTTTCTTTTGTGTGCCCGCAGGGCCCGGCCGCGCCCGCCCCGGCTCCGGGCCGGGCGCAGGCACGCTGCCGTGCGGTGCGGGCTTTTATCGCAAGCGGGGCCCGGCGGCGCAAAGCCGCCGCGCCCCGCGGCGTTACCCGCCAAAGCGCCTGTTCACGAGCTTTTGAAGCAGCACGACGCTCTCGTACATCAGCGCCGCCATGATGCTGAGGATGATGACGCCCGTCATCACAAGGTCCATCTGGAACACCTGGCCGCCATACACAATCAGATAGCCCAGCCCCGCTTTGCTGACAAGGAACTCTCCCGCTATCACACCCACCAGCGAGAGGCCGATATTCACCTTCAGCGAGTTGAACATCGTCTTCAGGTTGGCGGGGAAAACGATTTTTGTAAAAATCTGCCGCTTGGACGCGCCGAACGTGCGCGCCATTTTAATGCTTTCGGCGTCAGTGGCGCGGAACCCCGCCAGCATCTCCAGCACGGTGACGATAAGCGAAATAGCCAGCGCCATAAAGATGATGGCGCCGGTTCCGGCGCCCACCAGAATGATAATAACAGGGCCAAGGGCTATTTTGGGCAGGCTGTTCAGCACCACCAGGTACGGCTCTGCCACGCGCGAGGCAAAGCCGGACCACCACAGCACAATGCTCAGCGCAAGGCCTATCATCACACCCAGCAGAAAGCCCGTGAGCGTTTCATACAGCGTGACGCCGATGTGCAGCGCAAGGTTGTTCTGCGACATATCCAGCAGCGTGCCTGCGATGCGCGAGGGGCTGGATACGATGAAGGCATCCAGCACGCCCACGCGGGTGAGCACCTCCCACAGGGCCACGAACAGGAAAAGAAACCCCACCTGGCAGGTGTGCACCCAGCGGGTGCGGCGGCGCACCGCGGCAAGGTAGGCCGCACGGCTTTCAGAAACTGGTTTGTCATTCATCGGTCTGCAGCTCCTTCCAGATATGGTCGAAATAGCCGGAAAAGCGGGGGTGCGCCCGGCAGGACAGCGGCGTGCGCCCCGGGCCGAAATCTATTTTCAGCACCTCTTTTATCTCGGCAGGGCGCTGAGACAGCACCATGACATAGTCGCCCAACGAGATGCTCTCCGGTATATCGTGCGTCACCATCAGCGTGGTGACACCCTCTGCCTTCAGGATGCGGAACACGTCCGCCGCCACAGACAGGCGCGTTTGATAATCCAGCGCGGAAAACGCCTCGTCCAGAAGCAGGATATCCGGCCCCGCGGCCAGCGTGCGGATAAGGCTTGCGCGCTGGCGCATACCGCCGGAGAGCTGGCGCGGATATTTATCGGCAAATGCCGCAAGCCCGTATGTCTCCAGCAGGCGTTTGGCGCGCGCCACCGCCTGCGGCGTTTTTGTGCCGCGTATCTCCAGCCCGAACAGCACGTTGGAAAGGATGGTGCGCCATTCCAGCAGATTGTCGCGCTGCAGCATATATCCAATATGCGGCGATGTGCCGCGCACCCGTTCCCCCTTCACATACACCTCGCCCCTCGTTGCCGGCAGCAACCCCGCTATGACGCTGAGCAGCGTGGATTTTCCACATCCGGACGGCCCCACGATGCTGAGAAACTCCCCCTCCTCCACCGCGAAGCTGATGTCCTCAAACGCGTTCACCTCGCCGTTCTTCGCCTGATAGGTGAGCCCGACGTGCTCTACGCGCAGGATCTCCATGCCGATCGCCCCTTTTTATGTACTGATACCCCATTCAATGCACGAGGGCGGCGTTTTGCTCATGGAAAATGCGCCGCCCCTTCCCTTGCGCCCTGCCGCAGCCCTTGCGCGGGGCCGCGCTTTCTCTTATAATAAAAGCTGTGAAAAACCGCGCGGGCCGCCGCATGGCGCGCAGGCGCAGCAGGGCGGCGCGGCAATATGCGCAGCCGCAAAGGGGGAGTGGAAAATGCCTACGGTGATTCCGCAGGGGTATGAGAGCACGCTGGGGCTTTATGAGACGCAGAAGGCCATCGGGCTCATCAAACAAATCTTTCTGGCAAAGCTGTGCAGCGCGCTGCACCTCAAGCGTGTAACTGCACCGCTGTTTGTAGACCCGGCCCTTGGCCTGAACGACGACCTGAACGGTGTGGAGCGCCCTGTGGCGTTCGATATCCCGGCGGTACAGGCGACCGCCCAGGTGGTGCACTCGCTGGCGAAATGGAAGCGCCTTGCGCTGCACGAGTACGACTTTTTCCCCGGCAACGGGCTTGTGACGGATATGAACGCCATTCGCCGTGACGAGGCGCTGGACAATCTGCACTCTGTTTATGTGGACCAGTGGGACTGGGAAAAGGTCATCCTGCGCGAGGACCGCACGCAGGCTTATCTGGAAAAGACTGTGCAGGACATCGTGCATGCCGTATGCGGCACGCTGGATGAGGTGAAATGGCAGTTCCCCCAGCTCTGTGTGCAGCTGGAGCGCAGCGTTACGTTCGTGACGAGCCAGCAGCTGGAAGACCGCTGGCCCGGCATGACGCCCAAGCAGCGTGAAAATGCCATCTGCCGGGAATGCCGCACTGTATTCATTGGGCAGATCGGCGCGCCGCTGGCCAGCGGCGTGCCGCATGACGGCCGCGCGCCGGATTACGACGACTGGCAACTGAACGGCGACATTCTGTTCTGGCACGAACCGCTGGGCTGTGCCATGGAAATAAGCAGCATGGGCATCCGTGTGGACGCCGAAAGCCTGGCTGCCCAGTTGAAGGCCGCAGGCTGTGAGGCGCGCGCACAGCTTGCCTTTCACAGGGCGCTTCTAGGCGGAGAGCTTCCCCTCACCATCGGCGGCGGCATCGGCCAAAGCCGCCTGTGCATGCTGCTGCTGGGCAAGGCGCATGTGGGTGAGGTGCAGGTGTCCCTGTGGGATGAAGCCACCCGTGCGGCCTGCGCCGCGGCAGGCGTGCAGCTTCTTTGAGCACACCAAAATCGGCCCGGAGCATAAAAAAGCCCGGCCGAGGCCGGGGTATGTACGAAAAGAAGCCGGCAAAGGAGGATAAAATGCCGGAAATCAAATATAACAAGCTTCTGTCTGCATTCTTTTGTATTGCTCTCTTCTCTGTAAGCATCCTCGCCGGCTTCTTTTTCCGGATATTCTTTCTATTTGCAGCAGTGAGCATTTCAGGATATGCATATATTGATAAAAAATAGTATTTGATTTTAATGTATCGAAAAGCATGAAACGGCAGAAATCATTGAAAATACTGACTTTTTCGCAGATTAAAACACTCAAAACAGCAATGATCTTTTACACTTAGGTGCCCAAATGGTGCCCGAACTTCCTACGGCGATTTAAAGCGATATGAGCATTTATAAGGGAAATATTGTAACAGAAGAATGCGACAGAGACAGTGTGCGAAAAAGATTAAAATTTGTCCTTTTTTCTTATAATAATACAACTTAGTTCCATTGTAATTTGAAAAGGATTTTTATATGACATGTTCTGAAATTTTAGCTGCTGCAAAGCAGGAATTGACCGCACTCGACAGTCATTTAATAGATGTACTTGAGATTAAGCGTCCACTATCACTTGCTTATGCAAAAAATCTTGCCAAAGTAATTTCAAAGCTATCGCCTCTTTTAGGAAATATGATAGAGTTTTCTACTGTTGATTTGTTGAATGAATATGACTGGGGTGATAGTGGTAAATGGGTTAGACAAGACCCCGGATTTCCAGACGCTTTCTTTCAAAGTGAAACGATTTTACCCAATCCGGGCATAGAAATTAAAGCGTGGTTTCCTTTTGCAACCGAAATTACAGCAAGGTTCAAAGACAGCGTTACCATATTCAAAGACGATAATATTGATATGGCTTTAATTGCGTGGCTACCCGAAAATGTTATATGGGGCAAGCCGAAAATTATTGATGTTCTTGTTGTAAGCGGAAAGAGCGTTGCAGAAGCCCGTGATTTACACTATCACAAACCGCCGGATTATCTTGTCTTTGAGCCCGAAGATACTTCCGAAAGAACTGCTAATTTGCAGCAAACGAATACAAATGGATATAAGCTACAACAGGATAAATGTAGCTTGTCCGCCGCAAGGGCAGTTGTTGAAACCTGGGGCGAAACGGGGATAGTGTATAGTCCCGCCCCCGAATATCAGCGCTTGTTACGAACATTATACGGTCAATTTGTTTATCGGCTTGATACGAATTATGCAAAAATTGACCGTATTGAACATACAGACATTGAAGCATTCAAAACCCATGTACTGGAAACTGAATTTCACGGAAAGACGATAAGGCAATGGAGTACAATTCTTGCGTCCAACAATGATGATGTTTTAGAAGCAGCATTGCAGACCATTTTGTAATTGATGCCGAACCCGGTCAACTCCAAAATCATATACATCTTGACTTATTTCAGCGCAATAGCAGGTTCTTTCCAATTCAAAAGAAGCAACTGCCGTTGTAAAAAGCCCTGCAAACGGATCCCACACAATGTCATTTTTATCAGTTGTCATTTCAATGATTCGCTTTATCAGAACAAGCGGCTTTTGGTTCAAGTGGACAGCTTTCTGTTTGATTTTGACACGTTCGCCATTGCGTAATTGTGGAACCTGCCATACATTTGTCACACCAAGTGGACAGTAGAACTTTGAACGCATAAGAGCCCATTCGTCTTTGGATATGGGCGATGTTCCATTGATGGAAAAATATGGTTTCCCGTCCTCTCTGCCATGTTCGTTCGCATAGGCAGCGATCTTCGCAAATGCATCTGCCGGAGGCATATACCACAAATGACATTTTGTGAAGTATTTTCTTGTGGCAGCGTCTTTTACACCGCAGGCTTCATTTGTTTTTGAAAAAGGAATACCTGTTCGTCCCCATTCATAACGCAACCATTCTTTCATTGTCATTGTGCTATCACCGACAGAAAAAAAAGGCTTTTTAACATACTGAACGCATACTTCTGTTACAACAGGTAAATGACGAATGGTTTTTGTGTTCGTATTTCCGGCAACGTGGCTCATTCCTTTATCCCAAACACAACAAGAAACATACGACCACCCGTATTTTTCTAATATCGGATGAACTGTAGCCCAACCGACTTCTGTGTTCCAAAACCATAATGTTGTTAATGGAGTTGATAATTCACTCCACCTTTTGACATGAGGCTCATACCACTTGTCAAGACCGTTTGGAGATACTAAATCACCAGGAAACCCTTTAACACCGTAGGGACCGTCTGAAATAATGACAGTTGGACTTTCCCACTTATCATATAATTCAAGCGCGTCACCGCAATATAGATGAATTGTGCCGTTAGAAAATACTTTGTTCTCTTTCATTTGCTTTCTTTCATTTGCTTTCACCTGAAATATGTTCGATCACGCTTTCAATATTACAATTCAAACAGGAACAAATTCGATCAATAATATCCATTGAAACCTGCTCGCCGCGCGCCATTTTGTCCATTGTTGACTTTGAAATACCCGTTGCCTGCATAAGCTGTTTTTTTGTCATATCCCGGTCAATCAAGAGTTTCCATAGAGGTTTATAAGAAAAAGCCATATTGTGATCCACCTTTCTAAATGAAATTTTACCGCAAAAGTGGTTAGAAGTCAATATTTATGTGGTAAGTTTAAAGGCAAAAAACTATCAGGGGATTGAGAGGCTTTCTAACAAGCAAAATCACGCAACTGTTTGCAGGCAGAAAAAGGCGATTTTACGGAAAAGAGTATCCTTTTCCTATGCTTGCTATGCTATGGAACTTTTAACAAAGGAACGGAAAGAAAAGAATAAACACAACGGTTAGCAATTTTCTTTGAAATGTTATGTAGTTAAAGGTTGTTTTGGGTGAAACAGGTATAAAGGCCTTGCCTTATCAGCTTGGGGGCTGTAAAGTCTTTATTTGAAAGGTTTATTGACCTCTATTGCGTAACTTAAAGGTATAGAAACAAGGCAGTTCTAAACTGCTTTGTGGGTGTGATAACATTGTCCTGTGTCTATGTTTATCGCCTCCTCGTATAATAGATTTACGTTTTAGATGTGGTGGGAACCGCATGAAAACCACTTGTTGTCCCACAAGCCATGTGGGATAATAAGGCCAGCAGACAGAGGGCGCAGGTCGCCTCCTTGAAGCATGGCTTCCACGGAAAGAATTGCGCCTCTGTCTTTGCGGGTTGACACGAATGAGCTGGATAGCGGATATGCGCTGTATATCAAACGAGGTTGTGTTCCGCAAAGAAGCGAGAGGGAACTCTGTCTGGAAATTGAAGATGGGAGGTCACACCATGTACTATTGCGGGATCGACATCGCCAAATACAAGCACGAAGCCACAGTCATAGACAAAACCGGGAAAGCGCTGCTGGACAGCATATCGTTCTCCAACCGTGCGGAAGGCTGCGAAAAATTGTTGATACTGTTTGAGCGGCTGTCAATTGCCAAAGATGAACTGCTCATCGGTATGGAAGCCACGGGGCATTACTGGTTGAGCGTCTATGGATACCTTCTGGAGAATGGTTTCGAAGTGAAAGTGATCAACCCGATCCAGTCCGAAGCGTTCCGGAAGATGTACATCCGCCAGACAAAGAACGACAGCAAAGACAGCTTCATCATTGCCCAGATCATGCGTTTTGGGCAGTTTTCCGCCACCAGCCTTTCAGACGAAGTGATCATAGCCATGCGTCAGCTGAGCCGCTACCGTCTGGCCCTGGTGGACAACTGCGGTGACTGCAAGCGGCGAGTCATAGCCCTGTTGGATCAAGTGTTTCCTGAGTATGACAGCCTGTTTTCAGATACTTTCGGCGTCACGTCCAAAGAGGTGCTTGCCAAATATCCAACGCCGGAGGATATGCTCTCTGTTTCCACAGGAAAACTCACAAATCTCCTGGGAAAGGCCAGTCATGGCCGGTTTGGCAAACAGAAAGCAGAACAGCTCAAGTCGATGGCTGCTGGTTCTTTCGGCGTCAGTTTTGCAAAAGACGCTTTTGCTTTCCAGATCCGGCAGCTCATTGAACAGCTGAATTTTTTAGAAACTCAGATTGGAGAGCTGGAAGAGCAGATTGCTGTGCTGCTGAAGCAGACCGGCAGCTATATCACCACCATCCCAGGCATTGGCGATACTCTGGGCGCCATCATCCTCAGTGAAATTGGAGATATCCAACGCTTCGACGCTCCCGGCAAACTGGTGGCTTTCGCTGGATTGGATGTCCGCGTCTCTCAATCCGGCGAGTTCACAGGTACCCGGCAAAAAATCTCCAAACGCGGCTCGCCTTATCTGCGCCGGGCTATCTGGCTGGCCGCCTCCAGGGCGGCTTTTTGTGACCCTGCCCTCTCGGAGTATTACCAGGGGCTGAGAGCCAGGGGCAAACACCACCTCACTGCCATCGGCGCTGTCTGCCGAAAACTCTGCAACATCATTTTTGCCATCCTTTCCCAAAACCGCCCTTATCAGATGCTTCCTCCAAACGACAAAAAAACTTCTGTTTCGTCATTTTCGCCAACATGAAATGAATTTCGTCGTTTCTGTTTTATCGCTGGTATATTCTTCCTCTGAAGGAGGATGTACCATGTCTTTTGAATTCCTGTTTTCTTCCCATGTCTTTCACGCCCGTACCTCTCTTGGTTTAAAACAGCCCTTTGTTGCAGATGCCCTTGGAATTTCTCTTCGTGAATACCAAAATATTGAGTACGGCCGTGTCGCACCTCAGCTAAAAACTTTCTTAAAGCTGGTCTATCTTTTCAATCTGGATATTGATGCTTACAGGGAGGTGCTCGGCGTTGAAAAAATTGCTGTTCCTTCCCGTTGAGCAGGAGCTGTTTGCTCCTTACATAGGGCACTATCGTTCTTACGGCATCGCTGCTGTTTGTTTTTTTCGTTCACACTGCGAGATTCCCGCTTTTGTTTCTGATGTTTCCACCGACTTCTCTTTTGTTTCCCATTTAGCTGAATTTTTCACTCTCAATCATTTGGACCCTTTGCATTTGCTCAATGTCATTGAGGACTCCCTCTAAGTTTTCTCGACACTCTCCTGGCTCGATCTCTGCGGGCCTTTTCGTGGCGCCCTTCTCTGGCCTTTTCCTCTTTCTCCTTCTGCTCTTTTTCCTCTTGACTTTTTATAGCTGGTCTTTGTGGTGCTAAAATGGTGCCCGGTCTTACAAAATCACCTTGTACGGAGATACGGAAAGATAAACGGCGATATGTGAAAACCTTTATTTTAAGCCACTTTCTCATGGTGTCATAAACATTTATGAGGGCTTGTAAAAAGATTTTCGTCTATCAAATCAATAAAAAATATCTGCGGTGCCCGCACTGCGGCGGGTTTGAAAATGTAGAGAGGTTGTTTTATGCCGCAAGCCATCAGTATCATTGCCGTCACTGCTGTAAAATATTGAACATTAGAAAGTGATTTCCGCTGCAAAGTTAAGATAAGCATAATCCGTTGCTACACCGCCTTCCTTGTGTGAAAATGTGCCCGCGCAGCTTATAAGGCCGCGCGGGCACATTCTATTTGCAAAGCTGTTTTCACCAGTTATTTACCGCGTGCTCGGCAAAGGCGGGAAGTTCTTCTATCTGAAGCCTCGTGCCGTCCGCCAGAACGGCGGCGCCCTCGAACATGCCGAACATCTGATGGCAGCAGTTGTTCACCACCAGCGCCTTTATTCTGGTGGTGCGGTCAAAGCTGGGGGTCAGCGTTAAATCCAGCTTTCCTTCGTCATCATACAAATGCCACGGTTTCATATAGGCGGTGCCCAAATCGAAATGCACCTGCCCCAGCTTTGTCACCTCGCCGCCGTAGAACAGCATATTTTCCGTGGCCTTCGAGGTATCGCCAAAGCCGCGCCCCAAATTGAAGCCGAACAGCTGCCCGGCCACCGGGCCGGTGCCGTTGGACCAATACCACTCGTTGTGATACGGCCATACGCCGCGGCCCCAGTCCAGAAGGCCGAAGGCGTCCTCGCCAAACGTGTATGTCCGCCCTTTATATACGGCCCGGCCGCGCGCCGTCATGCAGTTTATCTTCTGGTTATAGTAGAACATGCGGGGCGATTCCTTGAACGGGGTCTGGATGACGGTAGAAAACGGCATGGTGCGTTCCAGTGTGATGGTGGCCTCGAAATCAGGCGCAGAAAATGAGAGAAAACGTGTTTCACCCTCTGTCTTAAAGCGCAGGTGCACACCCTGTTTATCATAAGTGACATCGCTGTCCTCCTCGGCGTTTTCCGGCAAATGCAGGCTGCCGAACGGAAAGGGAATGAGCTTGCTGATGTCCGCTATCATCTCGCCCTTTTTGAAATCAAACAGCATGATGCCCGCCTGCCCGGCATAAGAGGCATGACCAAATGTGAACTGCAGGCATTTCTCTCTATCGGAAACCTGATAAAAGTCCCACTCCTTAATGCGCAGCGGCGAGGCCTTGATGTCTGCACGGCGGTATGTCTGCACGGCCCGGGGCGCCCACCCCGGTTGGATGACGCCGCGGCTGTCCAGCACATAGCCGGGCGTTTTAATCTCCTGCTGGTGCATGGAAATGCTCCCCCTTTTGCCCAAAACTTCTACGAAGTGTATATTTCCTGTTTTATTTTACCACATTCCCCTTGAAAAAAGGCACCAAAAAAGGCGAACCGCCTTTGGGCAACCCGACAAATCATAACCTGCATCCGGCACAGCGCCGGGGCAGGGTTTATTGAGAAGCGGCCACGGCGGCGAAGCCTTATTGCAGCAAAAGATTAAATGCGCCTGTACGCCGCCCGGCGGCCCTTTCCGTTGCATGCCGCCGCCCTTTTGCTTTTTTGAACAGGGCCGGCTTTGTTCTATTGTTCAAATTCAGCCCTTCGCAGAAAAAAGCGCGGGCCCCTTTCTCAGCGGGGCCCGCGTTTTTCGCAAGCAATGTTTATGCCTTTTTGGCTTCCTTGCCGTAGAAGGCCGCCTTATACAGCTCTTCTATTTCGCTCACCAGCGGGTACACGGGGTTTGCGGTGGTGCACTGGTCTTCAAATGCCTTATAGCTCAGCTCTTCCACCTTGCTCATGAACTCGGCCTCGCTGATGCCGCAGGCAGAGACGGACAGCGGGCGCTCGGTGGCGCGCATCAGGTCTTCAATGGCCCTGATAAGGCTGTCCACGGCCTCCTGCGTGGGCGTCTTGGCATCGCACAGGCCCACGCGGCGGGCAATTTTCGCATAGCGCTCGTCGGCCACGTACTCCTTATATTTCGGGAAGGAGGCAAACTTTGTGGGCTTCGTGGCGTTGTACTTGATTACATACGGCAACAGGATGGCGTTGGCGCGGCCGTGCGGAATGTGATATTCGCCGCCCAGCTTGTGCGCCATGGAATGGTTCAGGCCCAGGAAGGCGTTGGTGAAAGCCATGCCGGCGATGCAGGAGGCATTGTGCATCTTCTCGCGGGCAAGGCGGTCGCCGTTGTACGATTTTTCCAGATAGGTGAACACCATCTCGATGGCGTGCAGGGCCAGGCCGTCGGTGTAGTCGTTGGCCATGGTGGACACATACGCCTCAATGGCGTGCGTCAGCACGTCCAGGCCCGTGTCGGCCACGATGCTCTTGGGCATGCTCCAGGTGAACTGCGGGTCGATGATGGCGACGTCCGGCGTGAGGCTGTAGTCGGCCAGCGGGTATTTGATATTGCCGTTCTTTTTATCGGTGATAACAGAGAAGCTCGTCACCTCGCTGCCTGTGCCGGAGGTGGTGGGAATGGCCACCAGCTTCGTCTTTGCGCCCAGCTTCGGGAACTTGAACGCGCGCTTGCGGATGTCGAGGAAGCGCTGGCGCAGGCCGTCAAAGCTGGTGTCGGGGTGCTCGTAGAACAGCCACATGCCCTTGGCCGCGTCGATGGCGCTGCCGCCGCCGATGGCGATAATCACGTCCGGCTGGAAGGCGCGCATGGCCTCTACGCCGCGCATGATGCACTCCACGCTGGGGTCGCTCTCCACGTCGGAATAAATCTCTGCATGGCAGTACTGCTCGCGCTTGCGCAGGTAATACAGCACCTTGTCCACATTGCCCAGTTTCACCATCACAGGGTCTGTGACGATAAACGCACGGGAGATATCCTCCATCTTCTCCAGATACTGGATGGAATCCTCTTCGAAATAGATTTTGGGCGGCACTTTGAACCACTGCATATTGACTCTCCGTTTCGCGATGCGCTTTTTGTTGATGAGGTTGACGGTGGTAACGTTCTGGCTCACGGAGTTCTTGCCGTAAGAGCCGCAGCCCAGCGTAAGGGACGGAGTGTTGGTGTTGTAGATGTCGCCGATGGCGCCCTGAGAGGACGGGCTGTTGACGATGATGCGGCCCACGCGCATGGCGATGCCATATTCGTCCGCAATCTCCATGTCGCCCGTGTGAATGACGGCAGAGTGGCCCAAGCCGCCCAGCTCCAGCATTTTATTGGCATAATCAAAGCCCTGCTGTGTGCTCTTCACCTTGAAATAGGCCAGCACGGGGCTGAGCTTTTCCTTTGCCAGAGGATGGTTGTCATCCGGCTTATCCAGCGGCGCAATGAGGATCTTCGTCTTTTCAGGCACCTTCAGGCCGGCCTGCTCGGCGATCCAGTTCGCGCTTTTGCCCACCAACGGAGCGAACACGCCCTTGTGCGGGTCCGGGAACATATATTTCGCAAGCTGCGCGGTCTCCTCTTTGTTGAGGAAATAGCAGTTGTTGGCCTTCATATAGGCCTCGAAATCCTTTGCAATGGCCTCGTCCACAATCACCGCCTGCTCAGAGGCGCAAATCATGCCGTTGTCGAACGTTTTGGACATCATCAGGTCTGTGCAGGCACGGTGCAGGTCTGCCGACTTTTCAATATAGCAGGGCACGTTGCCCGGGCCCACGCCCAGCGCGGGCTTGCCGCAGGAATATGCCGCCTGCACCATGCCCGGGCCGCCCGTGGCCAGAATGGTGGCGACGCCCGGGTGGTTCATCAGGGCGCCGGTGGCCTCGATGGAGGGCTTGTCGATCCACTGAATGCAGTTTTCCGGCGCGCCGGCCTTCACAGCCGCCTCATACACGATGCGGGCCGCCTCGGCAGAGCATTTCTGCGCAGAGGGGTGGAAGCCGAAGATGATGGGGTTGCGCGTTTTCACCGCGATCAGGCATTTGAACAGCGTGGTGGAGGTGGGGTTTGTGGTGGGCGTCACGCCGCAGATCACGCCCACAGGCTCGGCAACCTCCACATAGCCTTCCATTTCGTTTTCATCCAGGATGCCCACTGTCTTTTCATTCTTGATGTCGTGCCAGATATATTCCGTGGCGAACATGTTTTTAATGACCTTGTCCTCATACACGCCGCGGCCTGTCTCCTCTACGGCCATGCGGGCCAGCTCCTGGTGCTTGTCCAGACCGGCCAGAGCCATCTCGTGCACGATGTGATCCACCTGCTCCTGATCCAGCTCCAGAAATTTATGCAGGGCCACCTGCGCCTTTTCCACCAGCGCGTCGATCATCGTGTCCACTTCGGATTTCACAGTGGTGACGGGCGCCGTCTTCTTTTCTGCCATAGCGTCTTCCTCCAGAATCAAAATATTGTGATTGACAAGCTTGCGTTTTGTGTGTTACATTGCGATACCTCGCTGGTTTCTATTGTACCGCATTGTTAAAAGTTTATCAACAAGCCGTTCTGCTAAATATTTTTCGATTCCTTGCACTGTTTTTGTTAAATTGACAAAAGTTTAACAAGCCCTTCCTTTTTCTTCTCTCAGCTGCCCGCTGTGGGAAGTTTCCCTTCCGCCCTTTTCCACAGCAGCCAAACCGTGTATAATAAAGCAGAATGGTGACGGCCCCGCAGGGCCGGTAAATAAAAAGGAGCTTTTCAGGCTATGGAATGGACAGACATTAAAACAACAGTGCCCGCCGCCTATGCGGAAACGGCAGAGGCCATCGCCACCGGCATTTCCGGCGGCGGTATTTACATTGAAGATTACCGCGATTTGGAGCAGCAGGTGCAGGCCATTGCGCATGTGGATTTGATTGAGCAGGCGCTTTTGGAAAAAAACCGCGATGAGGTGACGGTGCACCTTTATATTGCACCGGACGAAAACTTTGCTGAAATAGCAGAACTGATGCAGGACAGGCTGACGCGCGCCGAGGTGCCCTACGCTTTGAGCTGCGAAGGCGTAAGGCAGGAGGATTGGGAGAACGGCTGGAAGCAGTATTACCATACCATGAAAATAGGCAGGCGCCTTGCCATTGTGCCAAGCTGGGAACAGTACGAAACCTCCCGCGCCGTCATCACGCTGGACCCCGGCATGGCCTTCGGCACCGGCACCCACGAGACCACGGCCCTGTGCCTGGAAACGCTGGACGAGTGCGTGCAGGGCGGCGAGCGCGTGCTGGACATCGGCACAGGCAGCGGCATTCTGGCCATCGCGGCGCTGAAACTGGGCGCAGCCGAGGCCGAGGGCGTAGATATCGACCCCATGTGCGTGCGCACCGCAGGCGAAAATGCGCAGCGCAACGGGGTGCAGCAGAATTTCAAAGTTCTTGTTGGCGATTTGTCCGATAAGGCCAGCGGGCAGTACGACGTCATATGCGCCAACATCGTGGCCAGCGCCATCAAGGCGCTGGCGCCCTGTGTGCCCCCTCTTTTGAAGGCGGGCGGCATCTTTATGGCCAGCGGCATCATCGACACCCGCCGGGATGAGGTGATAGACACTGTGCAGGCTGCCGGGCTCACCATTCAGCAGGTAAAAGAAAAAAATGGCTGGGTGTGTCTTGTGTGCACCGGCCCTGCCGCCTGAGGCGCGCGGAGAAAAAGGAGGGGCAGCATGCCGCACCGTTATTTTTCGAAAGAGTTTGCCCAGGGCATGGCATGGCTGAGCGAGGCAGATTCCCGTCATTTATGCGTCGTAATGCGTGCGCAGGCGGGGCAAACTGTCACAGTATGTGACGGCCATGGCACTGATTATGCCTGCCGCCTTGCCGTAGTTTCACCCGTACGCGCCGGGCTGGATATCCTTTCCAGTGAAAAAAGCGTATCGGAGCCGTCGGTGCGTGTCATCCTATATGTGGGCTACCCGAAACAGGATAAACTGGAGCATATCATTCAAAAGGCCACAGAGCTTGGCGCAGCACGCATCGTGCCGTTCTTCAGCCGCTTTTGCGTGGCCGCGCCAAAAAACGAAGAGAAAAAGCACGAACGGTATGCCCGCATCGCCTTCGAGGCTGCGAAACAGGCGGGCCGGGGCACCGTTCCAGAGGTGGGGCTTCCACTCACATACAAACAAATGCTGGCCGAGGCAGCCGGGGCGGATACCGCCCTGTTCTGCTATGAAAAAGGCGGCGCGCCCTTACATAGCCGGTTGGCCGGTGGAAACACCATCGCCATCGTCACCGGCAGCGAGGGCGGTTTTTCCCCCGAGGAGGCGCAGGCCGCCGAAGCCGCGGGCCTTGTGCCTGTGGGCCTTGGGCCGCGCATTCTCCGCTGCGAGACAGCGCCCCTTGCTGCGCTGTCTGTCACGATGGCACTAACCGGCAATTTACAATAGCCCCGCGGCCGCTTTTCGCCCCGCCGGGGCGAAAAGGAGTTTGTATGTTGCTGAAAAAAACAGTGTCCCTCGTAAGCTGCCTGGCGCTTGCCGCAGCCCTGCTTGCAGGCTGCAGCTCCAGCAGTTCGTCCTCGAAGCCCTCTTCCTCCTCCGGTGCGCAGAGTGGCTCTTCCAGCATGTCGGGCAGCATGTCGGGCAGCGCCTCCGGCGGCATCGAAAGCGGCATGTCGAAGGTGGAGAGCGATGTCTCCAGCGCCATCAGCGACGGCAAGGAAAAGCTGGAAGGTTCTTCCTCTATGGCCAGTTCGTCCAGCGCCGCGGCAGCAGCCGCGGCGGCGGACGAATGGGCCACCCGTCTGGTCAACGCGGCCAACCCCCTGCCGGAAGATTTTTCTGTAAAGACCGTGGATATCGAGGGGTATGAAAACCGTCCGTTCGACGCGCGTGCAGCCACGGCGCTGGAAGAAATGCTGGCAGATGCCGAGGCAGCCGGGAACAAGCTATACTTAGTGTCCGGCTACCGCAGCGTAGCGCGCCAGAAGGCCCTGTTCGAGCGCAAGGTTGCCTCGTTTACAGAAGAGGGCCTGCCCCGTGAGCAGGCCGAGAAAAATGCTGCGCAGTGGGTGGCACGTCCCGGCACCAGCGAGCACAATTTGGGCCTTGCCGCCGATATTGTCAGCGCCGACTGGTATTCGAACCACTCCGACCTGACGGCTGATTTTGAGCAGACTCCGCAGTTCGCTTGGCTGAAGGCGCATTGTGCCGAGTATGGGTTCATTCTTCGCTACCCGCAGGGCAAAGAATCTGTAACTGGCGTGACGTATGAACCCTGGCATTATCGTTATGTAGGCAGAGAGGCTGCGCGCATCATTATGCAGCGCGGCATCACACTGGAAGAATATGAGGAACTGTAAATGAAACAATGGTGGAAAAAGCACGCTGGGCAGGCTGCCGGCGTACTGGTGCTTTTGATTCTGGCCGGGTTTGGCCTTACTTACTGGCGCGAGATATGGGCTGTGCTCACCCAGCCGCAGGCCCGTGACGCCTTTATTGAATTTGTGCGCGGCAAGGGCGCGCTGGGCGTATTTATCTTTCTGGGCATTCAACTTTTGCAGGTGGTGGTTGCCTTTTTGCCCGGCGAGGCGGTCGAGCTTGCCGCCGGCCTTCTCTACGGCACATGGGGCGGGCTTTGTCTGTGCCTCCTGGGTATTTTTGCTGCAAGCTGCACGGTATATTTCTTTGTGCGGCTGTTCGGTGCGAAAAATATAGACGAAAAAAAGCTGACAAAATACCATTTTCTGCGGGATGAAGCGCGCATCCGCTTTTCGGTATTTCTGGTATTTTTCATACCGGGCACCCCAAAAGACCTTCTCACCTATCTGGGACCCTTTCTGCCCATCCCGGCCTGGCAGTTCCTCACCATTTCTACACTGGCCCGCATCCCCTCAGTGCTCACCAGCACATTTGCCGCAAGTCAGTTTGCCGAGGGTTCGTGGCAGATATCTGCCGCCGTATTCGCCGTTACAGGCCTTGCGGCGCTTTTGTGCCTGCTGTTTGAAGAGCACATTCTCACATGGTTCAGGCGCAGGCGCACAGAAAAATAATGGAAAATCACATTGCGATATGCTATACTGATGCGGGGTATCTTTCCCACTTTCTAATGAAGGAGGAGCTTTCATGGCACCTTACCGTATTTTGACTGATTCCACAACGGACCTCTCTCCCGCTTTGGTGGAAAAGATGAATGTTACCGTGCTGTCTTTGATGTTTACAATGGATGGCAAGACTTACCGCAACACTCCCGACGAAGCCGATATGCCGTCCAAAGTGTTTTATGACAAAGTGCGGGCCGGCAGTATGCCCACCACGAGCCAAATCACCCCCATGGACTTCAAAGAGGCCGTAGGCCCCATTCTGGCAGGCGGGGAGGACGTGCTGTATCTGGCGTTTTCATCTGGCCTTTCAGGCACCTATAATAATTCCCGCATCGCCTTTGCAGAACTGGCGGAAGAATATCCCCAGCGCAAAGTGATATGCGTGGATACGCTGGGCGCTTCGATGGGCGAGGGGCTGCTTGTCTATCTGGCCTGCCAGCAGCGCGACAAGGGCAAAAGCATTGAAGAAGTGGCACAGTGGGTGGAGGAAAACCGCCTGCGTCTTGCCCATTGGTTCACAGTAGATGACCTGAATCATCTGAAGCGCGGCGGGCGTGTGTCCGGCGCAGCGGCATTTTTCGGCACTATGCTCTCCATTAAGCCGGTGCTGCATGTGGACGATGAGGGTCATCTCATCCCCATGGAAAAAGTTCGCGGCCGTCGCCAGAGCCTGGACGCCCTGGTGGAGCACATGGCTAAAACGGGCATCGATAACGCCCATCAGACGGTGTTCATCAGCCACGGCGACTGCAAGGATGACGTGGAATATGTGGCGCAGCAGATTCGCCAGCGGTTCGGCACCACAGATATTTATATAAACCCCATCGGCCCCGTGATAGGCGCGCACTCCGGCCCCGGCACGGTGGCGCTGTTCTTCCTGGCAGAAGGCCGCGGCTGAGCAGGCCGCCTGAAACAGCCCCCCTTTTTGCATAAAACTTTTTGAAAAGCCCCTCCCGGCACAAACCAGGAGGGGCTTTTTATTGCCTTCGGAAACCCGCGTCAGGGCCGGTGGCGGTGCCTATATAAAAGGCTTCCGCTCCCGGCAGAGAGCCCGAGCTGGCCAACTGCCTGAAAACAGGAAAGCTTGCGCCGGGGCTGTAAGCCTTCCCTTTCCGGGCTGAAAGGGAAAGAAATTTCAGTGCATTTTGAGATATTGCACGCAATATTCCCTTTTTCCCTTGTGCGTACCACGCTTTTTACATGCGGATTTCGTTCCATTTTACACCCACTGTCATTGAAGGCTCAGGCCCATCAGATATTCCTTAGCGGGCAGGATATCGCCCGCGGCCATGGAAAAACAGCGCACGCCAAGGCGGGCATAACTCTCCACCATACTGGGCTGCGCCGCACTGTCGCAGCACAGCACTGTCTGGATGTTGGCCTTCTTCGCGGCCTCCAGCACCATACCCACCAATTGCTGCACGGCCTGAGAGGTGACGGAAAAATACGGCTGCACGTCGGCCTGTGTCCTGTCTGCCGCATGGGTATACTGCGCCAGATTTGCGAGGTCCACACAGAAAAATGCCGCCTTCTGAGCCAGTTCGCGCGCACACAGCGCCGCGGCAGGCGTTTCTATCACCACGCCTACCGGTACATTTTCGTTAAACATGCGTCTGGCCTCGCGCAGGCTGCGTTTTGTCTCGTACATGATATCCAGCGCTCGCTCCATTTCCTCCCGCGAGGACACCATGGGCAGCGCCACGCGCAGGCTGCCGGCCACACCCGCGCGCAGCAGCGCCGCAAACTGACTGCGCAGCAGCTGTGGGTGCGCCAGGCTGTAGCGCACGCCGCGCAGGCCAAGGGCAGGGTTTTTTTCCGGCTGCGCCTCAAAACCCGGCGGCTGCTTGTCGGTGCTGAGGTCGTACGTGGCAATGGTGACCGGCTTTCCCTTTGCGTTTACAAGGCACTGGGAGTAAAATCGCACCTGTGCATCCTCGCCAGCTTCGCTTTGCGCCAGAAGCTGATATTCGCTTTGCAGGAGGCCTATGCCCTCTGCCCCCTCTTCTACGGCCTGTACCACTCCGCTTTGCGTGGCGCAGCTGGCCATCAGGGTAATGCGTGTGCCGTCACGTGTGACACACATGGCCTCGCGCAGCTTTTCCTTCGTGATGCTGCGGCGGCGCGAGAGGCGGATGCTGTGGGAAAAGCGCGCCTTGGTGCCTTCATCTGGGTCCAAATACGCTTCGCCGCCGTTTCCGTCCAGTGCGGCCAGGCGGCCGTCGCACGTCTCCAGAAAATCTTCGCCCGCCATCACCACCGCAGGGATGCCCATGGTGCGGGCAAGCTGGGCCGCATGCGCATTCACAGAGCCCTGCGCTGTGATAAAGCCCAGAATAAGGCTGCGGTCCAGCAGGAAAATATCGGTGGGATATATCTCATGCGCTGCAATGATGGCCGGGCCCGAAAGCTGCAAAATTTGCCGCGGGCTGTCATCCAGCGCCTCCACCACACGATAACAGGCGTCCAGCACATCACAGGCGCGCTCGCGCATGTAATCGTTATCCAGCGCGCGGATACGCCCGGCAAAAATGCCTGCCGCGCGCTCTACCGCCGCAGCCGCCCCGGCACCCGCCTTGATATATCGTTCTATCTCTTCGCGCAGGCCCTCATCATCCAGCATCATGCGCTGGGCCGCCAAAATATCTTTCTGCGTACTGTCTGCCCTTTTTTCCATTTCCTTCAGCTGGGTTCGCGCCGCCTCGGCAGCTGCACAGAAGCTTTCATATTCCTGTGCCGGGCTCATCACCACACGCCCAAGGCCCGTCTGGATGTGGCGAAGCCGGCGCACCGTACCCACCGCAAGGCCGGCGGAAGCCGCTATCCCTCTCACAAGTTCCATGCCCCAGGCCCCCTTTTCCGCTGTGTGATGTATATGCCCGCGGGTGGCGGATGTATACCCGTGCAGCGTTTTCACATTTTTGCACCAGCCCGCCTTCTTTGAGGCTATTATAGCACATCTTTTCCCTCACGGAACCCCTTTTCTGCACCAGCCCGCCCCCGTGCACCGCATTCCCCCGCGCCAGAAGCCGGGGCTCAGCTTTTTCCGTTGACGCCGGCACGCCTTTTTGCTATAATAAATGAGCACCGCGTGCAGCAGTGCCTTATATGCAGCGGTATCGAAGCGGTCATAACGGGGCTGACTCGAAATCAGTTTGTGGGAAACCACACGAGGGTTCGAATCCCTCCCGCTGCGCCATATAAACAGAGGTCGAAATTTGGCTCTCAAAAAAGAGGCCGCCAAATGCCGGCCTCTTTTTTATGCCACAAACACAGTACAAAGGCTTCTTTTCACGGCTTGTCATCCTTTACTAAAAGGATAACTCAAAAAGAAAAAACGGAAAATCCTTCTGCCCAAATGGCTGCAAAGCCTTTTTTGAACCCGGAGGTCTCATTTTCAACAGCTATCTTTTTTTGCAGCGTATACAGAAAAGGGCAAGCCTTCGTTATGGCCTGTCATTGTTGTAATATGTATGCAGGAGCGGGCTTCTGCCCTAATTCGGGCCGGAAGCCCGCTTTTCAACGCCGGATGCCACAGCCGCAAATTTCCGTTGATTTTGCAGGCGAATGCGGATATAATCAAGTTGGTAAGTTGTAACTAACCTCCCCGCAGAGCATTTCCCTTTTGGGTTTCAAATGGAAAGGAGACTGACAATATGGCAGATTTGAAAATCACAAAGGTAACCGGCAGAGAGATTCTCGACTCCAGAGGCAACCCCACCGTAGAGGCTGAGGTCACGCTGGCAGACGGCGCCACAGGCCGCGGCATGGCGCCCAGCGGCGCGTCCACCGGCGAGTTTGAGGCACTGGAGCTGCGCGACGGCGACAAAAGCCGTTATCTGGGCAAGGGTGTGACGAAGGCTGTAAACAATATCAACACGGCTATCTGCAGCGCCATCACCGGTATGGATGCCTGCGACATCTATGCCGTGGACGGCGCCATGCTCCGTGCAGACGGCACAAAGGATAAATCAAACCTCGGTGCAAACGCCATTCTGGCAGTTTCCATTGCCTGTGCCAGGGCTGCGGCAGCTGCGCAGGGCGTGCCTCTGTACCGCTTTCTGGGCGGCATTTCCGGCAACCGCCTGCCTGTGCCCATGATGAATATTCTGAATGGCGGCGCGCATGCCGCCAACACGGTGGACGTGCAGGAATTCATGATCATGCCCGTGGGCGCCCCCAGCTTTCGGGAGGCCCTGCGCTGGTGTGCAGAGGTGTTTCACGCACTTCAGGCGCTTTTGAAAGAAAAGGGCCTTGCCACTTCTGTGGGCGATGAAGGCGGTTTTGCGCCCAACCTTGCCAGCGATGAAGAAGCCATTCAGTATATCCTCACAGCCGTGGAAAAAGCAGGCTATAAGCCAGGCACAGATTTTATGCTCGCCATGGACGCCGCCAGCAGCGAATGGAAAAGCGGGAAAAAGGGCGAGTATGTGCTGCCCAAGGCAGGGACACGCTTCACCTCTGAAGAGCTGATTGCGCATTGGAGGGCTCTTGTGGAAAAATACCCCATCATTTCAATTGAAGATGCGCTGGATGAGGAAGACTGGGAGGGCTGGCAGCGCCTGACGCAGGAGCTTGGCGGCAAAGTGCAGCTTGTGGGCGACGATTTGTTTGTCACCAACACGGTGCGCCTGAAAAAGGGCATCGGCAACGGCTGCGGCAATGCAATTCTCATCAAGCTGAACCAGATAGGCTCGGTGTCTGAAACGCTGGAGGCCATTAAAATGGCGCACAAGGCCGGATACACGGCTATCTCTTCGCACCGCTCCGGCGAAACGGAGGACACCACCATTGCAGACCTTGCCGTGGCGCTGAACACCTGCCAGATAAAAACAGGTGCGCCAAGCCGCACCGAACGCGTGGCAAAGTACAACCAGCTTCTCCGCATTGAGGAAGAGCTTGGCGCTGCCGCGGTATACCCCGGCATGGGCGCGTTCAATGTAAAGCGCTGACGCTCTGCCTTGTTTCATGGTTCGTTTCCCGGGCCCGGCAAGCATGCCGGGCCCTTTTCCTTCGCCTGCATGCGGCGCCGCTTGCGCGGCACAGAGCCGGTGCGCTACAATAAAGAGACGCGAAAAGACTGAACCCTGCCGTTCCGCTGCCCGCTGCGGCTCATTTTATTCCATAAAAATCATCTGTAACAGCAGCGCAACCCAAAGTTGACAAAGTGAATGTGCAGGGTGATAGAAGCTTTCGTCCCGCTGTGGTATGCTCAAGCCATCAAAACGAAGGAGGGAACCTCCCCATGACATTTGGAGAAAAACTGTTCAAGCTTAGAAAGGAAAAGGGTCTCTCGCAGGAGCAGCTTGCCTGGCAGGTGAACACCACCCGCCAGGCCGTCAGCAAATGGGAGAACGACCAAGGCTTTCCTGAAACGGAAAAGCTGATGATGCTGGGCAATATCTTTTCTGTTTCTATCGATTATCTGCTGAAAAACGGCGGTGAAGCGCACGGCCCGGCGGCGGACGGCTATTATGTCAGCCGCGAAAAAGCCCAAAGCTGGCTTTCCCACGAGAGCCGCCTTGCGCGGAGCCTGTGCCTCAGCATAAGCTGCCTTGTGTGTTCCGGCATTCCATTTTTCCTTCTGGGCAGCACCCCTGCCGGGATATTGAGCTGTGTGGTAGTGGCAGTGCTGGGGCTGGGCAGCATGTTTGTTACCTGCCTGACAGACCGTGACTATGAATACCGCCCGCTGAAGCAGAACGCCCTGTTGTTCGATCAGGCATTTCTGGAGGAGCTTTCGGCGCGGTATGCCCGTCTGAAGAAAAGATATGTGGCCATGGCAGCGGGCTTTTTCGCGCTGGTGCTTCTGGGTGGCGCCGTTTGCGGGCTGGCGCTGGAATACGGGGCGGCGGAAAATGCTGCCGTGCCTGCGCTGCTGCCTATTGTGGCCCTTGGCCTCAGCATGCTGCTTTACGCACTGAGCATGATGGAGGCATACGAGCTTCTTGTGTACAACGAAGAGTACACCGGCAAGCTCTCTACCCGCCTGCTGAAGCGCCTGCGCGGGATAGGCCGCCGCCACCTGCCCTGAGGGCCGCCGGACTCTACGAAGCGTCGGTTGCGCATTTTCTGTGCGCTGATACAATGAACTGGGAGGCAGAGAGTATGGACTATACAAAAACAGGGCGTCTGATTCGCATGCTGCGGCGCGAAAAGGGCCTTACCCAGTTACAGCTTGCACAAAAGCTGCATGTGAGCGACAAAGCTGTTTCAAAGTGGGAACGCGGGCTGGGCGGGCCGGATGTCTCTTTGCTGGCTGGGCTCTCTGATGCACTCGGCGCCGGGGTGGAAAGCCTTCTGCGCGGAGAACTGCCGCCCAATGAAGATACAGGAGGCAATATGAAAAAGCTTCGGTTTTATGTGTGCCCCGCCTGCGGGGCAGTGCTCACCTCCACGGGGCAGGCCGCCGTTTCCTGCTGCGGCAAGCGGCTGAGCCCGCTTGCCATGGCCAAAGCCGGGCCGGGCCACCGGCTGACTGTGGCGGAGGCTGACGGGGAATATTTCATCTCCTGCGGGCACGAAATGACGAAAGCACATTTCATCTCTTTTGTGGCAGTGCTTACCGGCGACACCCTTCTGATAAAAAAGCTTTACCCGGAATGGGCCATGCAGGCGCGTGTGCCCTGCGCCAAAGGCGCGCTTCTGGTTTGGTACTGCACACAGCACGGGCTGTTCTGCCAGCCGCTGCGCCCCGGCACGCCGCCGCAGGGCATCTAAAAAACTGCATCTCTGCAGCCGGTTTTCAGGCCAAAGAGGTGCAGTTTTCTTTTCTGTTATAACCGTCAGGCAGGCGGGCGCAAAAACCAGAAGGCCGGCAGATTTCGCGCAACGCCAAAGGCCGCCAGCACTGCAATGGCCGCGTACACGGCAACATTCTGCCGCTTTGTCAGCCGCACGCTGCCGCTGGCAAGGTAGCTGCGCGCCGCCGCCCAGCCCAGCCAGACAAAAAAGGGCGCCAGCGCTACTATGGCGGCATTGCTGCGCAGGGCAGCCTGCCAGCTGCCCTGCAAAAGGGCGCTGAGGCAGCGCGTGATGCCGCAGCCCGGGCAGTACAGCCCCGTCAGCGCATGAAACGGGCATGGCACGCCCAGCCCGGTGGCCCGCACCCATGCCGCATACCCCAGCCCTGCCGCCAATATCAGGCCCACCGCAGCGGCCAGCCGCTTTTTTCTGGCGCAGAGCGCCTTCATATGCCCGCGCCGCCCATCATGCCGTTCACTTCGCTCTGCACAAGGGCCCACACCACAATATCAAGCCCAATCAGGCTCAAAATCAGGTACAGGATACCTGTATTGCTGCTGGGAATACCGCGCTGCTGCTTTACACGGTCCAGCTTATCACCCGCCTTATAGCACCAGTACAGGCCGTAAATGCCACAGGTGACAATATCCAGCAGGAACACCATGCCGCCGGACGGCGACTGCACATCCCCCGTTGCATAGTTCAAATCGTTCACAAGGCAGATAAGCCAGTAAATTCCATAAATACCGCAGGTGACGATGGTGAGAATGACACACAGCGCCACATTTCTCTGTTCTACCATGAAAAACCCCTCCTTTATGCTCTCATCATATCATCTGCACAGCGGCGCGTCAACGCAAAAGCAGGGCAGGGCCGGGCCCCGGCATTGCCCAGAGCCCCGGTTTTCCTGTATAATAAAGAAAATAACGTCCAAGGCGGACGATGGAGGGCGCATATGACCAGAATACTTTTTGTGTGCCACGGCAATATCTGCCGCAGCCCAATGGCGGAATTTGTATTTCGCGCAATGGCGCAGAAGGCAGGCCTGGCACAGGCCTGCGAGGTGCAAAGCGCGGCGCTGAGCGCCGAAGAGATTGGCAACCCGGTATACCCGCCTGCCCGCGCCATGCTGGCGCGGCACGGCATCTTGTGCGAGGGCAAGCATGCGCGGCAGATATGCGAAGCAGATGTGCATGCGTTCGACCTGCTTATCGGCATGGAGCAGCGTCATGTGGACGCCATGCGGCGGCGTTTCGGCACAGAGGCGCAGGGCAAGGCCCGCCGCCTGCTGGATTATACCGATGTGCCGGGCGACATTGCAGACCCCTGGTATACCCGGGATTTTGAAACGGCTTACGCCCAGATAGAGGCGGGCTGCCGTGCGCTGCTGGCACAGCTTGCGCAGGCGGCGCAGTAAGCCCGCACAGGAGGGCGAACTGATGAAGCGAATTACCCACCGCACTGCCGGATGCGCCAAAGCGCCGCCGGCCTGTGTGCACATGGCAGGCGGCTTTGCACAGGGTGAAGCCATAGAACGGCTGGCCCTGTATGAAGACCTGTGCGAAGAGCTGCAGGCCCGGCAGCAGGCCCTTGCCCTGCAGATGGAAACCCTGCGCGCCGAAGGGCGTGAAAAAAGCGTAAAATTCCGTGAATTATTTGCGCAGAAGCTTACAAATGCGGCATTTCTTTCCATGCTGCAGGCAAAAGGGCTTTTATAGGCACGATAAAGCCGGGGCGCTTTTCAGCGCCCCGGCTTTTCCCATGCTGGGCAATCCATAACTGCCAGACAGCCGAGGAGGCCTCAGCCCGTCACCGCCACCGCCTCTATTTCCACCAAGGCGTCCTTAGGCAGCTTTGCCACCTGAAACGCGGCGCGGGCCGGGTACGGCTCGGAAAAATATTCGGCATACACTTCGTTCATGGCTGCAAAATCCGCCATATCCTGTAGCAGCACAGTGGTTTTTACCACATGCGCCATGTCTGTACCTGCGGCGGCCAGAATGGCCTTGATATTCTCTAGCGACTGACGTGCCTGTGCACGGATGTCCGCACCTGCAAACTCGCCGGTAGCCGGGTTGATGGGAAGCTGGCCGGAAACATAGATGGAGCCGCCCGCCTGCACTGCCTGCGAATACGGCCCAATGGCCGCAGGGGCATGTTCCGTTTGAATTTTCATCTGCTTTTCTCTTCTTTCAATGTATTAATGATGCGGTCACACGCCTCTTTCACATTTTCTCGCGAGGTTGCAATGTTCATGCGTGCAAATGTATTGCCCTCTGTACTGCCAAACCATCCACCGTAATCCATGGCGATTTTACATCTATGCTGAATCAAATCCACCACTTCATCTTGCGTAGAACAAAAGGCTGCAAAATCCATCCAAACAAGATAGGTTCCTTCCAGCTCTGTGATTTTTACTTTCGGACACTCCGCTTCAAAGCGCTGTTTCAAATACCGATAATTTCCATAAATCACGTTCAGAGCTTCGTCCAGCCATGCTTCACCATGCCTCAAAACAGCCTCTGTCGCAATATGGCCGAAGCCATTCACATCGTCCAAAGACATCTTCGCCAAAAAGTCACTAAAGCTTTTTCTCATCTCTTCATTTGGAATAATGATAAATGAGTTCTGACAAGCCGCAAGATTGAACGATTTGCTGGCCGACGCCATTGTAATGAGCATGTCGTTATAATCCCCAACTGTAGCGGCAGTTACCTTTTTTCGCCCGAGCTGCGGGTCAACAATGTCCTGATGAATCTCATCGGAAATTACTGTTACATGATGCCGTTTACAAATGTCCAACGTCTGACGTAATTCTTCAGCCGTCCATACACGGCCAACCGGATTATGCGGATTACAGAGTATATACAATTTTACAGCATTTTCAACAATATCGTTCTCAAAGCGCTCATAATCCATCTCATAATGCGTGCCAATTTTTTTCAAATCGCATTTGACCAGTTTACGCTGTCCGCTGTTATTTACCGCGTTCATAAACGGATAATACACTGGTGTGGAAATCATGACGCTGTCGCCGGGCTGTGTAAAAGTACGCACCGCCCAGTGAAGCGCAGGGACAATGCCTGGCGTCACACAAATCCACTCGCGCTGTACATCATAGCCATGACGTTGTTTTTCCCATTGTATTACAGCATCATAATAGGATTCCGGCGTTTTGAAATAACCCAGCGGATAGCTGACATATTGTTTTAGTGCTTCCACCGCGCAAGCCGGCGAGGGAAAATCCATGTCTGCCACCCACATGGCCAGCAGTCCCTCTTCTCCAAATTCATTTTTCAAGCCATCCCATTTGAACGAATGCGTCCCCAGTCGATTTACATATTCCATTTTTATCCCTCTCTTAGTCGTGATTTGTATCGTTCATTGTATGGGGCGCCGTGGCCTTGTCCCCATGCTTTTTATAATATGCTTGGAACATGTAATAGGCTGGAATACCGGTAAGCGGGATGATAAAGCCCACTACAGTAGATGGATCCCACACAAAGTTTACCACAAGGATCACAAATGCACACAAACACACCAAAATAGGTACCAACGGGTAGCCGGGTACTTTATATGGGCGCTCTAAATCGGGGTATTTTTTCCGTAACACAATAACTCCAAATACCGCGAGCATGAAGTAAATCCAGTTATATAGAACAATAATATTCACAAGGTTTTGGAAGCTAGTGGCAAAGCAATAAAAAATCATCATCGCCAGAATATAGAGACTAGCTACCACAGGTTGGCCGCTCTTCTTGCTGAGCTTACCACACGGAGCAAACCAACGGCGGTCTTGTGACATAGCATAAATTTCACGCGGATACACAAGAATACAGCTATTCAAAGAGCCGATGACAGAACAAATAATAGCCAATGTGATTACGATAGCCGCGCCTTTACCAAAAATTATCTCTACCACATCAAATGTAACATTTTCGGATGAGATAATGTCTGCAATAGGCACCACATGCATAATAGCCAAGTTAAACAGCAGATACAGCACAGTGATACCCGAAATAGTGACAATCATTACACGAGAGAGGTTCTTCTTCGGATTCTGCAACTCTCCGCCCATGTGGCAGATTGAGTTCCACCCGTCAAAGCACCACAGCACGGCTACCACAGAACACGCCAGTGCCGCTAAGACAGAACCTTCTCCTGTCGTGTTGGTGAAAGTGATAGGATCACCTGTATTACCTCCCAGAAAAAAGCAGGCCAAGATGACACCTACAATAGCGACTACCTTTACAAATAACAGAACAGTAGAAAGTACACTACCACCTTTTGCTCCCAACATATTCACTAGCGTCAGTACAATGCAGATACCAGAAGCCAAAAACGAGATTTGTAGAGAGGAAAATCCCCCGAACAACGTACCAATGTAAGTAGCACCCACCATTGCAATAGCCGCATTGCCCGGAATGCCAATCAACGCATCAGACCACCCCATAGTGAAGCCCAGCAGAGGCGCCGCCTTGCCATAAGTTCGTGTCAAATAAACATAAGTGCCGCCATTAGCTGGCATAATACTGCCAAGCTCAGATAGACACATAGCCGCACCTAATACAATGAGACCGCCTAAAATCCATGCTAAAATGGAAATGCCTGCATTTCCGTGCGAATAATCCAAAACCGTAGAACCCGTATAGAAAATGCCGGAGCCAATAATCAAGCCTCCCATAACACCCACGGCACGGCCAAAAGAAAGCGTTCTCTTCACCTCTGATGTGCCAGAAGACAGCGCTTCAATAGATTTGCGTTCATTCTCGCGTGTACTCATTGTGCTCCTCCTTTTTAATCCATTTTATTTCTTCTGGTCGACCATCTGCTCTTCAGCATCTCGAGCTGCCAAATCATCAATGGTAAGACCAGATAATCCAACTGTCCCTAAGTATACATTTGTTAAATGTGATAAACATTTAAGTCTCTTTAATATTAAGCGATTAATATAAATTTGTAAATTCACAAATAAAACAAATTAAACCCGCACATTTTGTGCGGGTTTAACAAAGCCTGCTTTGTTATCTCTTTTTTGTAAAAGTATAGCTGTCCTCTACATCCAGCTTGAAGGCTTCATTCAGGCGCTGCTGCACGCGGCAGAACAGCTCCAGCTCTTCATCGGTGAATATTTTCAGCTTCTGGAACGTGCGCGCATAGCAGGCCTGCTCGAACTTGTGGTGGTCGTTGAACACCTGCCAGCCCGCCTCGGTGAGGAACAGGTTATATTCGCGGTTGTTGTTCTGGTTGCGCACCTGCTCTACCCAGCCCTTCTGCTTGAGCTTGCGGATAATCTGGCTGTAGGCGCTGGGCGTTTTTCCGTTGCTTGCCGCTATTTCGGTGATGGTTGCCGATTTGTGCCGCCCAATATACTGGATGACCTTGGATTCCGCCTGATACATCGTCACTTCCCCGTACTGATGCGGCAGCGAATCGTATTCCGCCATCAGGTCATAGCCCGTATCCACAATATCCATCAGCTTCTGGCACAGTTCCTCGCGTGCGTCCATTTTCATTTTCCTCTTTCTTGCCGAAAGCGCCCGGGCGTATTTCTTTATTCAGGGCGCAGCAATCTTTATTCCATCGTACTACAAGGGAAACCGGCAGTTCTTCACTGCGGCAAAGGCGCAGTGCGGCGGCTGGCGTTAGCCAGCCGCATATAAACAAGCTGCCGCCTCTTTTTATAAAATTATACCATTTTTTCCGCATCCCGGCAAGGCGCGGCGCGGCGCCGGGTGCTATTCCCCGCCCAGCCAGTACATATCGCGCCGCAGGCTGAGGCCCAGCTTTTTCTGCAAAGCCAGAGAGGCACGGTTGCCTGCAAAGATATAGCAAAACGGCACGCGCCCCTGCCGCAGAAGGCGAGCGATGGCGTGCGCCTCCAGCGCGGCGCCCAGCCCCATACGCCGGAACTGCGGCAAAACCACCAGCATGCCCATGCTTCCCTCGGAATGCTGCCCAATAAACCCGGCAAGCCGGCGGCCCTGCGGGCCGGGCAAAAAGGCGCCTGTAACAGTGTCCGCCGCAAGGCATGCAGCCACGCCGGCAGGCGGAATGAGGGTATAATGCGCACAGACGGTTTCTGCCCATTCAGGGCCCAGCGGCGCAAAGCGCACCCCCTTCACCGGCCGGGAGGGAGGCTGGGCCTCCCAATATACCGCCTGCGTGCATGCGGGCGGCAGCGGCAGGCCCATAGCCTGTGCCGCAGTCTGGGCTGCGACACGCCCGTGCACACCCAGCATAGCGCCCTGCGCCAAGGGCCCGGCCCTGTGCAAAAGGCGCGCCGCCGAGGCCTGCGTGCCTGCGGCCAGCAAAAGGTCGCCCCCCTGCACGCGCAGCAGCACGCCGCCCTTTTCCGCGGCCAGCACGCCCGCTTTGCCCCAGCGCAGCGCCTCCAGCATATCCACGCAGGCGGGCCTTTGCGCCAGATATTCCCACGCGGCAAGGGCCGGGGCGGCCAGCGCGGCCTTCTGCGCATGCGTCAGACGCTTCAGCGCCGCCTCCCGGCGCATGGCCTCGCTTTTTGTGGCATATTCCTCTGTATATACAAGGCGCACCGGCCTGTGCGCGCGGGTATATCTGGCGCCGCGCCCGGTTTCGTGCAGGAACACGCGCCGGGTGATGTCCGGCGTGTAACCCGCATAGAAATTCATACCGGCACATGCCAGAAGGTAAGCAGTATGCGCCATGGGGGCATCCTCCTTTTCTCCGCGCAGGGCCGCGGCCCCGCACCTGCCGCAGCCGCGCCCCGGCGGGTGAAAACCATGCCGCGCTATTCCTGTGCAAGCTCCATCGCCATGCGGCACGCGGCAAAGGCGTCCTGCCGGGTGCCTGCGGTGATGAGAAAGCGCCCGGCATGGCAGAATTTCAGCGTTTCAATGCCGGAAATGGCGGGCAGCTCTTCCTCCGGCGCACCGGCCCACTCTGCCGGGAAGGGCACGCGCAGCGTCTGGGTGCCGAAGCGCTGCGGCACCCCCTGCGCACAGTAGCCCCCCCGCTGGGAGGGATATACCACGAATTTGGCGCGGCTGGGAATGAGATACTGTTTCCAGGGGGCAAAGCGCTTCAGCTCTACTATACCGCCCTTTGACCTTGCAAGCGCGCCGCGCACCTCGGCCTCGGCCCGCGTGATGGCGCGGATGCTCTCCAGCTTATGGCCCAGAAGGTCCTGCGCCACGGCCACGGCCTCTTCAAAGCAGGCATCTTCGTCCTTTTCTTCATCCCATCTGGGGTTGTAGGCTGCAATCAGGTTTGCAAGCTGGTTGCCGCAGCCGGTATTGTCGTCCTCGTCCAGCGGCTTTACAAAGCCGTCGTCAAAGCGCCGGGCCTCCTTCTCGCCCACAAGGGCCGGGCCAAGCTCGCGCCACAAAAGGCCGAAGGCCGCATATTTCACCCCGCATTCGCGCACAGGGGTATCTTTTCCATGATGGTCGAACGGGCCGTCCCCGATATCGAATACGATGCCGTCATAGCCCTCCGGCACGGAAAAGCCGCGCTGGATGCGGATGCTGGGGTTGCACAGGCGCAGCAGCGCCGCGGCAAACACGTCGTCCGCGTGAAAGCGCCCTGCATGGGTAAAGCCTTTATCCGGCACTGTAAGCATAGTGATGTGCTCCTTTTGTCTTTTATCTTTCCGGCTGCCGAAGCAGCGGCGCGCCGCCTTCCGCCGTATGGGGTGGCGCGCTTTGGCCGCGCCCGTATATGGCGTCCGCCGCATGCCGCCTCATACCCGCCGCCCGATACGGCCGCATCCCATGTGCGGCATGTGTTCCGTCCGGGCCATATCCGGCCCGCGGCCCGCTTTTAGCAGGCGGACGCACCGTACTACACCGGCTGCATTCACGCCTTCCATCACGGCCCGCGTTCAGAAGGGCTGCGGCGTCTGCTTTGCCAAGCCCACACCGCGCTTTCGCTTATGCCCGCCAAGCGGCCACATCATGCCACATTCACGAAACCCGCCCTTCGCCTTGCGGCCCGGCCCCGTCAAGAGTGCGGCAGCTGTTCCACCCGTCTCATCCTTCGCCTGCGCTCGCATTCGCCAAGTGGACACATTATACCACATTCACTAAACTCGCCCTTCGCCCTTCGGCTCGGCCTCGTTAAGGGTGTGGCATCTGTTCCACTAAGCTCCCCCTTCGCTTTCGCTCGGGCTCGCTAAGTGGACACATTATACCACATTTGGAATATTTTTTACAGCAGCATCCTTTTTGAGAAACAGTTTGGTTACCCAATATGCTATAATACAAACAGACAAAAATCTCCGGCATCCATTTCCAATGCAGGCCGGGGCAGAAAGGGGGCGGCAGGTTTGGCCGCATACAGAAAACGCAGGGGGCGCACCTCGCGCGCACCTGCTATTTTGATAGGGCTTGCCGCCGGGCTTGTGCTTCTGGCGCTGGGCAGCGGCGCGCTGTGGCTTTTTCTGCCCCGCGCCATGGATGCCGGCCTTGCCAGCGCCAAAGCGCCCGATGGCCAGATAAAAGGCTATGCCGTGCAGCTTGGCGCAGGCCCCTATACGAAGGACAGCCTTTCCCAGTGGGCCATGGAGGCGGCGGAAGAGGCCGCCGCCCTTGGCATGAACGCACTGTTTCTGCCCATTGACGGGCCAGACGGCGTGGTGTTTGAGACAAAGCATGCAGAAAGGTGCGCCGCTCTTTCCGGCGGCGACACGTTTTTTTGCAAACCGGACGCGCTGCGCACCCTGTGCGAAGCCGCTGCCCGAAAGGGCCTTGCCGTATATACCGTGGTGCAGGAGGCCAACGCGGAAGACGCCGCGTACCGCGACACAGTTATTGCCGATATCCGCCAGCGCTATGCCGCGGCGGGCGTCGCCGTGCCCATGGCGGCAAATGGCACGCAGGGGCCGTTCAGCATCTACTCCACCCCGCAGGGGCCTCTAGCCGCCGTCACGCCGGAGAGTGCCGCGCAGGCAGGTGAATTTTTTCTTTTGACCACCGCGGCAGATTTCAGCGGCGCAGTGTTCAGCCAGGCTGCCGTCTCTGCGGCGCCGGGCGACACAGCCGTGCTGCTCAGCGCCATGGACGGGCGCACCCCGCCCACTCTGCTGGGCTATGCCCCGCCTGCCTCGCTGGGCGTGACTTACCCGGACGACGGCGCCTCTATCGACACACAGAAATGCTTTGTGATGGGCACGTCAGACCCGGCCCAGCCCCTCACCCTGAATGGGGAAGAGGTGCCCCGGTACGGCACAAAGGGGTTGTTCGGCGTGCTGGTAACGCTGGAGGAGGGAGAAAACGAGCTGTTTTTTGCAAATGGTCCCGCCTCGCTTACCTGGCACATCACGGGCCCGGCGCCTCAACAGCAGCAGGGCGGCAGCACTGGCGGCAAGCTGCCGCATGACAGCACCGTCAGCGTGCCTGAAGGCACTTTTGTGCAGACGACAGGCCTTATCACCAGCCTTTTGTACGACCCCTCCGGTGACGGCAATATCAGCGAAACGGCCCGCCGCGGCGCCGTGGGGCAGGTGGCGGCATGTGCTGAAACTGTGCGCGGCGGAAAAACCACATGGGCTTACCAGCTCACCAGCGGAGACTGGGTGCTGGCCTGCAATGTGCAAAAGGTGGAGGACGGCGCCGCCAGCTTCACCGGCGCACAGGCCGTTTGCGATGGGCGCGACGAGCTTTTGCAGTTCAGCGGCAGCGGCACGCCGCTGGCTTATACGAATCAAATTGAAAGCACGCTCAGCCTGCGCTTTTATAATACAGAGCTTGCGGCAGATTTTGCCGTCAGCGGCTCTTCTCTTGTGCGGCAGTGCGAGGTGAAACCCTTTGACGGCGGCACAGAGCTTGTGCTGCACTTTGACGCGCCGCTTTGGGGGCATGTGATCTCATACAGCGGCAACACCGTGCAGGTGGTGCTGAAGGCGGCGCCCGCCAGAAGCACAGAGCCGAATAAGCCTCTGGCGGGTGTGAAGGTGCTGCTGGATGCCGGCCACGGCGACGCGGACGCCGGCGCCATGGGGGCGGGCGGCCAGAGCGCCCCGCTGGAAAAGGATGCAAACCTCGCTGTGGCCAGGGCCGCCCAGTACCGGCTGGCGCAGCTTGGCGCCACGGTGGAGATGATCCGCACAGACGACACCTTCCTCTCGCTGGAGCAGCGCAATGCAAAAATCACAGAGCTGCGGCCCGATTTCTTTATTGCCGTGCACCATAACTCTGTGGCACTGAACAATGACGCCAACAACTCCGCCGGAACGGAATGCTATTATTTTTATGATTCCGGCAAGGCGCTGGCCGAAGCGCTGGTGAACAACGTGACGGCTGCCACAAACCGCCCTTCGCGCGGGGCGATGTGGGGCTATTACTATGTCACCCGCAACACCCTGTGCCCTGCCGTTCTGCTGGAGACGGGCTTTATGCCGAACCCGGCGGAATTTGAAGCAGTGACAGACGAAACGTGCATATGGGCCGCGGGCGACGCCATTGCCCGCAGCGTGCTGGCCTGCGTAAATTGAGTGATAACCACCGGCTAAGCCGGTGGCTTGAGTTCGCCCCATAAGGGCCTATTACCGGCATACATCTCAAGACGCACTGAATTTTATTTTGCTCGCATCATTTGCCCCACATCCCATAAACGGGCAATCTCTGTTCTAACGGCAGTCTTTTGCTCCTGATAGCTTGCTGTTAGCAGCTCGCTTCGCTCGATGCTTGAAGCTAAAGCTTTTTTGCGGGGCGCCTCCACCGGCAGAGCCGGTGGTTTCCCTATTCAAAAAAGCCCCGTTCCGGCCGGAAGGGCCCGGAACGGGGCTTTTTTCAAAGCAAAGCTAAAGCACAGCCTTACTGCACCATGCGCTCAGAAAGCTCTTGTGTGGCGCTGTGCAGCAGGGCCACCAACTCCGGCAGGCGCTCGCTGCGGAAAATGGCCTGCGGGTATGCAATGCTGACGGCCGCTATTACCCGGCCGCCCGCGCCGCGCACCGGGCAGGCAACAGCCCCCACCTGCGGGATAAACTCGCCTGTGTCGAAAGCGTAGCCCTGGCGGCGGATATCCCGCGCAACATTCTGAAAGCGCGTTTCATCCGTAATGGTAAGCGGCGTGCACTGCTCGGGCGGCGTTTCAAAATAGCTGTGGATAGCCGCCTGCCCCTGATAGGCCAGCAGCAGCTTGCCCGCCGCACCCGTGTGCAGAGGGTAGCGCGTGCCCTCGTCCACTGTAATGCGTATTTTCTGCGGGCCCAGGGCCAGCGCCGCCACGCAGCAGGCCCGGCCGCAGGCAAGGTTCAGCTTCACGGTCTGCCCGCTTTGCTGTGCAAGCTGCTCCAGCACAGGGCCCGCAAGCTCCTTCAGGCGTGCCTGCTGCTCTTCCCTGCCCGCAAAACCCTGCTCAAACAACGGGCCGGGCGTATAAAGCTTTGTCTGTTCATCCTCGTACAGATAGCCGCTGTGCACCAGCTCTGCCAGCAGGCGGTAAAAGGTGGTTTTGGGGCACGGGCAGCGGCGTGCGATGTCTTTTGCGGGCAGGCCGCCGTTTTCAAACACGGCCTTCAGCACCAGCGCCGCACGCGACAGCGCAGGCACAGGCACATATTGTGTATGAAGCTCCACAGGGCTGCCTCCTCCTTTGTCCCGCGCGCAAGACGCCGAGGCTTCGTATGGCTGCCGGGCATGCCGCACAGCGGACGTGGCTGCGCACGGTTGGTTCCAAATATAAAACTTTTTAGCCGAAAAGGAATTGAAAAAATACGCTTATATAAGCGTTTTCATATATAAAACTTTTTTGCGCGTTTCTTGTACAGGTTGCCATGTTCTTCCCTGAAAAGTTTATGCAGGCCGGAAATTGAATGCCCCGGCCCTGTGCGGTAAGATAAGGCTGTAAACCGGGCGCGCGGAATACGGCGCCCATTCAGAAAACAGGGAGGTTTTTTACATCATGGCAAACATGGAAATGCCGCCGGTAGAGGAACTGGTGGCCCGCTTCAAAAAACTGTACACCGGCATCGTGGCCGATGCAATGGATAAGCTTGGCATGCGCGACAGGCTGCTGCCGGAATATCTTCGCCCGCTGAAGCCCGATATGGTCATTGCCGGCCCGGCGTTCACCGGCTGCGGTGAAGAAGTGACCGACATCAACTGCAACGACAACGACATCCGCTTCTCCATGCTGGAGAGCATCAAGCCCTACGATATTCCCGTATGGCAGACGAACATGACGGACGGCTGCGCCCACTGGGGCGGCATTATGACGCGCTCTACCCGCCAGGCGGGCGGCTGCGGCGCCATCATCGACGGCGGCTGCCGCGACTGCAACGACATTCTGGAGCAGGGCTTCCCCGTGTTCGTGCGCTTCTTCCACTGCGGCAGCTCGCTGGGCCGCTGGCAGATCACGGCATATCAGAAGCCTATCCAGATCGGGCATGTCACCATCGAACCGGGCGATTTCATGATGGCCGACATTGACGGTGTACTGGCCGTGCCAAAGGCACATATTATGGAAGTGCTTTTGAAGGCCGAAGAAATGGCCGCCCGTGAGGACAACATGAGTAAGGATATGGCCGAGGGCCTTGGCGTGCGCGGCGCGTATGCCAAATACGGCACTATCTGAACCCCTGTACGGCTCAGCCGCTGTGAGGCAGGCGCTTCACAGCGGCTTTTTTATGTGCCCGGCCCCGTTCGGCGCAGTGCACGGGCGCGGGGCGCGCCTTACTCCAGGTTTGCGTGGCGCGCCTTCATATCTGCTTCGGTGACGCCGCACTGCTCCATCAGATATGCCACCAGCCAGTCGCAGGCCAGAAGAAGCCCCTCGTCGAACAGGCTGCCCATGGGCAGCACAGAGCTGCCCGCCTTCTCTTTCGTGGGCGCCGGCACCACAGCCGCGGCGTCCGCCATGGCGGCCAGCGTGCTTTCGGGCGCAGTGGTGAGCACCGCCAGCTTCGCGCCCGCCTGTTTTGCCTTCTGTGCCTGCCGCACCAGGCCACCCGTCTCGCCGGAGCCGGAGCCCACTACCAGCACGCAGCCCGCGCCCACCGGGCCGCAGGTGACGTCGCCCGCCACCTGTACAGGCAGGCCCATCTGCGCAAGGCGCATGGCCAGCATGCGCATCACAAGGCCCGTTCGGCCCGCGCCCGTTGTGCAAATCATTTTCTTACCCTGCAGCAGCCGGGCCACATGGGCCAGCTGCTGCGGCTGGGCGCCGCCCACAGTGCCGGCAAGCTGCTGCAGCATCGTATTCATCAGGCCGTCCATCTTCAAAGCCCCTTTCCTTCCATGGCCGCGCGGATGCCCGCTGCGGCTGTACGGGCGTCCGGTGCGTTGCACACGGCCCCGCCCACAATCAGCCATTTGGCGCCCGCCGCACAAAGCGCGCGGGCGGTATCCTCCCGTATGCCCCCCGCCACGGCAAGCGGCATGCCGCCGCAGGCCGCGCTCACGGCGGCCACCTGCGCAGCGGCGGGGCCGCCCTGCCCCTGCTGGGCGTCCACCGCCACATGCAGGCAGGCGATATCCGCCCCCAGCGCGCGCACGCGCCGGGCGGCCGCAGCGGCATCCTGCATGCCGAGCAGGTCTGCCATCACGCGGCGCCCGCGCGCATGCGCCTCGCGCACAACGCCCTCTATGGTCTTATCAGAGGCGAAGGCCATCACGGTCACGATGTCCGCCCCGGCCTCGCACGCCATGGCGCACAGGCCGGCGCCGCAGTCCATAATCTTCACATCGGCAAGAATGGGCGCGCTGAAGCCCGCGCGCGCAAATTTTTTCACGGCGGCAAGGCCGTCGCGCAGCACAAAGCTGGTGCCCACCTCTATAATATCCGTATATTGCCGCGCCGCGCGTGCAAGGGCCATGGCCTCGTCCAGCGTGCGCCCCTTCTCTGCGCCGTCCAGCGCCAGCTGCAGCGTCATATGCGCCGCCTCCTTCCGAAATATGCCGCCTTGGCGCGGCTCAGTTCAGCCTTTGCAGAAGCTGGCCCAGCGTGTCGCTGCCCACATGGGCGGGCACATGTTCGTACAGCTGCTGCACAAAGGCGCGGTAATGCCTGGGGTCTCCGTTCACGCTCACTGTTTCCTTTGCCGTGCGCAGCGTGACGCGCTTGGAGGTGACGGTGGTTTTCACCTCCACAATATCCTGCCAGCGCACGCTGTGCGTTTTGCCCAGCGCGCTTTGCAGCTCCAGCCTGTCGGGGTAAGCTACCGCGCGGCGCACATAGGTGAACAGAAGAATATACCCGCTGCCCGCCGCACAGATGAGCACCAGCGCCGCCGTCATCAGTACGGCGCTGTCACCGGCGCCGCCCACAGAAATATCCATCTGCCTGGCCGCCACCAGAAGAATGGCCACCGCCAGAAGGAAGGGTGCGAATATCACCGTCACCGGCGCTTCACGCAGCACGGCCAGCGCGCCCGCCTGCGGCGGGGCCGATTTTTTCTGCAGCAGCACAAGGCTGGCACCGAACAGCACCGCGCCCAGCGCCGCTGCGGCATAAATAAGTGCCATTGGTCATTCCGCCTTTCCTGTCATGCTTTCAAACAGCGCCAGCGCGCGCTGCGGGTTGTGCGGCGCCAGCATGAACACATTATACAGCCATGGGCTGCACGCAAGGCCGGTGGCCTTCTGCGCAAAGGCCATGGCCGCTATCTCCTGCAGGCTGGGCACGCTGCTTTTATAGGCAAAGCGGCCCAGCCTCCACAATGTGACATGCTTTTGGGCTGTAAAGCCCGCGCCGTCGCGAAACTCAAGAAAATGGTACAGCTCATGCGCCAGCAGGATATCCCGCGTGGGCACGGCGCCCAACGCCTCATAGACACCTGCTTTTTGCAGGGCATCGTCCGTATCGGCGGCGTTCTGCACATCTATTTCGATGGCGGCCGGCTCGTGAAAAACGGCAAACAGCCCCAGCCCCGCC
>OFMK01000252.1_pt1 | contig 62220 bp, 47 predicted proteins | sample 1541781 | NCBI WGS metagenome assembly OFMK01 (sample SAMN04209250, study PRJEB22552) | human gut metagenome | biome: gut; material: feces | host: Homo sapiens | place: USA: Oklahoma
GCGTGATTCTGGTCAGCGTAAGCTGACATATTCTTCTCAGAATCACTGCACATCCCCGCAGAGCGTTTATCTCAGTCGGAGATTGTACTCCCACTGAGATAAACAAAAAATTACAGCACCGCCTGGATCAAGTTTGGTTCATAGCCCGCATCACGAAGTGCCCCAATAATCTGTTTTTTATGCTCGGTACCAAATGCTTCCATGGTGATCCGGATTTCCACAGCTGCATTCCGGTTGGAAGATATGAACTGGTTATGATCCAGTTTGATAACATTCGCCTGTACACTGGCTACAACACCTGCGACTCTGCACAATTCACCCGGTTTATCCGGAAGCTGAATGGATACAGTAAAGATACGATCGCGCAGGATCAAACCTTTCTGTACTACAGAGGACATGGTGATGACATCCATATTTCCGCCACTTAAGATAGAAACGACACGTTTATCTTTTACACTTAAGTGTTTCAGTGCTGCCACGGTCAGCAAACCGGAATTTTCTACGATCATTTTATGATTTTCTACCATATCCAGAAATGCTACAATCAGTTCATCATCATGAACGGTAATGATATCATCCAGATTCTCCTGAATATACGGAAAAATTTTACTTCCCGGCGTCTTTACAGCAGTACCGTCTGCAATCGTATTTACCTGTGGTAAAGTCACTACTTCACCGGTCTTCAGAGATTCCTGCATACAATTTGCGCCAGCAGGCTCTACACCGATGACTTTAATCTTCGGATTCAACAATTTTGCAAGTGTAGATACACCCGTTGCAAGTCCGCCGCCACCGATTGGTACCAGAATATATTCTACCAGCGGAAGTTCCTGAAAGATTTCCATTGCAATGGTTCCCTGGCCGGTTGCAACCGCAGGATCATCGAAAGGATGGATAAAAGTATATCCGTGCTCTTCTGCCAGCTCATATGCTTTTGCACAAGCTTCATCATATACATCTCCGTACAGGACAACTTCTGCACCATAACTCTTCGTACGGTTTACTTTGATCAGTGGTGTTGTAGTTGGCATTACGATGGTTGCCTTTGCACCATAACGTTTTGCCGCATAAGCCACACCCTGTGCATGATTTCCTGCGGATGCGGTGATCAGACCACGCTGACGCTCTTCTTCTGTCAATGTGCTAATCTTGTAATAAGCACCACGCACTTTATATGCACCGGTAAACTGCATATTTTCCGGTTTCAAATATACTTTATTACCTGTCTGTTCGCTTAAATATTCACTGTATACCAGCTTTGTCTCCTGTGTTACTTTTTTGACAATTTCACTGGCTTCCTCAAAACGATCCAGTGTCAGCATTTCACTCATTTACGTCCTCCTTCTCAAACAGTGCATCAACAAACTGATCTGCATCAAATTTCTGCAGATCATCAATGCTTTCTCCTACACCAATATATTTTACCGGAATACCAAGTTCAGAATGAATTGCAACTGCAATTCCTCCCTTGGCCGTTCCGTCCATCTTGGTCAATACAATACCTGTGATCTCGGCAGCCTCGCTGAACTGCTTTGCCTGAACGAGTGCATTCTGCCCGGTAGTAGCATCCAGAACTACTAAAGTCTCGCGGTATGCTTCCGGATACTCTTTTTCCAGAATACGGTTAATCTTCTTTAATTCTTCCATCAGGTTTTTCTTATTATGCAGACGTCCTGCAGTATCACACAGTAATACATCTGCTTTCCGGGCTTTTGCTGCCTGCACGGCATCGTATACAACGGAACCCGGATCAGATCCTTCCTGACCACCAACAATCTCCACACCGGCACGATTTGCCCACTCTGTCAGCTGTTCACCCGCAGCGGCACGAAAAGTATCCGCCGCTCCAAGAATCACTTTTTTCCCCTGGCTTTTCAATTTTCCTGCCAATTTTCCAATGGTAGTAGTCTTTCCAACGCCATTGACGCCGATGACCAGAACGACGGAGGTTTCCTCTTCAAAGCGATATGCTGTATCACCTACATACATCTGCTCTTTGATACTGTTGATCAGCAGCTCTCGGCAGTCTACCGGCTCTTTGATATGGTTTTCTTTTACTTTTTTCTTCAGATTTTCGATGATTTCTTCTGTGGCATGGATTCCGATATCACCCATTACAAGAATTTCTTCCAGTTCCTCGTAAAAATCATCATCAATATGTGAAAATCCGCTGAAAATGGAATCAAATCCCGACACGATATTGTCACGGGTTTTGGTCAGACCGCTGACCAGTCGTTTAAAAAAACCCTTTTTTTCTTCAGCCATACTATTCTTCCTTTCTCAAATAAATTTTGTATAAAAACTGTTTCCAGCTTACGCATCCAGCTCTTTTTCAATCAGGTTGACGGAAACCAATGCAGACACACCTTTCTCCTGCATGGTGATACCATACAGACGATCTGCGGCTGTCATAGTTCCCCGTCGATGAGTAATAACAATAAACTGCGTATTTTTTGTGAGCTTATGCAGATAATTGGCAAACCGATCAACGTTAGAGTCATCCAAGGCTGCCTCGATCTCATCTAACAGACAGAACGGAGATGGCTTTAAGTTCTGGATTGCAAATAACAATGCAATCGCTGTCAGTGCCTTTTCTCCACCGGACAGCTGCATCATATTCTGAAGTTTCTTTCCCGGCGGCTGCGCAATGATCTTGATACCACATTCCAAAATGTCATTTGTATCTTCCTCACCTGTCAGCTCCAGTGAACCTTTTCCTCCGCCGAACAACTCCTTAAATGTCCTGTCAAACTCCCGCTGAATATCTGCAAATTTCTCTGCAAACTGCTTACGCATACCTTCATCCAGTTCTGTAATGATCTTCTCCAGACTCGCTTTCGCTTCCTCCAGATCCGCATGCTGTGCGGACAGGAATTCATAACGCTCCGAAACACTCTTATACTCTTCAATGGCATTGACATTGACATTTCCAAGCTTACGGATTTCATCCCGGATACCTGCGATCTGCTTTTTGAGTTCAGCTACGTTCTGCTTCTCCGGCCGTTCTGCTCCCTTTGCTGCATGATAGGTGATCTCATACTCCTCCCACATATAAGTAGTCAGAGAATCCTGTGCCTGCTCCGTCTTTTCCTTCTGCTGATTCAATCGGAACAGTTCTTTATCCAAATCACTCATAGTCTGTGAAAGTTCTTCCCGCTGTGCAAAAAAGTTTTTCTGCTCTCCAAGCATTGTTTCTTTCTGTGTACGGATTACCGTCAGTTTCTCATCCAGCCCCTGCTTTTGTAAAACAGCTGCTTCTGACTGTTCCTGCAGCTGTCTGATCTGTTTTTCCCGCTCTTCAATAGCAGTCTCACTATTTGCACTGTCCTCCAAAATCTGCTTCTTCTCCTGATTCAGACGGTGGATTTCTTCTTCCGTTCTCCGGATATTCTGCTGCAGGAAATTTTTTTGCTGCTGTTTCTGTGCAATCTCCAACAGAACATCATTCAGATCCTGGGAAACACTCTCAATCTCCAGATTTTTATTTTCTACCTGTTGAGATAAAACATTATTCTGACCGGTTATTTCAGCTTCCTTGTCCACAGACATCTGTATCTGTTCTTCCATCTGTGCCTGATCGATGGACCATTCTTTTTTATCCGCATCAATTTTGGCAATCTCTTCATGAATGCCGGCATAAGCAGCTTCCTGTTTTTCCTGCTGCTCCCGAATATGACCGGTCTCCATCTCTAATGTGTTTTTATGTAAATAAGCCTGCTGCAGATTTACCTGCAATTCTTCATAATCATCCTTCAGCAGTGCATTTGCGGTCTTCACATCTTCCATCCGACTGCGGATTTCCTGCGCCTGTGCACGGCAGTCAGCCACTTGTTTTTCCAAAATCTCAATCTCACGATTCCGTCCCAGCAGATTGCTGTTGTTTCGGAACGCACCACCGGTCATGGAACCGCCAGGCTGCAGTGACTCGCCCTCCAGGGTAACGATACGCAGAGAATAGCGGAACTTTCTGGCAACCATCACCGCATGCTCAATGGTGTCCATTACAAGCACCCGTCCCAGCAGATAACCTGCCACCTTTTCATACTGTGGCTGCGTGTGCACCAGACTGCTTGCAATACCAATGACACCGGTCTCACCTAACGCTTTTTCCGCCGGAACATGCTCCGGTGCAGACACACTGGTCAGCGGCAAAAATGTAGCACGACCATACCGGTTCTTTTTCAGATATTCAATCATCTGACGGGCAGTATCCTCATTGTCCGTTATAATATTCTGGATACTTCCGCCCAGTGCTGTCTCAATGGCGGTCTCATACGCTTTTTCCACTTTGATCAGATCTGCGATAACACCGTGAATTCCCGGTGTATCTGCCTTACGCTCCATGATCCGGCGAATGCTGTTGCCATATCCGTCATAGCGCTCCGCGATATTCCGCAGAGATTCCAGACGGGAACTGTCCTTGTGATATTGCTCCTTGCACTGATCCATCCGGCCACGCAGTTCTTCAAACTCCTGCTGCCAGTTAGTCCGCTTCTTTTCAATGGAAGTCTTTTCTTCCTCCATGGACACAATCTGTTCCTTCAGTTCTGCCAGTTCTTTTTCCTGTTTGAGCAGTAATCCGCTGACATCATCACCGCCGCTCTTCTGCTCCAGCAATTCCTTATTTAACTGCGCCCGGTGGATAGAAGCCTGTTCCTGCATCGTTTTCAGACGCTGTTGTTCTGCTTTCATGGAAGCACGGGCATTCAGCAAACGCAAAATTTCTGCCTTCCCTGCTTCCATCTGCTGCTCCATTCCGGCTGTCTCTTTCCGCAATGTCTCCAGCTTTTCTGTCAGCAAACGCTTCTTCTGCTCGATTTCCCGAATGCCGGCTTCCAGTTCCGTCTGCCGGCTGCTGTAATCCTCGCCTTCCTTCTGCTGGCGGTCCACATCGGCCTGCAGTGCCTCCACACGGCTTCTGACATGTTCCTCATTCTGCTGTGCTGTATGGATCTGTTCCCGCAGAACATTAATCTGTCCCTCCAGTTTTTCTTTCGAAACACCGGTATCATTCATACTCTGCTGCAGTTCACCAATCTGTTCATCTGCCTGCGCAACCTGCTTCTCAAGCTCCTCATAACGGGATTTGATTCCTTCAAATTTCTGCCGGATTTCCGCCTGTTGATGCTCTGTAATACCACATTTCTCCTCCAGACCCTCCAATTCGGTATCCATCCGTTCCATCTCGAGTAAAAACAGATTCTGATCGCACTCCTTCAGTTCTTCCTTTTTCTTCAGATAAACTTTCGCGTGTTCCGCCTGTCGTTCCAGAGGGCCTACCTGTCGCGTCAACTCCGCCAGAATATCATTGACACGCACCAGATTCTGCTGCTCATCTTCCAGTTTTTTCAATGCCGTTGCTTTTCTACGCTTGAATTTAACAATTCCGGCTGCCTCATCAAACAATTCCCGGCGTTCCTCAGGTTTGCCACTCAGAATCTTGTCAATCTGTCCCTGACCAATAATAGAATAGCCTTCTTTACCAATACCGGTATCATAAAAAAGCTCATTGACATCCTTCAGACGACACTGGGTGCCGTTGATCAGATACTCGCTCTCACCGGAACGATACACCCGTCGTGCTACTGTCACTTCATTATAGTCCAACGGTAGCTGATGATCCGAATTATCCAGTGTGATGGCCACATAGGCAAAACTTACCGGCTTTCGATTTTCCGTTCCTGCAAAAATAACATCCTGCATACTGGCGCTTCGCAGCTGCTTTACCTTCTGTTCACCAAGCACCCAGCGGACCGCATCTGCAACATTGCTCTTTCCACTGCCGTTCGGACCTACAATACCGGTAATTCCGTTATGAAACTCAAATACAATTTTATTGGCAAATGATTTAAAACCATGTACCTCGATTGATTTAAGATACATACATTCCTCCGTTTATTACTTTTACTTGTCCTTCTTTCTCAGTTCCAGAATGGCCTGATAAGCAGCTTCCTGTTCTGCTGCCTTCTTGGTATGTCCCTCACCGCAGCCATAACTCTTATTGCCGATACGGGCTTCTACTTTATAATTCTTATTGTGATCCGGACCAGATTCTTCTACCAGCACATACTCCAGCTTTCCGCTATGCTCATCTCCCTGCACGATCTCCTGCAGGATAGTCTTGCTATCATAAAAGAGCTGCATATGCTCCACATTATTCAGCACAAAACAATGAATAAACTCTTTTGCATTAGCAAAACCACCATCCAGATAAATGGCTCCGATAATTGCCTCAAATGCATCTGACAAAATAGATTTTCTCTTTCGACCACCAGTCTGATCCTCTCCTTTTCCAAGAAAAAGATAATCACCCAGATTAAGTGCTCTGGTACAAAATGCCAGTGTCTGTTCACATACAATACTTGCACGCACACGGGTCAGTTCCCCCTCCGGCACATCCATATGCTCATGATATAAAAAATCACTGGTTACGATTTCCAGCACCGCATCTCCCAAAAACTCCAGACGCTCATTATCGGATAATTTTTTCATCCGATGTTCATTGGCATAAGAGCTGTGAGTCAGTGCCTGGCGCAGCAGACCTTCCTGCTGAAACTGATAACCGATTTTTTTCTGAAACTCTTTGAGCTGTTCCATATCATTCCTCCTGTAAAACAAAGAGCTGTTGCAGAGACAAATACTCACTGCAACAGCATCCATTTTCCTGTTATACTGATTCTTACAATGCTTTTTTAATCTGTTCTACCGCATCGCCAACAGTTGTGATTTTTTCTGCTTCTTCTGTCGGAATCTCGATCTCAAACTCTTCCTCGATTGCCATAATAATCTGGAAAATATCCAAGGAATCTGCTCCAAGATCATCTACAAAAGTAGTCTCTTCTGTAATACCATCAGCATCAATGCTTAATACTTCACTGATGATACTTTTAATTTTATCAAACTCCATGACGCAAATCCTCCCTCCCTGTTATTTTTCTACAATAATATGCTCTTTGATCTTACCATTAATATCCTGCTGCTTGAATGTCACACACTGAAGAATAGAATTCTTCACATCAATTGCTTTCGCACTGCCATGTGTCTTAACCACCAGACCATTCAGCCCAAGCAGAGGAGCTCCACCATACTGGGAGGCATCAAAGGACTTCAATGTCTGTTTTAATGCAGGTTTAATCAAAAGTGCTCCAATTTTAGACCGGAGAGATGACATCAGTCCTTCTTTTACTTTGGAAAGTAATGTCGCAGCCACACCTTCATACAGTTTCAGTACGATGTTTCCCGCAAATGCCTCACAGACAATCACATCGGCACCGCCATGTGGAATCTCCCGTGCTTCAATACTTCCGATAAAATTGATACCAGGACATTCTTTCAGCAATGGAAACGTCTCCTTTACCAGCTGATTGCCCTTTTCCTCTTCTGCTCCGATATTCAGGATCGCCACTCTCGGATTCTTGATTCCGACAATGTTCTCCATATAAATAGATCCAATCTGGGCAAATTGCACCAGATGTGACGGACGTGCATCCACATTCGCTCCACAGTCGATCAGAAGTGAAACTCCCTTTTCCGTCGGAACTAAAGGTGCCAACGGCGGACGTTCAATGCCTTTAATTCTGCCAACCAACACCTGACCGCCAACTAAAGTAGCTCCGGTACTTCCGGCTGTCACAATGGCATCTGCTTCCTGATGCTTAATCATATTCATTCCGATTACCAGAGATGACTGTTTCTTCTTACGAATCGCATTTACCGGCGGTTCTGCCATCTCAATAACTTCCTCGGCATGTACAACTTCAATTTTTTCCTTATCATAAGTATATTTTGCAAGTTCAGCATTGACAGCATCCTGTCTGCCTACCAGAAATACTTTGATATCTTTCTCTGCCTGAACAGCTTGTACCGCACCTTTTACGATTTCTCCCGGTGCGTTGTCACCACCCATGGCATCCACTACTACGCGGACTGTTTCGCTCATACTTTTTCCTCCGTCTCCTTGTCCATCCACTAAAAAATATACACTATGTCTATCTATAAATCAACCGATTTTTCTTATCCCGATGTAAAACTTTTTACCGTTTTTTCAGTAAATATTATATTGCAAGAAAGTGTACTATCACATATTCTCCCATATAACATCATCCATAGCACAACTTCCTATCAAATAAGAAATTTTTTGAATCGATCCTCAGCATCATGAAAGTCCTTCATCCCAAGATCATATAATTGCTGTTCTACTTCCCGATCCATCGTATAGGTACTCATTTTCGGCGGATTGCTCGGTGCAAAAATAAATGCTTTGCCTTCTTTTTCCAGATCATACAACTGCTGCTGGCATTTACCATACATAATATGACGGTTATCCAGTGCTTTCACCGTATTTGGAAACTTACGGCACATTCTGCTATATAAGAAACGCATACCTTCCGGTTTCTTTATAAATCCTCTTGGCTTTGATAAAATCGCAACGATCTTATCACAGCCATCATCCAGCGCACGCTGCACCGGGATCGCATCTGTCACGCCGCCGTCATAATATAGTTTTCCGTCAATCTCAATTGGTTTGCATGCTGCCGGCAGCGCACAGGAAGCCATAATACAGCGGTAATCATCCTGTTTCATCTTGCTCTTTGGAAAATATACCGGTGTTCCTGTCGCAGCATCCGTTGCTACGATCCAGTATTCCGTAGGATTCGCACTCAATGCAGGAAAATCAATCGGATCCACACCGGTAGAATTCGTCATATCACCGTAAATATGCTGCAAACCAAATAAATTTCCGGTTTTGATAAAACTCTTTATACCAAAATATCCCGGATCCTTGATCCAATCTGTATAGTAGCGAAGATTACGCTCACGCTGCCCTGCCAAAAAAGATGCCACATTTGCGGACCCTGCTGACACACCGATGGCATAATCAAATGTTATATTTTTATCCAGAAAGGCATCCAGAATACCTGCACTATATGCACACTTCATTCCGCCGCCTTCTACAATCAATCCTGTTTTGCTCATATGTTCTGTCACCTTTTCATTCTCTCATGCTTTATAAAATATCAATCATTTAATGTCTATCCTATTTTATCAGAGATGAAACAGATGTCAATGAACGATTTGACGGAATTGTTGCTGAACATCCCCTATTCACATTGCTGATATTCACTTAATCGCTGAATAAATCCGGAAAATTCCGGAACCGTAAAATCAAGTTCCTTGTAACGTACCGGATAAATAATCCCTTTGCTGATCAGCTGTGCCCTCGCTGTGGAAATCGATGTGACTGATTTTCCCATGATTTTTGCCACATTCGAAATCGTACAGGGAAGTTCCCCACATTGTACCATTGCGAAAATAAATTTCTTATCTGAAGCAGAACACCGCTCATAACGCACCTTGAAAAATCCATTGTCAAGTACAGACCAAAATTCTTCAATATTTTGTTCAACATCCGTCACATCAATTGATTTGCTATCTGTATTCTGATAAACAATCTGACAAAGCTGCTGAATAAAAAACGGATATCCCTTTGTAATTTCCACAATTCGGTCAATCGCCTCATCCGTATAATGTACATCAAATTTTTCAGCCGGAACCCGGATCGCCGCCTCAGACTGCTCTTTGCTCAAAGAACCGATTTCTTTATATAGAAACAACCGTTCTGAATAGGATTTTTTCTCTGAAAGCATCGCATATATTTTCGGTAATCCGGCTCCCACGATCATAATCGGATAGCCCAGCTGGTTCGTCCGATGAAGTGCCGCTATCAGTGCACCAAGTTCTGCAGACTTCATATACTGGATCTCATCAATAAAAAAACAGATCGATATCTCTGACTGATAGGCCGCCTCTCCCAGAGTCGTAAATACATCTGTCAGACTCTGCGTAAGGTTCGAACTTTTATACAGCTCTCTTTCCTGAACAGATAAGGAAAAGGTACTGTCGTTTGGATCAAAAGAAATCACCAGAGATTTAATTGCCTCCAACGGTTTCTGAATCAGATGTTTAAACTTTTCCTTTGCACTGATTTTTCGTAAAAATGCCTGTGAACAGCTTGCAATCTGCGAAATAAAGTCATTCCGTTCCTCCACTTCGATATGCTTGCAGAAAATATTTTTTTCTTCCGCTTTCTTCTGTAAGCTATTGATTAGAACCGTTTTCCCCACCCCACGCAAACCGCTGAAAATCACGGACTGCACAGGGATATTATAAGTCATCGCCATAAACAGACTGTCTATATTTTCAAGATCATCGTCACGACCGGCAAGATAAATTGGCATTAATCCAGCGCCTGGTCTGTATGGATTTATTTTGAACATTATAAATGCACCTCCTACCCGTATTATTTCATTGTAATACGTCTGCGTCAATACTTTTTCGTAATCATACGCCGTTTATCGCGAAATAATTCAGATAAAATCATATAAACTTATCGTTTTAATCCCCATCACCTGCTTATTGTCGCTGTCTGCCCCACAATCATTCATAAATACAAAAATCGACGGTATATCCATTTCCGATACACAGTCGATCTTTCATATTTTTCTGTATTTTCCAATTTTTGTCAAAATATTGTGTATGTAACCGAACCTCCACACAAGCAGTTTCCTGCAGGTTTTTTACAAGATTTACAAGATTTTCTTGATTATATTTTTCCCATTCGACAAACTGAACTTTGAACCATAACTTTAAAAAATAACTCATAACAAATAAATCAATATCAATAAACAATAACCCATCTGCTTTTCCGCGCTATGTATGTTCAATCTTGTACGGATAACTTTGATATTTTATCACTCTAAATATCTTACAGATTCATCAGAAGTGCAGGGAATTCTTTCATCAAAAATCCACTTCAAATTCTACTGTCTGATTATATTTATCAAGCGACATCTGCATTAACAAAATCATATCAGATACACGCTCGTATTCCTGTTTGATCAGTGTCGGATCATAGTTGATATAACGATATTCTGCTATCGAATTTCTGACCCGGTAAGAATTATCAAGCCGCTCCTTCGGAAGTTGCTTACGCATCATATCGAGTATATTTTTACGTTTGTTCAACTGCGCCATCTTGACCAAAATTGTATCAATGCTCATTTCCTCATCGCCAACCGGTACTTTTGCCATAGCATTATTCAGATTGATTGCATGCTTGAGCACCGCTATCTTAGCATCAATATCTTCAATAATCTGTGCCACTTCCAAATAGTCATATTCCGGGATTACCGGCTCTTCATTAATTGCTGCGATGTAAGTACATGAAGTTGCTTCTTTATTTACCCAAAATGCCTTATCCTCTTCCAGACTTTTTAATTTTTTATTCGCATAGGCTGATGTCATCTTCTGCATAACAAATCCCCCTTCTCATTATCATTTTACTTCTGCTGCTGTATTTACTATAATACTTTGTCGTTTATATTTCACTAAACTGCTGGTTTACAAAGGAAAGTATTGTTAACTATTGGGGAATATTTTTCGAAAAACGGTTGATTTTTATAAAAAATAAGGTAACAGCTCCATAAACGAACAATATCCCCGTCAATGACGAGGATATCTTCTATACTGGTATGCAATAATCTGCTCAAAATAATAAAATTGTCGATGCTTGGCAAGGATCTTCCAGACAGCCATTTGTACACCGCCTGTGGATTCTCGAATCCCATAGCTCCCTGAATATCTTTGACCGTATAACCATTCTGTTTCAGCAAACTCTTGATTCGATTGCCTGTTTCTTTTTGTTGAATTGATACATACATTGGTTGCATTTTTTGTACCTCCGTAATCTTCTCCATCCCGAAACACGTTGTCTTATTACTTTAGCACTTTTCCATCAAAAAATCCAGCTTTTTATCAGTGCAAATGCGCTGAATAAATCAATTATATATGGGATCCATTCAAGTCGAACACACGTGAGACTTGGTGCGTGATTCTGGTCAGCGTAAGCTGACATATTCTTCTCAGAATCACTGCACATCCTCGCGGAGCGTTTATCTCAGTCGGAGATTGTACTCCCACTGAGAAAGACTTGTTATTACTCACCACTTGCAGAAGTGGGAGTCTTCTCGACTGAGATAAAACACGCCGATGAAAATATCCTATCCCCCCCTACTCTACCACCCCGCATTCATTACATAAAACAAAACAACAACCTGCATCACAATTATCAGCGGCATTCCAACCGTAAAGTAGTCCTTTTGTGTCTTGTGTCGGAACAGATACATAGAAATGAGTCCGCCCACAGATCCGCCGGCAAATGATAATCCAAGCAGTGTCACGATTTTGATTCTGGAACGATTTGCTCTGGCATTGACCTTATCAATCGCAAATACGATAAATGTCACAAGATTCATGATCCCAAGATATATCAGCAATATCCGGTGTTCTGCAAAGAACTTCCAGAATGCAAATGTAAAATGCTCTGCATGATGTCCTTTGAAAATCAACAGCATAATCACCTGAATAATGAAAATGCATATAATAAACACCCGAGACATCATATTTTCTTTTTCCGCTTTCCTGTCAAAAAGTAAAATCATAAGCAGCATACCCGCCGAACCGCCAAGTAAAGATACCATCGTCACGATCACATCTATCCGCCCGTTTGCGGTATGTCTATACAAAAGCAGATTTATCAGATAGGCCAATGCACCTATTGCATTTACCACCAACAAATAATATTCCAATTTTCCAAATTCTATCATTTTTTCTCTGTTGCCTTTCCGGGAAAGAGTTTTACACCATTACAAACTTACAAGGTTCTCAAACAATGCCAATCGTGAAGTGGTCCTATGTCAAGATTTAGTACAAGTTAAAATGAGGTTTGCCATAATGAGATCCTCCTTCAGTGCGGTAACTACATAGTACCATAAAATTTGTAATTAGGGATTCTCATTTTGACTTTGTTCTCATTTCGACCTCCTGATCCAGCTACAGATCCATACGCCTTCAGGGCAATACCATAGTTAGTGATGCCTGCTGGTAATGGATAGTTCAGATCTTCGCACTTCTTGAATGCTCTCAAGAAGTCATTAACGCCAGACTTGCTGAAACCAATCTGACGAGCTATTTCGCTACCGGACATTGATAGCACGTAGTGTTTGATAATGATGTCCTTGTAATCCAACTGCATACATTATCCTCATCCCTGAGATGGCTACTATCATTATAAGGATTAGATTACACAGGTTGGTAGCAATTCGGCTGTTCAGAAACGGAATGCGACCGTTTTGCTCCGCAAATCCGGCCGTTTAGCTTCGCAATATGCAGTTTTCAATTTGCCCCTCAATAGATAGCCAGCGAGAAGGCTTATTTACTAACCCCCTCAATAATCTTGTTGAGCAGTAAGTCTGGAGTAAACAGGAGTTCCTCTCCCAGATTTAATATCTGATATCCAGCGGTTCGTAAATATCCTTCTATACGTTGCAGGTTTTCACGAAACCATTGAAGCCAGCGGAGCATGGTGTTGAAGGACAGATAATCCTCAGAGTCCAGGTCTTCCGGAAGGATAACTTCATCCAGAACATCAGCAATCACCTCTGCTTCGTAATGTTTATAGGGAACAAGACAGTTAGGAAGTTCATTGTAATAACTATGACAGTTCTGGCATCGGAACCTGCGGATCATCAGACGTTCCCTCGTTCCGCCCTCCTTTTTGCAGATGCGAGGACGGGAATCCCTGTAACGGAGCATTCCCTGACAGATAGGGCATATATGGGAGTTCTCACTGCTCTCAACAAAAAACACCGATATCCTCTTTGAGGACCAGTGTGTAATCTGATATAATAATCATGGTTTTTGACCATGGTCTCAGAGTACACGACTTGTCACGGTGGGTGCTCTGGGACCTTTTTCTTTCTGTAAACTAATGACAGTATACAGATCATTCCAGAGACAGGCAAGTAGATCAGTATTATGCTAATTTAAGGAGTCAACAACAACCAGAGATGGAAGAAAATCAACTGTAGTCATCTCACAATTTCCAGTCAGCACATGGTTCGATATGTTTGCCGATAACACCTACGCCGATGCATGTCTTACACGAATCACGGATAAGCACCATACGTATCGTCTGGAGATGAACGGTATAAATATGTGTGAAACAGAATGATGTAATCTAGCGGTACTTCGTACCGTTAAAAATGGAATAGCCGTTCCGCAGTAGCGGAACTGGCGTTCCGTTTAAGCGTAATTTGCACAGTGACCAGCAACACTCTTCGCAATGCACAGAAATGATGCAGAATGCACCATTTCTCGCCGTATGTCTCGGCATTTTCGTGCTTACAGCCCGAAAACACCTCGCGGAATAGTGACGTGTAAACAGTAACCAGAAATCTAACTTAGTGAAATATTATGTTTCCCAGCCTTTAGTATAGCCTCTACTTCCTCGTTTTCTAAAACATTCATATGCGCTAATCTATTTCTGGCATTTCTATATCGTTCAAGCTCGTTATATTCTGTCGAAGAAATGACAATATCGCCTCGTCCAACTAAATAAAATAAAGTACCTATTTCAACATCCTCTGGAATAGTCACTTTTTCTCCATAACTATTACTAATTGGAAGAATATTTTTTATTGCCCTAATATATCGCTTAACAAAATACTTTCTATAGCTTTCAATCAATGGAAAAATGTATTTCAATTGAGATTCCCAAATAGAGACCGTAATTTCTTCCTTACTTTTATTAAAAAAATAACGTTCACCATCACTTCTATGGCAACTTTCTATAATATCGTTGATAGTCTGATCCGGTAAACTCAAAAATTCCATTCCTCTCAAAACGCATGCTGCACATAATTCAACATCATCGCCGCAAACCGAAGATACTACTTCTGCTAAATAAGGACGCAAATATTCTTTACACCTTGTTTCTGATGATGCCAAGGCGCAAAATGCATATTTGTCATAATCTCCAATCTTTTGATTAAAAATAAGGTTCTTAATGCCCTTTTTACTTTTTCTTGCTATGGAATCATCATGAACTTCCATTATAAAAATACCAGGAGTTTTATCCTTAACATTTACATTATATTCAGCAACAAAATCAAGCCATTTATTAATTTTATCAGCTGGAATATCTGAAACCCAAATATAGCGATCATTCAACACCGTTTCCTGACATTTTCCAAGAAATTGAGCATAACTCATTCCATAACGATATGTCGCCCTTATTTCTTTTTTACAAAATCGTTCCAACAAATATGCTCCTGGCTCTTCCTCTGGGCATTTAATTTCTTCAAATTTATTTTTTGAATTCTCTATCCGAAGCCGATCACTAACAATGTCTATAAGTGTATTTCTCCACGGAATGGAATTTGGCAAGGAGAGCAGCATACTGCTCCCCTTAACCGTTTCTGTGACAATGCTTTCTAAAAATGAATGAACCTTGATAATGTGATTCCACCATATCTGTTCCATCATTAATCCTCCATATAGTTCATAAGCTCATCTTCAATTTGCTGAACAGTTCCCATCATCTGACAAAAACTATGTCTTGTAAATCGATAACGACCATCACCTGTATGCTGCAAAACATTTAATTCACACATTTCTTCCATTAATGCTGCTAAGCTTTCACTATTTATGGCAGAAATTTTGCCAATTGAATATGTATCTGCCAACTCAATCAAATCACTCGCACTACAACCGTTCTGTGACTTATTTCCGTGATAATAATAGGCAACCAACAATGCAATAATGTAATAATAATCGTCTTCTCCAACTTTTAAGGTAATAAAAAATTTCTCACGAATATCCTGCTGTAATGATTGCTCCGCCAATACTTTTTTAATATGATCTTTCTTTACAATATATGGCGGTGTTTCACTTTCAGAATAACCCGCATAATCACGACGCATTGCCTCAATAAGTTTTGCACAATACAGCTGTAACAAACCAGGGAAATAGTTTGTTGTTCCGAAAATCGTTGAAATCAATACTTCTGTGTCGTTATCTTTAGGAAATCTAAAACCAAGATAAGATAACGCTACCTCCAACAGCTCTCTTGCCTCCATGGATTTAAACGGTTTTACAGTCAATGACTCCAAATGTGTAAGAACACTATTATTACCTAATGCAACTTCCCGTTTGAACCGAACAATATTACGTAATCCAGCTACCACAAATTTAAATCTACCTGAGCCGATACTTTGAATGTCTTTAAGTGCATCAAATGGTCGATATCCTACGCTTTCACAGCTTTCAATAAATACATCCGCTTCATCCATTAATAATAAAAGATACGGTATGTAATCCGTACTACTACGCAGACACTTCTTTATGTCCCGAGCAAGTTCGCTCCAATCATCGGTAATATGCTCTTCCTTCAGAATGCCTTCATCAAATAATGCAGCAGAAATTTTCTTGGCAGCTGCTTTGTAATCATTTCCTTTAATATCCACTAAAATGGCACGATCACCATTTTCGTCATGATCGATATCTTTTCTCGCCATTCTAAGCAAGGCTGATTTACCAAGCTGACGTCCACCATATACAATGTTTACACCTGTGGGCGATTCAATTTTTTCAAGTTCATATTTCCGTCCAATAAAAATTTCTGGAGGCATAACATCCGCAGATTTATCAATATATGGCTGATATGATGCGAAAGGCATTATAATTGACATAAGCATTCTGTTAATTGCTGTTTCTGAATAGTGTTTTGCCAAAAATACAAGAATGACTCTGTCAATAACAGCAAAAACCTTACCACTCATATCCGTTTTGGTTTTTCTTGCTAAGATTCTTCTGTCTGATGATGTCAAAGCATAATCAAGCAATACAATAGTATTCTTTGCATTTCCAACCTCTTTAAAAATGTCAATTAATCTAGATGCATCTGTCTTTCCGAAAATGCAAACTACTCTAAAGCCCTTCTCCTCTGCTTCTGATCCAAAAACAGAAATTGGATGCTTGTAATTACTCTTTCTGCCATTTTGAGGACGTTTAAGTACAACTGAATAGTTTTCGATCTTTCCAAGAATTGACTCTTCTTTATGCACTATCTCCAGATTAAATCCAAGTGCGTTCAGTAAGTTTTTCAGGGCTGACTCACCTACACCAGCACCTCTTGGCCACGTCTCTAACAATCGATTACCGCCTTTAATATCCTTGTTGGCCTTAGTTGTATTAACTAACGATTTGAGTGTTGCACCAGAATCTGCAGTCTTTCTATAGTTGATATCATATTCATCAAAGAATTTTTCCAAATAGTCTTCCTGTTGAACAGTCACATCCAAATCCAAATCATGTGTTATAACTCGGTTCAACAAATCTTCAGCTGCCGCATAATTCTGTTGCTCAATACGTTCTCTTATCTGGGCAACCGCTTTACTTATGAGTTCATCTTCCTCCCAAGAACCATTTTCCTTAAGATAAACATCTAAGCTCATTTGTAAATCATGCGCTCTAACCTGAGCATCATTTTTGATCTTCTTTCTGAACTCTTCAAGAATTTTCACAAAAAAGCCATAATTCTGAGTATCAATAGCCCATAAATACCAGACTTCCATAATCTGAAGAATCGCCTCTTTGCTATTTTCAACGGTATTATCTATCTGTCCATAACTTTGTGCTAACTCAATATCTTCAATAAACTCTTTTCTTTTGTTTTCTAGATCTCGCAATGGATATACGATCGCTTTTTCAATATTATATTTCTCATACTCTTCACTAGATAGGTTTTTACCTTGACAATCGAAATATTTAAGAATTAATGATGCACTGCCGTAATCATCATCACCTGCAAATATTTTTTGTAATCTATCCGAAAGATCTGTTTCATTTTCATCACAATGTGACTGGATTCTTGACATAATAGAAAAATCTGGAAGTTCAAGCACTTCATCTAATATTGGTAAAAAGTCTTCATCCAATAATACCTTATCGCTTTTTAAGAAATCGATATAATAGTATTTGTATGTGCCCTCCTTATACCCTCCAGACAAACGCTGTTCAAGTTCTCGTAATGTCTGTACTAAAACAATTTTCCCTGATTCTTTGCTTAACTCCATTGAGTTTGTTTTAGTCAAATCTTCGATCGACTTATTTATACTATTTAATAATGGTGTACGAATTTTTTTATAAGCATATAAAGAAGTATCCTCCGTGCTAGTAAATGAAGAATTCATAACAGATACATAATTACAAAGCGCAACTACAACTTTATAAACTTTTTTATAAAGATTCGTTCTTAAGCTACTCATCAAATCAGATGTTTTCTTAGCAACACGCATATTTTGTGAGGCCAAATCCCAATAAAAATCCAATGCAGAATTTATCTTTGCAGGATCAATATTTTCTTCGCAAATGGAAGCTTGATCTTTCACATATGTGATGGCAAGAAAATCTTTCAGCATATCCAACATATCTCTATCATCGTCAGAAACCACTTTCAGATATTCACACAAATCACTACCAGTACCTAAAAGAAGCTTTGTGGTTTCAATGAATCGTTTATGCGATGCATTTTCCTTTAAATTTCCGTTCCCATAGTTTTCATAGTATCCTTTTGCTTCGCGACGGATTTCAGCCAATCGTTTTTCCCAAGAGCCCCTTTCTTTTTCTCTATATTCAGCATAACAATCCACACCCTTGTGCTGTTCATTTTTGAATGTCATCAAATCATAAACAACCTTCTCAAGATTTGGATTTTCTTTGAATAAAGGGGTTTCACTCAACATAGAATACAACTGCTGAATTGAATAGTCATAACTATACTGGTCAAAGAAATAGTTTCGTAATGCAGCTGCAACAATATAATAATCCGAAATAGGTACCGTATCTCCATAAAAGACATTAAAAATTGTATCCGAGCTATATGTACACCTTTCCATAGGATCATTTACAGCATATGCCAGCTGACGATAAAATGGTTCAAAATATGGGTGTTGCTTAGCTAACGCTTTTAAATATGCCGAAGCAGCATATGTTTTCCCAGAAACAATCATTTTCTGATATGTAGAAATATACTTTTTTTTCTCTTCTTCCAAGATTGATGGTACCGCAGAATTAACAGTCTTCGTGGTTGCCTTATAGCTTCTGTTCCCTCCTGTTTCTTCAGCCTCAATTACAATCTCTTTAAGTAATCTAGTTTCTTCACTACTAGACTCATTTTCAGCAACACCATTTTTTCCTATCGTTTTGTTTTCGCCAGTATTTTCAGATTCTTCAAGTGAAACTGTTTCATCTTCCGATTGCTGTTTCTCCTTTTTTTTTTTCAAAATAGGTGGCTCTGCCGTTAAATTCTCATCATTTTCAATAGATTCCTTCGTTTCAAACAAAATTGGCTCTTTTGTTGCGATATCATACACAGAATTCTCAAATAATGTAGTATAACCAATATTTCTCAATTCGAGCGTAAACTCGCTTAATAACCAATTAGCTACAGTCTCTGCCTGTTCCAACGTATTTCCCGTAACAATTAATACATCTCCTGGATTAACTTTATCATTTACAGTTTCTTTAAATTCTTGTAATTGTTCAACATTTTCCGTCACTATTCCAGCGAACCAGTTAGTAATATCACTATCCTTGCCAGGATATCCTTCAACAAAATAATCTGTTGCCATTACATTCATCCTAATCACAAATTCATAATCAGGAACCAACTTACGTTGTTTAATGCTACTGTCAAAAGAAAGAAGACGCACAATTGACGAATTTGCAGTATCTTCAATTGGTTCACCATCATCTTGTGAAGATACTTTTTCTTTTATATTCTGATTAATAAAAGAAAGAGAATCTTTTGCTACAAAAGCACGTTCTCCACGTGGAGACAAAGTGAAAAACTCACCCATTTTATCAACTACATATCTTTTCAAATAACCAAACTGGTACAATTTTTCAGTAGAAAGTTTATAGCTTTCTGCTTTACCATTCTTCTTTTCTGTAATACTTTTTATTGAATACCCACAGCCCTTTAAAGCTTCAACCATACACTCAAGTTTTTCTTTTGGATACTGTTTTATGATATCATTTCTGAACTCTTTTACGCCAAATTTAGTTTCTGCCTTTGAACTCATTTGGACATGCAAAATAAAAGGCTTTTCCTTAACCAAGATTCCTTCATACTCTTTGCCAGCAACGTTATCAACCAGTTCAGGTTCTTCCATTTCAGATTCTTTCGATTCATTTTTTACCACATAATTGTTCTCATCCTTTTCTGTTTCGTCTACTGGTGATTCTGAAGTATCAAGCTCAACCGCCCCCTTCTCGGAACTATTGTTGGTAATTTCTACATTTAACACTTCATCATTTGGCTCTTTTATGGACAATGTGCCAAACTGAATACCCATAGCAATTTCTTCTTCAAAGCATGATGCCAATCTATACATTAAAGAAAACTTTTTCTTAGCATCTATTTCCCAGAATGCCTCTTGTAACCAAATATATGGTTTTCCTAACGACTGTAAATCATCACGTTCCATTGCATCAATGTTTAAGTTATTTAAAGTATTTTTTCTATTCTGCAAAATATTCTCTGTTTTTTCATCATCAGAGTGCAAAGACAAAAAGAATTTAATTCCATTTACATACCTATCATTTTCTTCGAAAACCTTCTTAGCTTCTTCCAATTCATTTTCGAGAACCACATATTTTGTATTGGGCTCACGACTATTAAGAGCTTCATATTTTGAAACAAACTCCGTCTGTTTTTCATTTATCTTCTCTAAATATGTCCTTATTTTCTCTCCCAAGCTAGTAGGAATAAATTCTTCAACATCTAAAATCTCTTTTAGACTAGAAATGCTTCTATTAAGATCCACTGTAATGGATCTCATATCCTTTAATAATTCTTGAAGCTCTAAAACCGTTTCTGATTTAGACAAATTTCTCAACTCCTTCTTTTGTGTAATTAATAAACTTTTTTTGGTAAATGCTTCTTACTTGTTGGTGTTCTCAAACTGGCTTACTTTGGGATCTGACGAATATGCCGTTTTACACCATTACAAACTTACAAGGTTCTCAAACCGGAACTAACGTATCAAGCACTTTATTATCGTTTTACACCATTACAAACTTACAAGGTTCTCAAACGTTACGCCGATATTGCCATGAATACGCCCGGTTTTACACCATTACAAACTTACAAGGTTCTCAAACCTAGTGCATATGATTCTACGTACTCCATAAGTTTTACACCATTACAAACTTACAAGGTTCTCAAACAAAAAGGATGAGATCGGAGCAACGTGGGTAGTTTTACACCATTACAAACTTACAAGGTTCTCAAACTTAATAACTTCAACATCATCAGTTCCTTCAGTTTTACACCATTACAAACTTACAAGGTTCTCAAACTCACACTTTAAACTCGTAAATAACACAAACGTTTTACACCATTACAAACTTACAAGGTTCTCAAACGCTGATACAATAGCAAAACAACTAGGTTTGTTTTACACCATTACAAACTTACAAGGTTCTCAAACTGTAAGTAGCTATATGACAGCTTATTACAAGTTTTACACCATTACAAACTTACAAGGTTCTCAAACTCCATAAAAACAGAAGACAGACAGGGAAGGTTTTACACCATTACAAACTTACAAGGTTCTCAAACACTAGTTCATATATCGCATGGATGTGCTATGTTTTACACCATTACAAACTTACAAGGTTCTCAAACTTCGAGAAACTTCTTGACCAGTTTGATACAGTTTTACACCATTACAAACTTACAAGGTTCTCAAACCTCAAATGAGATCATCACCGAACCGAACATATCGGTCAATATGCGTAAGCCACCTAGTAATGTATAAAACACATGTCTTCATCTATTAATTGATTTTTTTCACATTCTAAATTTTTCCCTTGATGTGCCTCAACTAATAATAAATTTATTTTATAATAAAATGTTGCTTTGTACAATTCTTTTATCTGCATTTCTGACAAATAATTTTTCACATTTATAAATACCAGCAAGCGAACTCCACACAATGATTTCAGTACTTTGACATACTCCAAGAGCCGTTCAAACATATCAATTTCTTCTGTATCCAACTGAACCCCATATATTTTATAAAGATCAAGTACATCTAACTCCAGTCGAAATTGAATCGGATATGGCATTTTTAAATTTAAATCATCCAAATAATGAACAACTTTAGCATTCAATTCACATATTTCTGCATACTGCTCTTCCATCGAAACAGTTTTCAATTTCTGAAACAACTTACCCAGTATTTTCTTATTGTTAATATCTACAGAGAACGGATTCCAAACAATTTCTGCTACTTTATTCAGAGATAATATTTTTTCACCTTCTGATAAGATAATATCTCCTTCTGATCCCTGACTTTGATTATACAAATTTTGCAAAAAAGCAGAAAAATACTCTCTGTTTTCTATTGTTATCACCTGAACTTCATTTTCACGAAACTCCAGGGTCAATTCCCGTTCTCCATAGATAAATTTCATAACACTACCAGCCTTTCATCACTGTCCAGCACATCCGATTTTGATTCACCCACAATATATTCCATTCTGGAATATTGCTTTTCTGTAATCTTTAGTACCTGTACCAGACCATCATCCGGCCCGTTTTTTCGCACATTCGCAATAATAGCATCTGCCACTGTTGTATTCTGTGCAATTTTACAGTAAACAGATTCCTGCAACATTAGGAAACCGCTTTTTATCAAATACTTCCGAAATAAGCGGTAATTTTTTCTTTCTGACTCCGTGCCAACAGGCAAATCAAACATCACAAGTATTCTCATATATCGATAACTCATTTTCTATAAAACCTGATCAATGACACATCCGCATCTTCCAATGCATCAAACACACTTTTACAATATATTTTTATCGCGTTACTGATAAGTTCACATCGCTCATTGATTATCACTTCCTGATTCATCAAATTGACCAGTTCCATTTTTTGCGTGTGTTCAAACTCCACAAGTGTCATATGCGATACCAGACGATCTACAAGTGGTCGGAACGGCTCCATCAAATCAGATGCAAGATTAAACTGATTAAACATATTATCATGAAACAAGCCTAACTGTGTCAGATATCCATTTAAAACAATTTCACGATTAAAAGCAGAAAGCAAAATGCTATACCCATAGTTCAATGCTGCATTAATAAGTAAATCATCCGTCCTGGTAAATGATTTTCCGAAGAGTGCATTAAAATATACTTTTGCAGCATGTCCCTCTCTATTTGTTGCATCACCATATTCAATTTCGCTCAAATATTCCTGTAACAGCATTGCTTCATTTTTTCCAAGTTCCTGAAGCAGACATTTTTGTTGGCGTATCTTTTCAAAGACAATTTCTGTCCACACTGCTCCTTTGATATCATCAGACCATGCAGTCTGCCGTTTGATTTTCAAACTACAATCATGTGAACCATAATAGGGCATCATTTCGGCAGATGGATTTCTCTTTTCATCGCAAAATATCACTTTCACTTTTTTCTTCACCAATTCCGACAGTAACGCCGCCGTCAATGATACAGCTGTTGATTCAATCAGTAACGTGCGGATTTCTCCCAGATGGATTTTTGTTGTAGTATCTTTTCGCACCACCAGATATCCCATTTGATAATCTAATTTTGCACTCGAAGATACCACAACCGTTCTCCAGCTCATATTATATTGTCAGCAGATCAATTTCTCTGCTGAATACACCTGTAACAGATTGATCTATCAGTTTTAATTCCTGAACATTCATTACTTTCTTGTTTAGATATGTGACTCCCGACTTTTTGCCACCTTCAATAATTTTAAGTTCCACTCCTATACCGCTTTGGAAATTCAAAAATATCTGCATCAATACTTTGCATTGTTCTTCCAATGATATTTCAGCAAATTTTTCTCTTTTTTCTATAATTGTATCGCCTATGGCACCAACTTTTTTCTTAAAAATAGACTGCTGATATTTTTGTATAATAAGTTCATACACAAATTCGTTCTGCTGTTTTGAAAGAACCTGTTTCCCATTCTTATCTTTTTCTTCAAAATTGCCAGTAGAGCATGCCTTTTCTATTTTTTTAATATATAACATTGTATCCATCGGCAGACATAATTGCACAGCACTTATTAAAATAATCCGATCACCAGTTTTTCCAGCCAGATAATAATAGAATCCATTATATTTTATCAGTGAACCACTAGGAATCATTTTTTTCCTTATTATCACATCTGATACTACTTTTTCCTTATTTTCCTGCTGCAATACATTGGAAAAATATTCCACCATCTGCTCTTCCGTCAGTTTTTTTGATCCACCCAGATAAATTGGCAAAGCTTCCAGACTTCGAACCGTTTTCCCGCCAGCTTTATATTCTAGTAAAGTATATCCTGCAACTGCAATTGTGGTTACTCCACCATACTTCGTTACATCTGCCAGCCTTGGATCATTCATTTTAACCGGAATATACGCATCTGTATTACCACTTTCTGCTTTTTTTGCACTCCATATCGTAGCCTTTTGTGTGATACCACCGTGTTTTTCATATACCATTTTTGTGATCAATGGTGAATTCTTATTTAAATATTTTTTTACAAGCTGAATTGTTCCCGGATGCTCCTTTGTCTGTGCAACCCACGCGGTTTCACCATTTCGTGTCACATCCCACTCGAAAATTTTATCCATATTATAGCGATTTTCTCTGCTGTTCGGATTTTTCTTTGCTTCCTTAATAAAATTCAACGGATTGCTTGTAAATTTTACACGGTATGTATTTCCAGCTACGATATTCAAATAAGCATCATGTGCATGATGATAATTATTTACACAACGCACTTTATAACAATCAAATTTCTGCCGGAACGCAGATACTACACTTGCTTTTGAAAATACAATCTCTGAATTTGCAAATGCCTGTTCAAAAATCTGTGTAATTGCTTTTGTACCCTGGCTGGTTTCTACAAGCTGACGACCGATAAAAGCAGCTTTTTCCTCATCTGTAAACGCAGACATTCTGGTTAAGCGATTATATTTTTCCTCCGTTAAGAATCCTTTTTTACGCAGACTCTTCCAGAATGGCATCATTTTGTTGCGGATCTCCGGTTCGATTGGGAAACTGTCACTCTTATGTGCATTCTTCTCTTTTTTCACCAATACCAGATTGTTGCTGATATTATCATCTTTTATAAAATGCCTTGGGTAAATATGATCAATATCATACAAATTATCATTCATCAACTGTTCCAGTTCGATCGCTTCACCCGTATACATACATTTTCCCATCTGCAAATAATACAGATATAACTTTTTGATTCTGAACTGGCTCTCGGGAGTGTCACTTAGTTCTTCACTCCAGGTTTTTCCTTCTTTACCAAGTGCCTTATACAAATCTACAAGTTTCTTCTGTCTGGATACGGTACGTTTTCCTTTCTCGCCATCGGAACGTGTCATTTCTACAAATATACGTTTCGGCGGGCAGCCAATGATCTGCTGAACTTCATCCACAACCCGGATGGTCTGCCAAACCATACGTTTCACCGGTGCTGACAGATACATTTCATCCAAATCTTCGATTTTCCACTCACACAGCGGCTTTTCTGCGGTAGTCACCATCTCATTCAATTTGTCTTTGTATGTAAAGCGATCACTCAAAAGTTCCATCAGATTACAGTTTGTATCCCACATTGCCTGAATAAGACCTTTAATTTCTCCATCGTCTTTTGAAGCACCTTCCATAGTCAGGAACGCTTTTGATAATCTTCCCCAGCTGGAAAATTTGAATCCGAAAATTCTCTTCTTTTGTGCTTCTGTCAGTTGATTTCCATATACTTCTTCCACTTTTTCTTTCAGAAGTTTTTTACCATCACCAAATACAGTTCCCCAGAATATAATATCTTCTATCATTTTTCGATGCTCATCAGTGTGTACTGTATCACCAAACACTCCTTTAAATTTCCCAACGGAAGATAATGAGTTATGGAAACCACCATCGATACCGGAAATACAGCTATCCTTTTCCTCGCCGGAAATAACACCATTTTGAAGCAGATAATTTGTCAATCGTGTCATTGACACTTTCTTGCCATCTCCAAACAGGTCATGATAAATCTCCTGTTTTAAAGAGACCGGAATTTTTTCTCCCCTGATACGAAGATTATTCAGTTCATTTAAAACCTGAAATTTTTCATATAGCAGCGATTGCTTTGGCAATGCCTGTTCCCCTGACAAATAAGTGCAGCGTCTGACCATTCGTCCGATAAATTTTTCCGCACTCTTTTTCACATCTATTTTATCCTCAAAATTCCATGGATATATTTTTCCCGATGCTTTTCTTTCCGCCCAGACATTATATCCTTTTTTATCTTTATATTCCTGTCCCAACGGTCCCACGTAATACGGAATTTGAAACATGAATAACTTCAATATTTTTTCAGATACACTCAGCCCCGTATCATCTTTTTCCTGCAAAAATGGCAAATAAAGCTCTGCATGCTTTAAAATTGCCAGCATTTCTCTGGCATGTACCTGATTTGGGATAACACCGTTGGAAGCAGTCAGTTGTTTCGGCAGAAAACTCTCCGTTTCTATTTCCTCCAAAATATATGTAACACCTTCATCATCCTGCGGAAATTTTCCCAACACTTTTTTAATATGTTTATACAGATCTTCCTGTTTTCCGCCGCTTAATCCACGTCGAAATGTTCCATGATATTTAACACTGCCAACGTATGCACTGTAACTTTCTGACTTTGCACTTTCATTTCGAAACATTTCGAAATATTCTTTTGTATCATATTTTTTCAATATGTCTTTCAAAATTTGCAAATCTTTCTTATGTTTTTCATAAGATGCGACACGTGCAACTGACAGATATCGTTCGCCATTCATAATTCCAGACAAAACACCGCTATCATGCACTGCTTTTACAGCATAGATCATATTCATCTCAGATTCATCCAGTAACTCCTGAATCGTATTTTCCTTATCCTCATAATCAGAATCCTGAAAAGAAAATGCTATTTTTTTCTGTTCTTCATCATATTCCTTATCCGGGAACAGCTCTGACAATTTTCCTTTCAGACCACAGATCAGATTAACAAACTGGATTTCTCTTTTCTGTTTTTTACTGAGGTTCATTTCCGCAAGCAAATTTTCCACTTTTTTCTTTCTGGAATCGCTGCTTCTAAAGATTTCCTGCAATCGCTCCCCGGACACCTGTTCCGGGAAATCAAGGTCTTCATCTGTTAAGGTATCTACAAACATCTGATAGGATTCAGCTATATTACTGTTCTCTCCTTCAATTTGAAGGGAGCTATTCAGGAAATGACCTCTATGTTTAAACATATTTAACAGTGCCAGATATACCAGACGCACGTCATGTGGTTCTTCTGATTCCAACAATTCTTTTCTCAAATGAAATATTGTCGGATATTTTTTATAATATCCCGCATCAGAAAACAGTTTATCTGCAAATAAGCCGTACTTCTGCTTATTGTTTTCACTGCGATCTTCCATATGAAATTTACTTTCATCCAATCGAACAAAAAAACCAGGATCCACTTTTTCAATTTCATCCGCAAACAATTCCTTTAAAGCGCCTATTCTTGCCACTTCGCGCTGTCTGCGACGTCTGTTGACCCGATATGTTCTTCGTTCCACCGAAGTCTCTGCTGACGGAAACAGGCGCACTCCCCACAAATCTTTTCCTTTTGCTCTTAATATATGATATGAAGAATCAGTCACTGCCCAACCCAGAGAATCAGTTCCCATATCCAATCCCAGATAGTATGTAAATTTTGTTTCCATTTTTACCTCCTTCCATTCTTGACAGACAACCCCCTCCTGTGCTATTCTAATCGTACAAACTTACAAGGTGAGTGCAAATAAGGAATTATTCCGACATCGATTGCCCGCATTGTGCGGCATCCAAAAGACTTCGTCATACGAGGTCTTTTTTATTTCCCCCACCATCGTTTTATATTGTCTGTTCTTTTAAATGAATAATATAATTTGATTTTACACTATTCTTCCCGCATATACAATTGTATTTTTATACTTTACAAAAAAGGCAAAAAAAGGAGCTGAGATTTCTCTCAACTCCTTCATTTCATTACATATTCTGCTAATTAGTCAACTGCGATGATCTCTTTTTTATTGTAAGAACCGCAAGCTTTGCATACTCTGTGCGGAACCATGAGTTCGCCACATTTGCTGCATTTTACTAAAGTCGGAGCAGACATTTTCCAGTTTGCTCTTCTTCTATCTCTTCTACCTTTGGAAGATTTATTTTTTGGACAAATAGACATTTCGTTACACCTCCAATTTATCTGAATCTAAGTGAATTGTTCTGAATCACACTCAGTAGATTATACACAGAACAGCACTTCCTGTCAACAGATTTTTTGTATTTTGTGTAATAAAGTTTCAGTTCACACGCGCCATTCGCAAAACGCCCTTCGGGCTTCTCCGTAGCTGCGCTCCTATTTTTGCTCATAAAAAGGCGCTCCCTTCATCACTATGTATTCAGGTAATTCCTCATGCAAGCATGATCATTACCTGAATACATGTGATGAGTGAACTGTAACAATTACTTTACTAATGCTACTGTCTCTCTTGCAATTGCAAGTTCTTCGTTTGTCGGAATTACGCAAACTGTAACTTTGGAATCCGGAGTAGAGATTACGATATCATCGCCTCTCTTGCTGTTTGCTTCCTCATCTACTGTAATTCCAAGGTATCCAAGGTATGCTAATACTTTAGAACGAACGATCGGCGCATTCTCACCGATTCCTGCTGTAAATGCGATCACATCTACACCATTCATTGCTGCTACATAAGAACCGATGTATTTTGCTACACGGTAGCTGAATACTTCGATAGCTGCTGTTGCGCGCTCGTTTCCAGCTTCCATACCTTCCTCAAGGTCACGGAAATCACTGGAAAGTCCGGAAATACCCTGTACACCTGATTTTTTGTTTAATACGTTCATAACGCCTGCGATATCAAGATTCTCTTTTTTAGCGATAAACTCCATGATCGCCGGATCAATGTCACCGGAACGTGTTCCCATTACAAGACCTTCCAACGGTGTAAGACCCATAGATGTATCTACACATTTGCCGTTTAATACCGCACTGATGGAAGCACCGTTTCCAAGGTGAGCAACGATGATCTTGGAATCGTTAAGATCTTTGCCAAGGAACTCAGCAACATGTTTGGATACGAAGCTGTGACTTGTTCCGTGGAAACCGTATCTTCTTACTTTATATTTCTCATAGTACTCATATGGAAGTCCGTAGAGGTATGCTTTCTCCGGCATTGTCTGATGGAAAGCGGTATCAAATACACCAACCATCGGTACACCTGGCATCAGTTCCTGGCATGCATGGATACCGATTAAGTTTGCCGGATTGTGAAGTGGTGCAAGGTCATTACACTCTTCTACTGCTGCAAGCATCTCCGGTGTGATCACTGCAGAAGAAGCAAATTTCTCGCCACCGTGTACGATACGGTGTCCAACTGCATTTACTTCTGCAAGGCTTGCGATTGCGCCTGTTTTCTCATTTACAAGAGCGTCAAGTACAAGCTGGATAGCTTCTTTATGTGTAGGCATCGGTGCCTCTGTAATCTCTTTGTCAAGACCTGCTTTCTGATATGTAAGTCTTCCGTCAATACCGATTCTCTCGCAAAGTCCTTTTGCAAGTACTGCCTCTGTGTCAGAGTTGATCAGCTGATATTTCAGTGATGAACTACCACAGTTGATTACTAATACGTTCATTATTTATGTTCTCCCTTCATTTTTCCTTTGACTTTTCGTCAAAATACCTGTCCTATCCATTATATCTCAATTTTTTTGTTTCGCAAGAGGTTACCAAATGGTTTTTTGTAAGTTTTTCCTCTTGCATCTGTTTTCATACACTGGTTTTTAGTCAAAAAGTCAAATCTCCTCTGTTTCCCTCACAAATATGTTTGTTTTTCTGCATCTTTCATGCTATGCTTTTTCCTATAATAAAATGTAGACTGTACGTCTGCATTGTTACAACGGTCACTTTATCCGCATGACAAACACTCAGAAAGATTCAGGAGTATCAGATACAATGAATGTCACAGGAATTATCGCAGAATATAATCCGTTTCACAACGGACATGCATTTCATATAGAAGAAACAAGAAAAAATACGGACGCCGATTACTGTATTGCTGTTATAAGCGGCAGCTTTGTCCAACGTGGAGCCCCGGCTCTGGTAAATAAATATGACCGAACAAAAATGGCACTTGAACATGGCATTGATCTTGTCATTGAACTGCCTGTAATTGCTGCCACTTCCAGTGCGGAAACGTTTGCTCAGGGAGGTGTCTGCCTGTTGGATAGCCTCGGCGTAGTATCTCATATCAGTTTTGGTGCCGAAGCAAACACAACTTCAGATATCGATATGCTGGACAAACTGGCTGATTTTTTTGCATTTGAGCCACCCGCATTTCAGAAATATCTGGATCTGGAATTAAAATCCGGATACAGTTTTCCAGCTGCCCGGGCAAAAGCAGCTGTTCTTTGTTTGCAGCAGATGGCTTTCGATTCGATGAATACAGACACAGTTGCTCAGCTTGTACAATTGCTTGCTTCTCCGAATAATATTCTTGCCATCGAATATATGAAAGCCATTCGTCGTCAGAACCTTACATTGACACCGTCTGTTGTTACACGAAATGGTGCAGGTTATCATGATACTGATACTGATACAGAACTTGCCAGTGCTTCTGCCCTGCGTAAGTTTATTTTTCAGGATAATTCCTGCCAGAAAACTGATTCCGAAGTGCTGAATCAAATGCTGACGCGCACAGTTCCAGATTCCGTTCGTGAACTGCTGCTGAACGCATATAAAACCCATGCTTTTTTGCAGGAAGATGATTTTTCTGACCTGTTATATTATGAGCTTCGCCGCAAGTTTCTGCATTCGGCTTTCTCTGATTCCGATACCGAATGCAGCGATTTGGAAAAGCGTATTGCAAATAACTTGGAAACATTCACCTGCTGGTCTGATTTTGTATCAGATTTAAAAACGAAAAACCAGACCTATACAGCCATCAGCCGTCATCTGCTGCATGCCTTCCTCGGCATTGATGCAGAACTCCTGGCTGCTGCAAAGAACTGTCATTATGCACCATATGCCCGCATTCTAGGTTTTCGAAAGGATGCTTCGCCTTTATTAAAGGAATTGCAGGAGCACAGTCAGATTCCGTTGCTGCGCAAAATTGCAAAGGAACGCCAGTCACTGACACCGGAACAGCAACAACTTCTGGATCTTGATGTTTATGCCAGCGATCTGTACAATCGTATCCTGTTTTCAAAAACCGGTATCCAACGAAAAAATGAATATCGTCAGCCTCTGATCATCTTATAATCTACTTTTCAAGCGGAACGCACGAGAGACTTGGTGCGTGATTCCGGTCAGCGTAAGCCGGTTGGATTGCAGAGATACACAGAATCACTGCAATCCAACACATCTTTTGCATTTTCAATACTATTTCGCGCATATTCCATGACGCCATTGGCTTACTATCTTGCAACAAATCTTGCATAATGTACAATTTCTTCTCGCTTTTGCATTATTTAGAATCATTTCCTTCATTTTTACTCGTTATTTATTTAACATTGTCATTATTTTATATTTTTTTGAATTATTTTATTTTTTCTCTTGCATTTTTCTTTCAATTTCCATATACTTTTAAACATGGTGTCAAACATTCGGCACTGAGGGGAAAATTTTCAATAATTAAGAAAGAGTTAAATCAAAGGAGTATGACACATGAACAATCAGGTACAGATCAGAAAATTTAAAAAAGTTCTGGTAGCAAATCGTGGCGAGATCGCCATCCGTGTATTCCGAGCCTTAAATGAGCTGGGAATCACAACCGTCAGCATTTATTCCAAGGAAGACCGTTATGCACTCTTCCGTTCCAAAGCAGATGAATCTTATCCGCTGAATCCGGAAAAAGGTCCGATCGATGCCTATCTCGATATTGATACGATCATCAAGATCGCGCTGGCAGCTAATGTCGATGCTATCCATCCGGGCTATGGATTTTTATCAGAGAATCCGGATTTTGTAGATGCCTGTGAGCGAAACGGCATTGTATTTATCGGACCTTCCAGCCAGATCATGAATGCAATGGGCGATAAGATTTCTTCCAAAAAAATGGCCATTGATGCGCAGGTACCGATTATTCCCGGTGTTGATTACGCGATCAAAGATATTGACACAGCAACAAAAATTGCAACAAAAGTCGGTTTTCCGATTATGCTGAAAGCTTCCAACGGTGGTGGCGGACGCGGTATGCGTATCGTAAACACGATGGAAGATCTGGAAAAAGAGTTTAATGAAGCAAAAAATGAATCCAAGAAAGCATTCGGTGACGACAAGATCTTCATTGAGAAATACCTGCGTGCACCAAAGCATATCGAAGTACAGATTTTAGGTGATAATTACGGAAATGTCGTTCATCTGTATGACCGTGACTGTTCCGTACAGCGCCGGCATCAGAAAGTGGTAGAGTATGCACCTGCATTTTCTATCCCGGATGAGACCCGTCAGATTATTTTTGACTCTGCAATCCGCCTTTCCAAGGCAGTTGGCTACCGCAATGCAGGTACTCTGGAGTTCCTGGTTGATGCAGACAACAATCCATACTTTATCGAAATGAATCCTCGTATCCAGGTGGAGCATACGGTCAGCGAGGAAATCACAAATATTGACCTGGTACAGTCTCAGATTTTGGTAGCGGAAGGTTATCCGCTTGATTCAGATGAGATCAATATCAAATCTCAGGATGATGTTCACTGCGATGGTTACTCCATCCAGACTCGTGTCACCACTGAGGATCCTGCAAATAACTTTATGCCGGATACCGGTGAGATCACTGTTTACCGTTCCGGTTCCGGAAAAGGTATCCGTCTTGATGGTGGTAATGCCTACACAGGAGCTGTCATCTCACCTTACTACGATAGCCTTCTGGTAAAAGCAATCTCCCACGACCGCACGTTTGCCGGTGCTGTTCGCAAATCGATCCGTACCTTACAGGAAATGCGTATCCGTGGCGTAAAAACAAATATTCCGTTCCTGATCAATGTACTGCATCATCCGACCTTTGTTGGCGGAAAATGTTATACAACTTTCATTGAGGAAACACCGGAGCTGTTCCAGCTCACACAGAGTCAGGACCGCGCAACCAAAATCATTGAATTCATCGGTGACCGTATTGTCAACTCCCAGAAAGGTCAGAAACCGCACTATGAAAACCGTGTGCTTCCAAAGTTGGATCAGTCTAAACCAGTATACGGTGCCCGTGACGAATTCCTGAAGCTTGGTGCAGAAGGTTTTATGCAAAAAATTCTGAAAGAAGATAAATTATATGTAACAGATACTACTATGCGTGATGCACAGCAGTCTCTGATGGCGACACGAATGAGAAGCAAAGACCTGTGCGGTGCTGCCTATGCTACAAACGCATACATGCAGAATGCTTTTTCTGTCGAAGCATGGGGCGGTGCTACTTACGATACTGCATACCGTTTCTTAAAAGAGTCTCCGTGGAAACGTCTGGAACTTCTCAGAAACCGTATGCCGAACACTCTGATCCAGATGCTGCTGCGTGCTTCTAATGCTGTTGGATACAGCAACTATCCGGACAATGTTGTTCAGGAGTTTATTAAAATCTCCGCTTCCCATGGTATCGATGTGTTCCGTATTTTTGACAGTCTCAACTGGGTTGAAAACATGAAAATGCCGATTGACGAAGCATTAAAAACTGGTAAGATCGTTGAGGGAACCATTTGTTATACCGGCGATATCACAAGCCCGAAAGAGACAAAATACACGCTGGATTATTATGTAAATATGGCCCTTGAACTGGAATCCTTAGGATGTCATTCCATTGCCATCAAAGACATGGCAGCACTGTTAAAACCGCGTGCTGCAAAAGAGCTCGTAACTGCTCTGAAGAAAGAACTTCATGTGCCGCTCCATCTGCATACACACGATTCTACCGGAAATGGTGTCAGCACTGTTCTGATGGCCGCCGAGGCAGGTGTAGATATCGTGGATCTGGCCATTGAATCCATGTCTTCCATGACAAGTCAGCCTTCCATGAATGCGGTTGTAGAAGCTCTGCGGGGAAGCAAACGTGATACGGGTCTCGATTTTGAGGAACTGGATGAACTCAGCCGCTACTACGGCCGCATCCGTAAAGTTTACGAGCAGTTTGAAAGTGATATGAAAGCTCCGAATGCCGAAATTTACAAATATGAAATTCCTGGTGGACAGTATTCCAACCTTTTGGCTCAGGTTACAAGCATGGGTTCTGCAGATGAATTTGAATCTATCAAAGCATTATACAAAGATGCCAATGATCTGCTTGGAAATATCGTAAAAGTTACTCCGACTTCGAAAGCTGTTGGTGATCTGGCCATCTTTATGTTTAAAAATGGCCTGACAAAAGAAAACATCCTGACTGCAGGTGCAGGACTTTCTTATCCGGATTCTGTCGTCTCCTACTTCCAGGGTATGATGGGACAGCCTTACGGCGGATTCCCGAAGGAGCTTCAGAAAATCGTTCTGAAAGACATTGAACCGCTGACAGACCGCCCGGGTAAATCTCTCCCACCGGTTGATTTTGAATCCATCAAAAAGCATCTGGTTGAGAAATATAATTATGGTGATAAATCGGAAGAAGTCATGAACCAGAAAGCGATCAGCTATGCCCTGTATCCGAAGGTTTATGAAGATTACTGCGAGCATTTCCAGATGTACAATGATGTAACCCGTCTGGAAAGTCATGTTTACTTCTACGGATTACGCAAAGGCGAAGAGACTTACCTGAATATCGGTGAAGGAAAACAGCTTCTGATCAAATATCTGGAGGAAGGTGAACCGGATGAAAATGGTGTCCGCACTCTTACGTTCCAGGTAAATGGTATGCTTCGTACTGTCAAGATCCAGGATAAGAATCTTGAGATCAAAGCTGACCGCAAGCTGAAAGCTGACAAGACAAACCCGCAGCATCTTGGTTCTTCTATCCCAGGTACAGTTGGAAAAGTTCTTGTAAAAGAAGGCGATGCCGTAACAGAAAACATGCCACTTCTCACTGTAGAGGCCATGAAAATGGAGACAACTGTTGTATCCAAGATTACCGGTACCGTCGACAAGATTTATGTTCAGCAGGGAAATACCGTATCACAGGATGATCTGTTGATGTCCTTCCATATTGCGAAATAAGGTGTAACGTCCGAAAACGAAATTAGTATAAAGAAAACAACATAGCAGACACGGGCGCTTTTCTATCGTCTTGCTATGTTGTTTTCTTTTTTACATTTTTTCGTTTTCTACGTTATGGAGCCGCCAGTGCAACAAATTCTGCTTACACGCCCTTATGAATGGCATCATCTCCATAACGCTTTTTTATTTTTGCGATCGCATCGTCTAAACTTGCCAGTTTTTTCTGTTTCTGTGCTTCTTTTTCACGCCTCAGTTCTTCCTTTTTTTCCTGCTCCTGATACCTTGCCAGATCGAACAGACTGATCTGTGTCGGTTCTTCTTCATCCTGCAATTTTGTGGTTCGGATTCCAAGCAGACGGATTGGTTCGCCATCCCAGAGTTCATCAAACAGCTGACAGGCACACTGATAGATTTCCGCTTCCTCTGCTGTCGGTGTCAGTATCGTTGTCTGGTGTGATACGGAACGAAAAGATGCATATTTGATCTCCGTGCTGATCTGTGCTGCCAGAAAATGATGTTTTTTCAGGCGCACTGAGACACTTGTTGCAAGTTCTTTTAATACGGCATATGCTTCTTCTTCTGTTTCTGCATTGTTTGCCAGTGTGGTGGAATTTCCTACTCCTTTTGCTTTTGGTCTTTCTTTTACAACCTGCCCTTCATCGATGCCGTTTGCATAATTCCAGAGCATTCCACCATGGCTTTTCAGCCAGCTTTCTACTACTGCCTTATCCGTATGCGCCAAATCTCCAATGGTGCGGATTCCCATTTTCTGTAGTAGTTTTGCACTGCTTTTTCCACACATATGTAGAGAACTGATTGGCAATGGCCAAAGTTTTTGCTGGATTTCACTTACATATAAGGTATGAACTAAATTCGGTTTTTTGAAATCCGATGCCATTTTTGCCAATACTTTTCGGTCCGAGATTCCCACGTTTACTGTAAATCCAAAGGTGTCATATACGCTGTCTTTAATATAAGCTGCTGCTGCCTCCGGAGTCGGAAACTGACTTCGAATTGGTTCAAAAGACATATAACACTCATCGATGCTGACCTGCTCAATTTCGTCACAGATACTGCGCAGATGATGCATCAGTTTCTGACTCATTTCCCGGTAATAGGTGTGATCCGGTGGAACCATCACAAGTGTCGGACATTTTTGAAATGCACTGGCAACGGTTTCCGCCGTCTGAATTCCAAAGGCTTTTGCCGGAATGGATTTCGCAACGACGATTCCATGGCGGGTTTCCTGATCTCCACCTACAATGGATGGAATCGTGCGCAAATCCAGTTTGCTGCCATTTTGTAATTCACGCAATGCACTCCAGCTTAAATAGGCGGAATTTACATCAATGTGAAAAATGATAGAATTATCGTTTAATATCATAATATCTCCCAATGTCCACTATATCCACTGCCAATATACTTAATATTATTCATCTCCTTTATATGTCGCTTTATCGTCCTTGTACTTACCTCTAATATTTTTGACATTTGTTCTGTACTTATCTTATCATCTTTCTTTATTAAATATATAATCTGTGTATCCAAATCATTTGAATTAACATCTTGAGTGACATCTTGAGTGACATCTTGAGTGACATCTTGAGTGACATTATAATTCAAATTTGGCATTATAACTGTAAACTGATATCTATCAGACCGAAAAGTTGGCTTTTTACTCTCATCATAATTAATCTGATATTCATAACCACCAATAATTTTTCCAAATCCACTGCCTTTTCGCTCCATATATCCCAAACGATTAAACACATCTGCCAGAACAGGATTACGTCTGGTCGATGGAACCGTTAACGGATCTCGGTCCTGTATCACAGACCCATCCGGCATTCCACCCGGAGAATATATTTCCATGCGATCATCATAAATATCAATATGCACTTCACTTCCATTTACCAGATAATCACGATGGGCTAACGCATTGACTAATGCCTCATGATAACTCCGTTCTACATACTCCGGCATTTCCTCTCTGGAATTCGCCGTCTTTCTCCACATCATTTTTGCATTTCTCTTGATAAAAGCTTCCCCATTATCAATTAAGGACAACACACTTCCAGAATATTCTGCATCATCAAATGCATCTATTGTTCCACCCATTTTATTTAATCCATTCCATCTTGTACAAAAAAGTCTGGAACATCGGATTGGGTTTTCATCTGCAATTAAAGCTCCTGCATTGGTAAGATAACCATGCTCATTTGCCAGACCAAATGAAACTAAATCTTTTTCGTCAAAACTTGTTCCTGTCCATTTTTTATAACGTTCCCGAAGTTTTGAAAATGCATAATCATCTACTTTATACGTTGAAATTTGTGAATCATAGGATGTATTTTTTCCTCTAAGTACCAGACGTTTCAGTTCCGTTGCCGTAGCCTTCACACTTTCGTTTCCAACCCGCACATATGCTTCCATGGTTCCATCTCCAGAATAATAATATGGTGTTTCATCACCTTTAAAAATATCAAGAATGATCAGAATCTTTCCATTTTCCACACTATGAAAACTAAGTTTAAATTCAGGAATTGGATCTAATCTTGTTTTTATAATTTCACTTATTTTCTCTGCATCCTGTTCTGGATTTTCCAGACCAATCATCTGCCCTTCGTCTGCAATTCCAAAGATCAATTTTCCACCCAATGTATTGGCAAATGCACTGACACTTTTACACCAACTTTTTGGCTTCTTTATTTCAAGTTCTAGCTTTTTATCATATTCTGTTGCCTCTCCAATTAAATCTCTAATATTCATATAGATACTCACCCTCTACATTTTCTTTTTTATAACTGTGCCTTTATCCATGTCGCTAATTTTTTTCGCTTATATTTTTTAGCAAAATCAATTGGCTGCTTCCCATCAAATGTATGTAATTTTAAATCTACTGCCGGCAGCTTCATCCAAATATCATATAGTGGATGCAATTCTTCTTCTGTAAACGGCAACGCCATCATCAGTTCAATCGGAAGTACATTTTTCTCCCCTGCCTGATTAGGATCCGCACCTGCTTCAAACAGTTGTTCACAAAGTTCTGCTGTCTGCAAAACATCGTAATTTTTTCTTCGGAATAACATATGATATGGCCCATCAAAATCTCTGGTTTTCTTTTCTAAAATACAATTTTTCTTTTCCTTATTACATCTTGACAGTAAAAACGAAGATATTTCATAGCAGCTTCCCATATCCGGATTAGACAGTGCATAGTATATCAGGCCTCTGTCATAAAAATACTGCATTTCATCATCTTCTCGAAATTTCTGTAAAAATTCTTCTGTTGTTCCCCACGCTGCAATCCACGCAATATCACGTTTTACTATGTGTTGTAACTTGCCTGAGGAATAAACCTTTTGAAAAAGCTCATCAGCAAATAACTCTGTATCAACAATACTTTTCTTCTTTCCGTTTTCTTTTAATGTAATTTGAGGAATTAAATCCGAAATCTGATTCAGATACCCATAGTTTTCAGGATAATTTACCAGTAGTTCGCCATTCTGTTTATGTCCACAACGATATAACTCATATTCTTTGCAGAATGATTTTACATTTGGAAGTGCTATTGTTTCAAACAATTCTGCTCCAAGATAATGCTCTGCCAAAGCGAACAGACCGTGTGCAAAAATATTAATCACTTTATTATATTTTTCATTTCCATAGCCGATATATGTAGTATTTTCTGTTACACGCTGTTCTTCTATACAAATTTGTTCTATAAGTTCCGTCAGATTTTCTGTACGTTTTTCCCACAAATCCATAAGATACTGAACAATTAAAATATCATACTTACGCTGTTTTCGTGCCAGAAACTTTTCTGCCAATACAAGTGCTTCATTCATCATCGTTTCATCTTTGTAAAATATTCCCATAAACAGATTCGGAATCGTATCATATGGGACTGCCGTGCCACAAAGGCCAAGACTATGTGGCATCGCTTTTTCCACAAATTCCCTGTCATTACAGGCTAATGCAGTTACAGATACGCCAAAGAACCCCACATGATTACATCCTCCATCTAAAGTTGCACTCGATGCAAAATGCAGGCGGTTTCCCTGATAAATTCCATAGAACATATCGGGAAAATCTCCGCTTTCACAGGACAAACAACTTCCAAGATAACTCAATTCATCCGCAGCATTCCGACATTGTTGAAACAATGTTTCCTGAAATCGAAACGGCTCTGTAAATTCTGGAAGCAATTCAGATTCTTTTTCCTCTATTGAATATATAGACAACATTTTCTTTAACTGTTTTGCTATCTCCTTGCACTGTGTCATAGTTTCTCTCTCCTATTTCCTAAGGCGGACATTCGCAATCCGCTTTCACTACTTGCTCATGAACCCAGCTGCTTTGCGACCTGCGTTCAGATAACGATTTTCTTCCTCAGATAAGTTCACTGTAAATGCACGCAGATTTTCTTCCAGTCGGAATGCCCTTGTTGTACTCACAAGCACATATATATTCAAATCCTGCCGGAACATCCAGGCAAGTGCAATCTGTGACACGGTGCAGCCTTTTTTCTCTGCCAGCTCTTCACAGCGTGCCAGACGTTCAAAATTATCATGGCACACATAGCCTTTCACGCAAAATGGATCTAATATTTCTGCCGCCTGTACTTCCTGACTGCTTTTGATCCTGCCCGCCATTAAACCACGCGCCAGACTGGAATACGCGATGATTGGCATCTGATTCTCCTGATACCAGTTTCGGGCCGCTTTGTTTTGTTTTCCGGTTATGGTTACACAGTTGCCGCCCCATGGATCAGCTATCTGCTCTGCCAGTCCAAAATGAGGACTGGAAACAGAAAATCCCTGAAGCTGATGCTCTTTTGCATAACGATTTGCTTCTTCGATTCTCTCATGTGCCCAGTTTGATACGCCAAATACTTTGATTTTTCCTTCTTTTTGCAATTCATTTAAAGCATCGATCATTTCACTGACTGGTGTTTTGGGATCATCGCGATGCAAGAGATAGATGTCAATGTAGTCTGTCTGTAATGCCTGTAAGCTCTCAGCCAGTTCTGTCTCGATCACCTTTCGATTTACGCACACCGAACCGTCTGAATCACAATTCCCACATTTACTGATCACCACTACCTGTTCACGATTGTCGCGTCGCTTCATCCAGCCGCCAAGTGATTCTTCTGCCCGTCCATAGCCTCTTGCTGTATCAAATGTATGGATTCCTTTTGCAAACGCTGCATCTAATAGCTCATCTGCATTTTTTCCTTCTATCATCGGACCGATGGCTGTGCCAAAGATCATGCGTGAAACTGGTTCTTCCAGTCCTGGTATTTTGCCATATCTGCATGGTTTGCCATTTTCATAAATATCGTTCCCCATACTATCCCTCTTTTTTTTCAGACTAGTGTTTCCCCTATTATAGTTACAGTTCACACGCGCCATTCGCAAAACGCCCTTTTGGGCTTCTCCGTAGCTATCGCTACTGTTTTTGCTCATAAAAAGGCGCTCCCTTCATCACTATGTATCCAGGTAATTCCTCATGCAAGCATGATCATTACCTGAATACATGTGATGCATGAACTGTAACCCATTGTAACATATTATCTTTTTTCATTCCATTCTTATCTTGACATATATAGATGTTCGATATATATTATATGTAGATAATCTATATAGTGAAATCTGAAACAGGATTCACTTAGATAAAGTTCCATAACCTATTACAAAAGGAGGATTCACTTATGGCAGTAGACAAAAGTCTGATTTCCGGAAGCACTACAATGCTGATTTTACGGCTTTTGGAAGGAAAAGACATGTACGGTTACGAAATGATTGAAACATTACAGGAAAAATCCCAGAATGTATTTCAATTGAAGGCAGGCACTCTTTACCCGCTGCTTCACTCTCTGGAAGAAAAAGGCTATGTTTCTTCTTACGAAGATTCCATCGGCCAGAAAACACGAAAATATTATTCGCTGACAAAAAACGGAAAAAATTTTCTCTCTCAGAAAAAAGAAGAATGGAAAGAATATTCTTCAGCTGTTGCTAATATCCTGACAGCTGATCGAAATACCATCTTTCCAGTATTGAAAACACAGATGGAGGGCTAGGTATGAGCAAAAAACGATATATGGAACTGCTGCTGGAGCAGATTCGAAACAAACGTGCAAAAGAACTGGTAGCGCATGAAATCACCTCTCACATCGAAGATCAGGAAGAGGCCTACCGCGCTCAGGGACTGACGGCTTATGATGCGGAACGCAGAGCTGTGCTGGATATGGGTGATCCAGTAGAAACAGGAGTGTCACTTGACGCCGTTCACAAACCGAAAATGTCCTGGAGTATGGTCATTCTGACAGCCATGATCTCCCTGCTTGGAGTGTTTACGATTGGAATGATATGCAAGGGAACTTCGGATTTTACAACTATTTCACTGTTAAGAAAACAGATTATTTATCTGATGATCGGATTTGGAATCATGCTTTTTATCTGTAAAATAGATTACAGTCGGATTTTTCAACATTCTGGTATACTGGCCATCCTTTATCTTGTATTTCTTATCTTGCAGGATATGCAATTTGTACGCCTCTTTTCCAATGCGGTAACAATTCCTTATCTGCTCAGTATCCCCATTTTTTGCGGATTACTGTACAAATTTCGAAAACGAAGCTGGTATCATCTGCTGATTCCTGTTGGATTTATGCTTGCATCTATCCTGCTAATGCGTTACCAATGGTTCTTTGCATCTTATAAACTGGTTCTTGTATTTATAAGTGCCGTACTCGTTACTGTGGTAATTTGTAACAATTGGTATCCGGTTCACAAAAGAATCGTTTTACCAATACTCTGGAGTTGCGTAGTTGGCATTCCGACACTTTCCTTACTGGTACCGTACAAATTTCAAAATCTGTTCCCACCGTATGTTTCTGCCCGCATTTCCAACTGGATCTATCCGTTTTCCGTTGAAAATGCAAATCAGTCTATGGTACATGAAGCAATGACAAGAAGTACTTTGTTTGGGCACAGTACGACTTTAATCATGGATCTGAATTCCCTGATCAGTGATTACATGGTCGTAAATGTAACATCACGATATGGTATCATTCCAGCTTGTATTCTTGCTGTTTTATTTATTGTATTCTGTATTCGTCTGTTTTATCTGGCTTTAAAACAGAAAAATCAACTTGGTATGATTCTTGGACTTGGATGCAGTCTGGTTTTGACCGTAGAAGTTTTCAAATATTTTCTTATGAACCTTGGTTTCATTCCAATGACATACGGATTTCTCCCACTATTTTCCTATGGTGGAAGCGTTACGATCATTTCCTATATATTTGTTGGTATTTTGCTGAGTATCTACCGAAATCAGAATCTCATTGATGAAACCAGACAGAAACACTTGCGTATTCATTTTACAATTGAAGAGGAATGACTTATAACGCAAGAAAGTACTTTTAATAAAAACATCCGACAGATTTCCAGATGCACCTTTTATGCATCTGACCTCTGCCGGATGTTTCATTTTTATTCTATTTTTTCTCTGTCAAAAAATTGCCTCACCGATTTAGTGATGGAACAGACGAATGCCTGTAAAGCACATTGCCATATTGTATTTGTTGCAGGTATCAATGACATGATCATCACGAATGGATCCGCCCGGCTCAGCCACATATTTTACGCCGCTCTTGTGTGCACGCTCAATATTGTCGCCAAATGGGAAGAATGCGTCAGATCCCAGTGCAACATCTGTGTTTTTATCCAGCCATGCACGTTTCTCTTCTGCTGTAAATACAGGTGGTTTTACTTTAAAGATATTCTCCCATGCGCCATCTGCAAGCACATCCATGTACTCATCTCCGATGTAAAGATCAATAGCATTGTCACGATCTGCACGTTTAATGCCATCTACAAACTGAAGATTTAATACCTGTGGAGCCTGACGAAGGAACCAGTTATCTGCTTTCTGTCCTGCCAGACGTGTACAATGGATTCTGGACTGCTGTCCTGCACCGATTCCGATGGCCTGACCACCTTTTGCATAACATACAGAATTAGACTGTGTATATTTCAGTGTGATCAGCGAAATGATCAGATCGATTTTAGCAGAATCCGGAATTTCTTTATTCTCTGTCACAATATTTCCAAGGAAATCGCGGTCGATTTTCAGCTCATTTCTTCCCTGCTCAAAAGTCACACCAAATACCTGTTTGTGCTCAATCGGGTCCGGAACGTAGTTTGGATCGATTTCGATGACGTTATATTTACCACCTTTTTTTGCTTTCAGGATTTCCAGTGCTTCCGGCTCGTAACCCGGAGCGATCACACCATCGGAAACTTCACGTTTGATGATTTTTGCTGTACTTGCATCGCAAACATCAGACAGAGAAATGAAATCACCGAAAGAAGACATACGATCTGCACCTCTGGCTCTTGCATAAGCACTTGCCAGCGGAGAAAGTTCACCAAGATCATCTACCCAGTAGATTTTGCTCTCTGTCTCTGTCAAAGGAAGTCCTACTGCTGCGCCAGCCGGAGATACGTGTTTGAAAGATGTTGCTGCCGGAAGTCCGGTTGCTGCTTTCAGCTCACGTACTAACTGCCAGCCGTTGAAAGCATCCAGGAAGTTGATGTATCCCGGTTTTCCGTTTAATACTTTGATTGGCAGATCTGCACCGTTCTCCATATAAATACGGGATGGTTTCTGATTTGGGTTACATCCATATTTTAACTCTAATTCGTTCATTCTGATTCCTCCGATAACTATGTGTTCACACAAACGTTTTTATCAAATATCTGCATGACTTGCCGTGTTTTTATTTCAACAAAAAATAATGTCGATAAAAATTAATCCTGATGTTTGTTTACGATACGTGTCTCATAAGTACCGTCTGCAATGTTGATATAACGCACAAACAGGGAAACTTTATTATCTGCGTTTAAGCTCTCCCATAAAAGCTTTGTATACTCATCAATATTATCCACAACATCTATCAGCTCCGGTTCTCCTTCAAAACTTGGAAGTGGATTGCCATCGTTCATATAAGTATGGATGAAACGTGCCTCACCTGCAGCCGGTGTCTCATAAGCGAATGTATAACGGTTACATCCATCCGGATTGCCATTGTTGCTCTTTAAAATAGACATTGCATAACTGAATTTTCCGTTTTCCACATGCATGATACCGGAAATACGCGGTGTGTAGTTCGGACCGTCCGGCTCAAACTCACGGCAGCGTAAAGACTGCTCAAATGTCATCTGGCGATCCATCTGATCATAAATGGTATCTGTCTGATCTCCATTTGTTACAATTGTTTTATTTCCCAATACACGAACCGGTGCGTAGATAATAAGACTCGGATCTTCCAATTTAGACGGATCGTATGCCTGTGTGCGGATGCCTTCACCATCCTCTACAAATACACGGTTTCTGCTGTTTTCACTTCTTCCCATGATAAAGTACGCGGTAACGGCTTTACTTCCATCAGATGTTCTGCCGATGATAATGCCTCTTCCCGGGTAAGAATTCTCCTGTAACTGCTTTGCAATAGAACGCATTTCCATATCATGTCCTCCTTCGTGTGGTACCCCTTGTCATGGTTAATTATTATAGAATCATTCACCGTTCTTTTTTGATTTCTTTTTTGATAAAAATGAATCCTGCTGTGAATTTTTCTCATCTATTCAAAGTGTAACATGCCAAATATATTTTTACAACCACCGATTCTTATTAATACCATTAATTTATTTACTTATTTTTATTAGATTTATTAATATATCTTTTTTTTAAAATCCCCACAGTCGGTTATACTGTGGGGATAATAGATACAGTTAATTTTTGAAGCTGTGGATTGGAGCCGGAATACGTCCCTGACGATTTACAAAGTTTGCGCAGGAATACTGGTTTACCGGCATGATCGGTGCATAGCCTAACAGGCCACCAAACTCTACCATCTCGCCAACACCTTTTCCGATAACCGGAATCAGACGAACCGCTGTGGTTTTCTGATTTACCATACCGATTGCCATCTCATCGGCAATAATACCGGAAATTGTTGTAGCCGGTGTATCTCCAGGAATAGCGATCATATCCAGACCTACGGAGCATACACAAGTCATCGCCTCTAATTTTTCTAAAGTCAGTGCATTTGCTTTTACGGCATCGATCATTCCCTGATCTTCACTGACCGGGATAAAAGCACCACTTAATCCACCAACATAGGAAGATGCCATGATACCACCTTTTTTCACCTGATCGTTCAGCATAGCTAATGCTGCCGTTGTACCCGGTGCTCCGGCGTACTCCAGACCGATCTCCTCAAGGATTTCCGCTACACTGTCACCAACTGCCGGTGTCGGAGCCAGAGACAGATCAATGATTCCAAACGGAATACCAAGCATTTTGGAAGCTTCTTTTGCTACCAGCTGACCGACACGGGTAATCTTGAATGCGGTCTTTTTGATTGTCTCACACAGTACCTCGAAGCTCTCGCCTCTTACTTTTTCCAGTGCAGTCTTTACAACACCAGGTCCGCTGACACCCACATTGATGATGGCATCTGCTTCTGTCACACCGTGGAACGCACCTGCCATAAATGGATTGTCATCCGGTGCATTACAGAATACTACCAGTTTTGCACAGCCAAGAGAATCTGCATCTTTTGTATATTCTGCTGTCTCTTTGACGATTTCACCCATAAGACGTACAGCATCCATATTGATACCTGTCTTGGTAGAACCAAGGTTTACAGAGCTGCAGACGCGCTCCGTGCAGGCAAGTGCCTGTGGAATGGAACGGATCAGCAGTTCATCCGCAGTTGTCATACCTTTGCTTACCAATGCGGAATATCCGCCAATGAAGTTGACACCTACTTCTGCAGCCACACGGTCTAAGGTCTGTGCGATCGTCACATAATCTTCCGGCTTTTTGCAGGCAGCTGCACCAATCATAGCGATCGGAGTTACAGAAATTCGTTTGTTTACAATCGGAATACTGTAACGGTTTTCGATTGTTTTTCCTGTTTTTACAAGATCTTTCGCCAGCGTAGTGATTTTATTATAAATATTCTGATTTACTTTATCCAGATCAGAATCAATACAGTCTAATAAACTGATTCCCAGTGTAATGGTACGAACATCCAGGTTTTCCTGCTCGATCATCTTGTTCGTCTCATTTACTTCAAACATATTTATCATTGGTCGTAATCTCCTTTTCCAGTGTTTTCTTAGATGCGGTGCATCATATCAAAAATTTCTTCTCTCTGGCATCTGATCTTTACGCCAATTTCTTCGCCAAGCTGCTCTAATTCTTTTACGCAGTCTGCAAATGGTTTTGCTGAGCTGCTCATATCCACGATCATCATCATATTAAAGAAATCCTGTACAATTGTCTGGGAAATATCCAGTACGTTGATACTGTTACTTGCAAGGTAGGTGCATACTTTTGCAATAATACCTACGGTGTCTTTTCCTACTACTGTGATAATTGTTTTGTCTGTTGTCTTTTCCATTGTGTTCTCGCGCATATGCGCTCTCCTCTCTCAAAATTACGGTCACAAAAAGATTATTATCTCGTGATTTCATCACTCAATAATTTCGCCGTTCGTCAAGAGTGAGCAAGCTCCCTCTGACTCTCTTGCGCTCATTATATCCTGACTAATTCAGAAACCTCATCCCGCTTGGCAACTACCATCGGAAAATCACTTCCCTTGTAGGGATTTTCTCCCATAGTCACTTCCATACGGACGGTCTCCCATGCAAGCTGCGGATAATTATTCTCTTTGCTCAAATGACCTAAAATCACTTTTTTAAACCCGTCATGCAATACTTTACCAAGCAGCTGCCCGGACAGGTCATTGGACAAATGTCCCCGGTCTCCAAGGATTCTCCGTTTTAACTGATACGGATACGTTCCTGCCTGCAACATATGTACATCATGATTGGCTTCTAACAATAATACATCCAATCCCTGCAATTTGTCTACAATATAATTATCATATTTTCCTAGATCTGTGATAATTCCCATGGATTTATCACCCTGATACATCATATATGCCACCGGTTCTGCCGCATCATGGGACGTCGGTACCGGGGAAATCCTCATATCCCCGATGGTAAAATCCTCCTCCGGATGAATCACACGAAACAGAGATTCATCCACTTTTCCGATGGCTGATTTTTCTTTTATGGCATCAATGGTTCCCTGTGTGGCATACATGGGAAGTCCATATTTCCTTGCCAGGACTCCAAGACTTTTGATGTGATCAGAATGCTCATGCGTTACAAGAATCCCGTCCATCTCTGCCGTTTTCAGTCCGATCTCATTGAGTCCGGCTTCAATCCGTTTGCCGCTGATTCCGGCATCCACAAGGACATGACAGTGATCCGTACCTGCATAAATACAGTTTCCGCTGCTGCCGCTTGCTATACTACATAATTCCATTTATTCCTCCGTTGTCTGACGCTTCTGTACTTTTTCCACCTGGCGTGCTTTCATTAATGCATCAATCTGGCTGAATGCATCTTCCGGCAGATGATTGTTATCGATTTCTTCTCTGCATACTTCCCGATAAGTACTCTCTGAAAGCTGGCTGGCAAATATATTGTCAATTTTTTCATCGGAATACCCACGATTTAACTTCAATCGTTCTCTCCGATTTTTCTCAGAAGTATAAATATACCACAGTTCGTCACAAATTTCATCATAATGTTCTTCGATCAGAAGAGCAGCTTCCAAAATCAGCACTTTATTCTTCTGTGCCGCACGCTCCCGGTTCATTTCATCAATAACATACTGCTTTACCGCCGGATGTACGATATTATTTAGTGCAAGCCGTTTCTCCTCATCGGAAAACAAGACCTGTGCCATCCTTTTTCGGTCAATCTGCCCATCTGCTTCAAATACCTGATCCTTTGCAAACAATTCCTGTAACTTCCGATAACAGTCTCTGCCCGGCTCCATCACATCATGGGCGATTTCATCTGCCAGCATGACACGGCATGGATAATTGCTTTCAAGGTAGCTCAGAATTGCTGTTTTTCCGGCGCCGACACCGCCTGTAATTCCTATAAAATGCATATCATTGTATGTTAATTCAGAGTTGTCATATCTGTTTTGATACAGCAACTCTGAATATTTCCTTTCTGAAAAAATGATTTCTTGACATTTATGGCAAATGCACGTGAAACCTGGTGCGTGATTCTGCGCAACATAATCTGACATATCTCCTCAGAATCACTGCACTCTACACTTCGTTTCGGTCGGCGCAAAACCATTGTCTCCCAGACAATGTGCGCCCTCGCAGATCAGTGTGCTTCAAACCAGTTTCTGCCAGACTTCACATCAACTTCCAGCGTTACAGCCAGATCTGCGGCATGACGCATTTCCTCTGCCAGTAGTGTTTTTACATACTCTTCTTCGTCAGCTGCTGCCTCAATCAGAAGTTCATCGTGCACCTGCAGGATCAGTTTTGATTTTAACTGTTCCCGCTCCAGGCGCTGTTTTACCCGGATCATCGCAATCTTGATAATATCCGCTGCCGTTCCCTGGATCGGAGAGTTCATAGCAATTCGCTCACCAAAAGAACGCTGCATAAAATTGCTTGATGCCAGTTCCGGGACAGGTCTGCGTCTGCCAAACATCGTCTCTGCATAGCCTTTTTCTTTTGCGTCAGTTACCAGTCGGTCGAGAAATATCTTGATGCCCGGATAGGTTTCAAAGTAGCTTGCGATATAACCTTCTGCTTCTTTTCGTGTAATACTCAGATCCTGACTCAGGCCAAAAGAACTGATACCATACACGATACCAAAGTTTACCGCTTTTGCATTTCGTCTCTGCAGATCTGTCACATCTTCTAATGGTGTGTGGAACACCTGAGAAGCTGTGATTCGGTGAATATCTTCTGCATGCTGATAAGCCGCGATCAGGTTCTGATCCCCGGACATATGCGCCAGCACACGCAACTCGATCTGGGAATAATCCGCATCGATAAATACATAACCATCTTTCGGCACAAATACTTTTCGGATCAGTCTGCCAAGTTCCATACGGATTGGAATATTCTGCAGGTTTGGTTCGGTACTGCTGATACGTCCGGTTGCTGTAATGGTCTGGTTGAATGTACTGTGAATTCTTCCATCCGGAGCAATGCACAGTGCCAGACCATCCGCATATGTGGATTTCAATTTTGTAAGCTGACGATACTCCAGAATTTCTGATACGATCGGATAGTCCGGGGCCAGACGTTCCAGTACATCCGCAGCGGTGGAATACCCGGTTTTCGTTTTTTTACCATTTGGCATCTGCAGTTTTTCAAACAAAATAACCCCAAGCTGTTTTGGCGAATTGATATTAAATGTCTCTCCCGCTTTTTCATAAATGGAAGTTTCCAGTTCTGCAATCCTGCCGGTAAGCTGTGCACCGTAGCTCTCTAACTCCGCCTTTTCTGCTCGGACACCTTCTTTTTCCATATCTGACAGTACAAATACCAACGGCATCTCGATCTCATCATACAGCTTTTTCATGCCGTGTTCTTCTAACTGCTCCAACAACTGGTCTTTTGCTGCGATGCAGGTATAAGTCTCATAGCAGGCCAGCAATTCCAATGCTTCCGGCTTCTCCTCTGCCGCTTTTTTTATTTTCAATTTTCCAAGCAGATCGACCTGAGACGGTACCATTTGTCCCAGAATATCTTTTGCAAGATCATCATAAGTATATTCATTTTTCAATGGATTCAGTAAGTATGCGGCAATGGTTGCGTCAATGCATTTTTTTGTCTCTGGTACACGGACATGTTTCAGCAACCCTTTCAGATCCGGTGTTACCAAAGTATCCAGCCCGTCACAGAGTTTCTGTGCCTGTTCTTCCAGATATGCTTCTGTCACAAATCCGCCACAGGTCAGATAAACAACATTCTGATTATTTTCCGCAACTGCCAGACCATATACCGTTCCTGCTTCTTCGAAAAAAGACACTGCTGCCTCTTTTGCAGAAAATCCGTCAAAAAAGTTCTGAATCTCATCCAGTTCATGATATACATGGAAATATTTTTCCAGATCGTTCTGTGACATATCATCAGAAAAACGGGTCAGCATATTTTTGAACTCCAAGCGCTTCATATATACATACGCTTCCGGTGTATACAGATTGGTCAGTTTTGCTGCTTCCATGTCAAATTCGATCGGCGCATGTACTTCGATGGTAGCCAGCGTCTTGCTCATCTGCGCCATATCATAGTGCTCTTCCAGATTGGTTTTCGCACGTTTCGGTGTGATTTCTTCTAAATGCGCATAGGCATTTTCGATACTTTTGTATGCAACAATCAGATTCGTAGCCGTCTTCTCGCCGATACCTGGAACTCCCGGGATATTATCGGAACTGTCACCCATCAGTGCTTTTACATCGATAAATTCCTTTGGAGTCACCTGATAACGTTCCACCACATCTGTCGCATAATAATCTTCAATCTCCGTACCGGTTCGTTTTGTTTTCGGAATCCGGATTTTTACCTTTTCTGTGGCTAACTGCAGCAGATCACGGTCACCGGAAATAATGCTGACATCCATTCCCTGTGCTTCTGCCATACCTGCAATCGTTCCAAGCAGATCATCTGCTTCATATCCCGGCATTTCCATGATTTTGATTCCCATGGCCTGTAAAACTTCCTTCATAACAGGCACCTGCTCCCGCAATTCCTGCGCCATCGGTTTTCTCGTTCCTTTATAGGCATCAAACATCTGATGGCGGAAAGTCGGCTCGCTACGGTCAAAAGCCACCGTCAGATAGTCCGGTTTTTCCTCATCCAGAATTTTGAACATAATATTTAAAAATCCGTACACCGCATTCGTGTGCAGTCCTTCGGAGTTCGTCAATGGCGGAACTCCGAAAAAGGCACGGTTCAAAATACTGTGTCCATCAATCAGTACGATTTTTTCACTCATGCTAAATCTCCCTTGTGTACTCTTTGAGCCACTCCCGCTCATCGTCATTCAGATACGGGGATATTTTCTCCCATACCATCTTGTGGTATGCATTCAGCAGTTTTTTCTCACGACCGGTCATCTCCTCCGGAACAATTCCATCCAGATCGATTGGTGCGTAAGTAATGTTTTCAAACTTCATAAACTGACCATACTCATTTTTCTCTGCTTTCACACAGATCAGTTCGTTCTCTGTACGGATACCGTACTCGTCTTCCAGGTATACACCCGGCTCGTCCGTAGTGATCATACCTTCTTCCAGTCTGCCACTGTCATTACGCTCTGCAACGACTCTCCACCGGAATCCGTTCGGTCCCTCATGCACATTCAGGATATGTCCGACACCATGTCCGGTTCCGCATTTATAATCAATACCCATCTCCCATAATGGTCCACGGCTTAAAATATCCAGGTTTAATCCGCTGCATCCATAGAGGAATTTGGCATTTGCAAGGTTCAGATTAGATCTGCAAACAGTTGTAAAATGCAATTTCTGCTTGTCCGTCAAAGGTCCAAGGACAAAGGTTCTTGTAATATCTGTCGTTCCCTCATAGTAATGTCCGCCGGAATCTACCAGTAAAAAACCTTCTGGTTTTAACTCTGCTGCTGTCTCTTCTTTTGCAGAATAGTGCATCATAGCTGCATTTGCGCCATACGCACTGATATTGTCAAAACTCAGATCCAGAAAATTCTCCTGCTGGGCACGCAGGCTGTCCAGATATTTTCCTGCGGTATACTCAGTAATATATTCTTTTCCAACATGTGTCTTTAACCAATACATAAATTTAGTTACAGCCACACCGTCTTTTAAGTGTGCGATTCTTGTATTTTGTAACTCTGTCTCATTCTTGATGGCTTTCATACGCTCGGATGGATTCAGCTCATCTACAACCTTTAATCCTTCCGGAAGTGCCATACGGATGCGGTAGTTGATGGTATGCTCATCCATCAGCATTACTTTTTCTGCTGCAATTTTTTCTGCTGCATCATAAATCTCATCATATGCACAAACCGTAATGTCATTGTCTGCCAGATAAGCACGAACTTCATCGTTCAGTGTCTCTGCATGGATAAACAGCTTGCATGAATCTTCCTCGATCAGCAGGAAAGATAAAAATACCGGAACATGGGAAATATCGTTTCCACGCAGGTTTAAAATCCATGCAATGTCATACAGAGAGCTGATCAGATGCGCCTGTGCACCTTTCTCTTTCATTACTTCACGGATTCTTCCCAATTTGGAAGCTGTGGTCTCTCCGCTGTATTCCTCTGTTAAAATCCACACTTTCTCAGTCGGAAGCTGTGGTCTGTCTGTCCAGATCTCATTTACCAGATCTTTTGCAACGGACAGGCTGCCCTGTTTTTTTTCGGCGATTTTCGCATATGCTGCTCCATCGGCACTGGAAAGTACTCTTCCATCAAAACCGATCACGCCGCCCTGTGGAAGTTTATCCTCTACAAACTCTTTTACTGTCGGTACACCTTCCTCAGACATACGGTATAATGTAATGGTGCTGCCTGCAAGCTGCTGCTCCGCCTGAATGAAATAACGTCCGTCAGTCCACAGACCTGCCTCTGTCAATGTCACTACTAATGTTCCGGCAGATCCTGTAAAGCCGCTCATATAAGAACGTGCTTTGAAGTATTCACCAACATACTCTGACTGGTGAAAATCTGCGGTTGGAATCATGTAGATATCCATGTTGTTTTCTTTCATTTTTTTTCGCATAACTGCAAGTTTTTCCTGAATTGTCATATCATCTATCCTCCATGTTACTTATAGTTTTTTATCTTAATTATCAAAATAATTACTGTGGTCTGCCGGAAAGAATCCGATTTTTGCTTTCGGATATTTTTTCTGTAATGGCTTTTGATAGCCTTCCAGATACAGTTTTTTAAGATGCACTTCTGTCACCAGGTCCGTATCTGAAACATTCAGACACTGTTTTACCAGTTCCAGCCGATGGCTCACCTCACAAAAGGGATGCCCGATGGCATGCAAGCCCATGACCACCTGAATCTCATTTACATTTTCCGGAATTACCGGTTCGTGCGCTGCCGGAAATTTGATCGGCATATGCTTTGATCCGTCTGCCTCTACCAATACAATATCCGCAAGTTGACAGACCTGTTCGTAAATATCCTTCGGTAACGATGCAATTTTTTCTTCTTTCACAGGACTTCCACAGATACAAAAGTTTTGTTTTTCCAACTGTTGTCGGATATCATCCGTTTTTTCAGATAAAACCATGCCCGGTTCCAGTCCCATATGAGTCGTAGTTGTGACCAGAACTTTTTTGTCCTGCTGTACATATTCTTTTGTAAGATTTTTAATCTGACTTGTCTTGCCGCCGGCGCCCACAATTGCTATTACATACATTATTGTATCACCTTTTATTTCAAGAATACCCTTAGCATTCTTGCTTACCAGATGTTTATTTTTCTAATTGTTGTTTTAATACGAAATATGCCTCCACGACACCGCCTGCAATACATCTTGCTTTATCAGAAATTGTAAAGCAATTTTCATATTCGTTCAATCGCGGATCAATGTCTGCTATCTTAAATCCTTTGGTCACCGGATATCCTTCCCGGATCAATCCTCGCAGCAAGCCGGAAAGACTTGCCGGAACCTCTGCCCGCATTCCGTCATCACCCTCAATCCACGCAATCAGCTGTCCTTCTTCAACGATATCTGTAATTTTTGCAATATTGTGCAAAATCCCTGCCACCGGAGCATGGATCACACGCTCTGCTGCATAACCGCCAATCATACCAGGTACACCGGTATTTGCAATGGCTTTCCCTTCGTAGATTACTCTGCCAAGTTTATGACCACGCATGGTTTCAACGACGGCATCACAATCCTGACCTGCTGTAAATCCCGGTCCAAGTGCAATGGTGATCGGTGCCATATCGCGTGTGGTTCCAAGATTCTTTTTGGCAAGAATTGCATCTACCACTGCCACCGGTTTGAAACGATTCAGACAATTTCCTTTTGGATCAATGAGCATCGTCAGCTTATCTTCTTTCAGAAAACGCTCCGCTTCATCTTCATCCTTCGCCAGAAAACACTCCATATCCTCTACTTTGGAATGGTCTTCATATACTGCCTCACTGAATGCCACATTTCTGCGGATTGCAGATGGATGTGCGATTTCCAGTATCAATACCGAAAAACCACATTTTTTCAATTTATAAATCGTTCCGGTTGCAATATCCCCACCGCCACGAACGATAATCAGATCTTTCATATTAACCTCGCATTTCTTCCCTCTGATTTTCATCCTTTCTATCTTATCACAAAATCGGCAGATATGAAATAAAGAGATACACCATTTTCATGATATATCTCTTTGTTTACTATCTAATTTTCATCAATCATTTATGCAAACATTTCCAAATCAGTTTACATAAATTAACCAACCGATCTTATTTTGCAAATGTCGTATAATACTCCTGCGCCTGCTTATTAATTCAACCGTATTTTTATGCCTCAACAGCCTCTTTTACGATAAACTCAAGTGCCTGTTTAGAAAGGATATCCTCAGCAACCATAGCTACTCCACGCTCGCCCATCATCTCACGCAGCTGCTCTGCCGGCATCTGATAAGACATTGCCATTGCAGCGATTGTCTGATCGACATCTTCATCTGTATAGGAAAATCCCTCTGCTTTTGCGATTTCCTGTAACACTGCCTGACCTTTTAACATAGAAAGTGCATCTTTTGCTGCGTACTCCTCAAACAGTTCTTCTGTTAATCCGTTGTACTGCAGATACTGCTCAAATGTGTTTCCTGCATTGCGAAGCTGTGCAAGAAGGTTATTTTTGAGCTGCTCTTTGCGCTCATCGATGAATTCCTGTGGAACTTCGATTTCAGAAGCCTCTACGATCTGCTCCAGAACTTTGTTTTCTTTCTCCATATCTGCCTGATTCTGTTTGAAATCATGGATGGATTTTCTTACAAACTCCTCAAACTCTGCAACGGTCTTGCACTGGGAGATTTTCTGAACTACTTCATCGGAAAGTTCCGGAAGGAAACTGCTGCGGACACCTTTTACCGTAACTTTGAATGTAGCTTCTTTTCCTGCAAACTCTGCTGCATGATAATCTTCCGGGAATGTAACAACCACATCTACGTTATCATCTTTTTTTGCTCCAACTAACTGATCTTCAAATCCCGGAATGAACGTATTGGAACCAAGTTTTAATGGGAAATCTGTTCCGTCTCCGCCTGCAAATGCCTCTCCGTCAATATATCCGACAAAATCGATGACTGCCTCGTCACCAAGTTCTGCTGCACCGTCTTTGTCCTGAGTCGTTACCGCATACTGTCTTGCACGCTCCAGTTCTGCTTTTACTTCTTCCTCCGTAATGATAATCTCTGCTTTTTTTACCTCTACTCCTTTATAATTTCCAAGAGTAACCTGAATTTTTTTCTCGCTCATCGCTTCCTCCAAAAGTATTTTCATTTTTCAAAATCATTTTTGACTTTGAATGTACGTTTTTTCTGATCAGTTTTTGGCTTTGCCCAGATCCTCATTCTCCAGATTGAAAAGGATCTGCCTGTATTTTTTCAGCCAAATCTTATTCTGATTCATACTTTTCCAAGTATACGATATTTTGCAGCACATTTCCATCACTTTATGATTTTTTCACATATTTCGTCACTATATTCTACGTTTTTGGCTATTTTTCCTGAATAAACATCAGGAAAAATCCAACCATCAGTAAAAAACTGGAAAACCAGATTGTTTGCAGGTTAAAAACTGGAATCAGAATACTGCCAATACCTGCTCCAAATGCAAATAAAATAATGATTCCAAAATAATGAAAAGCTTTGTACAGAATCTGGCGATTATGTGACTGACGATAGGCACAGAGTGCTTCCATTCCGCTGCGGATATTTCCAATACACATGGTGCTTGCAAATGCATAACTGTCAACTTTACGAAACGTCTGTACCTGCATGGCACAGGAAAATGAGACGAAAGCATTTGCCACCAGATCCATTTTCCCCGGTAAAAATCCAACCAGAAATAACATGCTCATTTCTATCAGTATGACAATCTGCCTCCAGTGAATTCGGCCTATATTCTGAAAATGCTGACGAATTTCAGTTGCCGCCGCAACACCAAACATAAAAGACAGTACCGGCATCAGATATCGCATAACATCTGCCCAGTTTCCCGCAAAAATATGCTGGCTGAGCAGCACAATATTACCGGTTTGTGCATTTGCAAATACATGTCCTCTTGAAATATAAGTATACATATCCTGCAAACCACCGGACACGGAAAGAAAAGCTGCTGTCAGAAACGATTCCGACATTTGCTTTTTCGAACAATAATGCATCCGTAATTTTTTCATGTTTCCTCCTAATCCAAATCATCAGGTACCATAACGAAATGTTTCCCCAACCAAAATCATCAGGTACAATAACGAAATGTTTTATCTGTAAGAATTCTGGCAAATATCAACCCTAACGGTAACGCAAAAATAATCAGAAGAGCTGATGCAAACCAGGAAGAGGCTGCTGACAGATCCATGTTTCCCAGATTATAAACTGCTTTATACAGATACAGTCCCGGAACCATGATTACAATCGATGGAACCGTAATGGAAATTCTTGGATATCCAACCATTCTTTTCAACGCAGACGCCAGAACTCCTGCAGCAACTGCCCCGGCAAATGCAGCCACCGGCGCCGGGACAGAAGTGATATCCAGCATTTCCAGTCGCAGCGTATTAGATACAGCTCCTATTATTCCAGCCGCAACAGCAAGTTTCCATGGACTGTTGAACATAACAGAAAATCCGAATACACCGCCAAAGCTTGCGCAGATACGCAACACAATCCACTGCCAGAGTCCAAGGCTCATCGTAGTAAATGACAGCGGTTTTAACCCCAGTACCATCGCCAGAACCCAGGCTGTCATAGTCGCAACCGATATAATAATAACGGAATACATCATCCGTTCCATTCCGGATCGCAAATCCAGTTTTGCCAGATCAATCCCACTGGTAATAAAAGGGAATCCCGGTATGATAAAAAGCATGGCACAGATATATCCTGCCTCGTGCTCCACTTTTACAGCAACGCAGATCTCCAGTAATTTCAGCATAACAGAATAAGAAAGACATGCTGCTGATATTGACACAATAATGCACAAAAACAGCGTATAATGATGTTTCGAAAGCTTACACCGGATATAATTGCCAATTCCTGCACCGGCAAAAGCACACAGCATCTCAATGGGGCCACCGCCAAGCAGAAATGTAAAACAGGCACAGGCCAATGCTGCTGCGACTGCCAGTGTAACAGGTGAATACAATCCATGTATTTCTTCTATCTTATCAAGTATCGTATGTATTTCTTCACAGCTTTTTGTAATTTCCCGTTCTTTAAAATGCATCACAAACTTTTCCAAGCGGTTCAGTTTCGATGTATTTACCCCCGTATTCGTCAGGCATAACGACTGACTGAATGCATCATTTCCATCAAAACAGGTATAATTGATTGACATCAGTCCGATATCCACGGTACATGTCATATCCAGCAAAGCCGACAGCTCATTCATGGAACTGCGCACACGCCAGGCACCTGTCCCACATGACAACATCATAAGTCCAACTCTCCCAACGACAGATGCCTTAGCCGGAAGGTCAGCGTCGACAATCGTTTTTTCTTCGGATTTATCCGCATATTTGTGCCATAAAATATCCATATGATTCTTTTTTACAATACTCTGATCATTGAATGTCCACATACAATGCACTCCCACTGAGATAAATTTGTTATTACTCACCACTTATAGAAGTAAAACACTGTTATCTGATTACAAATCCAGACTGTCCGCACCAGCTACCCGTATCATCTGTTCTCTGCAAGACAGCACAAGTCCGTCGATCATACTTAAATGCTGAAGCATTCTGTTTTCAAACTGATGGATAGGTAACAGTACCCCAAGTTCATCAAAAGATTTTCCCGCCTTACTTCCGGTTTCCTGTCCATAATAAACAATTGCAGAATACGCTGCTTTCTGAATCTCCTGAAAAGTATTCCAGACCACATCATAAGCCTGAGCCTCGGAAAGATGTAATTTTTTCGTATCTGGCATAGCATATAAAATCAGGATACCCCGTTCCCTTTTTTCCTTTTTTTCCTCGATATTCATATGTTCCGTATAGTACCTGACCATATCATATCCGTCTGCCAGATATAGTTTCGAACGTGGAGCTGCCACATGCGCCTGATAGATTTCCAGAAATTTCTTATATTCATGTCTGGAAACAACGGATTGCTTTGTATTCAATACTTTTCCATTGATATCTGTCAACAGAACCGGATTTTCCCCTGTTTTTCCATGAAATCTCTTTGGAATCAGATAAGCTTCCTTCAGCAGATCAAACATGCTGCGATTACACAATTCCAGCAGAACCGCACTGACATCACCATTTTCATATGCTTTTAACATAACTTCTGCAAAATGTCCCGGATCAGAATCTATAAAACGATTATCATCACACAGATGGTTATAAAATGTCTCACTGAGACGTTCACATGCATCCCTGGATGCCAGAATGCGTGAAAACATTTTCTCAACTTCCTCTTCTCTTGGTAAAACAAGTGACATACAATCATCTCCTATTCATTTTTTATGACAGTTGTTTTTTCTATTCAAGTCGATTATAATAGGAAATCAGCAATCAGTAAAAGATATTATTGACATGCTTATTATAATATTTTGATATATCTGTTTCCGTCATCAACTATCATTTTTACAGGAGATTTCATTATGAATGTAAATTTTGAATATTACAAAATTTTTTATTATGTAGCCAGATACTGTAATTTTACGAAAGCAGCACATGCACTCCACAACAGTCAGCCAAATATTACGCGGGCCATGAATGCTCTGGAGCAGGAAATCCAGTGCACATTATTTGTGCGCACCAACCGAGGCGTACAGTTGACACCGGAAGGCCAGCAGCTTTATGTACGTGTATCGGCTGCCATGACACAATTGCAGGCTGCGGAAGATGAACTGACGAAAAGTGCAAGTCTGGAATATGGCAGCATTTCAATCGGTGCCAGTGAAATCGCTTTGAATATCTATCTTCTGCATCGATTACGTCAGTTTCATATAGATTATCCAAAAGTACGGCTAAAAATTGCAAATCATTCTACACCGCAGGCTATTCAATCTCTCAAAAGCGGTGAAATTGATTTCGCAGTTGTGACAACTCCATTGACCGTTACTTCACCGCTGATTCAGGTAAATTTGCAGCCTTTTCAGGATATCCTTGTCGGAGGAACTACCTTCCGTCCTCTTCAGCAAAAAATTTTATCGATTTCTGAATTGAAAAACTATCCATTTATCTGTCTGGGGGTGAATACTGCTACCCGGCATTTTTATGATGAGCTTTTTTTCTCTCATGGTCTGCGTCTGGTCCCGGATATTGAAACGGCCACGACAGATCAGATTCTTCCCCTGGTCAAAAATGAGCTTGGACTTGCTTTTCTTCCTGAGCCAATGGTTACGGATGCATTACAGAACAATTCTGTAGTTTCTTTGAAATTGAGAGAGGCACTTCCTACCCGCCAGGTCAGCATTGTGTATGATCAGACTCATCCCATGAGCATGGCTGCACATCGTCTGCTTGAACTTTTGATTCATGATAAAATTTAGATCTACGATAAAAAACAGATGTTCCAGACAAAAATCCGAAGCATCTGCTTTTTCGTTAAGGTTTTATATAAGGATTTTGAAGAATTACTAAATTACTGAAATTGTATCAGCTTATTATTACTACTATTGCCTTTTACAGTTAGTCCTGAAGTGCATCGTAACCTTCTGCACCGGTACTGATCTTGATTGCATTTTCTACGTTGTATACGAAGATCTTACCATCACCGATATGACCGGTATACAGTGCTTTCTTGGCAGCTTCAATAACAGTTCTAGGAGAAACTTTACTTACTACGATATCAACCTGAATCTTAGGCAGTAAGTTCATATCCATGGTAACACCACGGTATTTGCTTGTTCTGCCGTGCTGAGCACCACAACCAAGTACATTTGTAACGGTCATACCATTGATACCAATTGCAGCCATTGCCTCGTTGAGGGCATCGAATCTGCTCTGTTTTGCATAGATTGTAATCTTTGTAATACTTACATCGCTGCCAGTTGCAATAGATGGATCCGGAGTACGAACCTGTACCGGAACAGCCTCATCGATTGGTACTGCATTTTTCGGAAGTTTAACCGGAGTAGCAGATGAGAAGTTGTTGATACTGGATGTTAATGCAAAGTCTGCATAAGCGCTTGCAAGACCATGTTCTGTCTGATCCAGACCAATGATTTCTTCTTCTTCGCTGACACGAAGACCGATTGTTGCACGAATTACAAGGAATGTAATTGTAATTGTAACTGCTGCCCATGCCAGAACGGTTATGATACCAAGGCACTGCAGACCTAATAATTTTACGCCGCCGCCATAGAACAGACCGACAAGCTCATTTCCGTTTTTATCTGCGATTGCATAACCCGGAGCTGTGTTTGTAGCAAAAAGACCTACTGCAAATGTACCCCAGATACCATTCATAAAGTGAACGGCTACGGCACCAACCGGATCATCTACATGTAACTTGTAATCAAGAAGCCATACACCAAATACTACTAATAAACCTGCCACAGCACCGATTACGATGGAACCTGCTGCATCTGTAACATCACAAGGAGCTGTGATTGCTACCAGACCTGCTAAAGAAGCATTCAGACACATGGAGACATCAGGTTTACCATATTTTAACCATGTAAATATCATACAAACAACCGTTGCAACTGCCGGTGAAATGGTTGTTGTAAGGAAAATAGAACCTAACTGCTCAATACTTGTTGCTGCTGCGCCGTTGAAACCATACCAGCCAAACCAGAGAATGAAACATCCAAGGCAGCCAAGTGCAAGGTTATGTCCCGGAATCGCGTTTACTTTTCTGATCTTGCCATTCTCGTCTTTTGTAAATTTACCGATACGTGGTCCAAGGAGCCATGCACCGATCAGTGCGCTGACACCACCAACCATATGAATTGCACAGGATCCTGCAAAATCATGGAAGCCAAGCTGTGCTAACCAGCCGCCGCCCCAGATCCAGTGTGCTTCAATCGGGTAAATCAATGCAGAGATTACTCCGGAATAAATACAATAGGATAAAAATTTTGTTCTCTCTGCCATAGCACCGGAAACGATGGTTGCTGTGGTAGCACAGAATACTAAGTTAAATACGAAACTTGAAAAACTGAAATTACTGTAGGATGAGAAAAGATCAAATCCCGGTTTTCCAATAAATCCTAACACATCTTCGCCAAGTAAGAACGAAAATCCAATCAGAATGAACATTACAGTACCAATACAGAAATCCATCAGGTTCTTCATCAAAATGTTACCGGTATTTTTTGCTCTGGTGAAACCTGCCTCTACCATTGCGAAACCTGCCTGCATCCAGAATACCAATGCTGCACCTATCAGAAACCAGACACCAAATATGTTGTCATTAATAAAAGTCATAATCTCCTGCGTCATAACTTACCTCCTGGTTTTTTGGTTCCGAAGAACCTTTACTTAAAACGGCACCATATAGTTTTTTGACAGGAAATCTATTATTATTTCCTATCAAATAAAAAAAGGAGCGTCACCTGCCGCTAGCCTGCAGATGACACCCCATTGTGCCGCTATCAGAGTTTTTCTATTGTCCGGGCATTAATCCACTAAAAATTCAACTAACACATATTTATAAATACTGTTAATCGCTATGACAGGATCTTTATCCCGGAAAATAGAAAAAGGCACCGGAAGTTCATTCTTCTCAGCACCTTTGCCTTTGATGACTGTAATATTACCCTCATCGAAATAAAAAGTCAATAAATTTTATTAATTTTTTGTGAATTTATACAATCTGGCGAATTATTATACTTTTTGGCATTATTTTTGTGCAATTCAACCAGAGCACAATAATTACTATACGGAAGGGGATAAAAAGAAAGGGTTATATAAATAGCCTGCAAATAAAAAGTCAAGGCTAAATTGAAAGAACATTGAAAATTTTATAC
>OFMK01000263.1_pt1 | contig 61007 bp, 59 predicted proteins | sample 1541781 | NCBI WGS metagenome assembly OFMK01 (sample SAMN04209250, study PRJEB22552) | human gut metagenome | biome: gut; material: feces | host: Homo sapiens | place: USA: Oklahoma
ATCTGACCAGTATTATGGACTTATATTCCAGAAAAATCATTGCCTGGACACTTTCCAAAACATTGGAAGTATCCTGCGTGATTGAAACAATAAAGAAAGCCAAAGCAAGACGCAATAGCGATAAGCCTTTAATTCTGCATTCAGATCGTGGAAGCCAATATGTATCCAAAGAATACAAACGTGTAACTGCAACCATGCAGTGTAGCTATTCTAAAAAGGCATATCCATGGGATAACGCATGTATTGAGTCGTTCCATTCCCTGATTAAGAGAGAATGGCTGAATCGGTTTAGGATTCGAGATTATGATCATGCATATCGTTTGATTTTCGAATATTTGGAAGCATTTTATAATACGAAACGAATTCATAGTCACTGTGATTATATGTCACCAAACGATTATGAAGAGTTGTATCGTAGGCTTCAGCAAGACGAATTGCAACTGGCAGGTTAAGATGAGGAAAACCTCATTTTAACTTGTACTAAATCTTGACATAGGACCAAATCTCCTTTTTATTGTAGTTGGGGAGAAATACCTCCCCATTTCTGCGATTCTTAGTCAACACACATCATCTCTTCTTCAATCTCATCCTGGTCACAATTACAGTACATTTCTTCAATCAACTCCCAATCACGTTCATTCATGATATTCACCGCCCTTCTGTTATGTTTGTATCGTTTTTGCATATCATAATATATCATATATCATATTTCTTTGTCAATACATATCTATACATTTTATTGTATTTCGCTATACTTTTCTATACGCAAGCAATTGACTTCTATACTTTTCTATACTATAATATGGATATAAACTAAATGGAGGTATACCGACATGGACAAAATATTGTCTATTAGACGCAATAATCAGATATTTTCTCTATTTATTCAAATACAAGAATATCAAAAATCTGCGAATCGCACTGAAATCGTAAATGCAGCTATAACAAAAGCTCTTACTGATAATACCGACTGGAATGCAATTTCTAACACTAAATTTTCTACTATTCCTAACGAAAAAATTAATATCCCTGATTTTATTCAGCTTAGAGTGAATGCGAGTGACTATAATGAAATTGCTAAACAGATGAACGAACAATTTCATTTGGAGAAAATGCCTCCTGCCCCATATGTTGTCAGATTGGTTCTAAGCAATTATTTGATATTTCTACAAGAAATACACTCTCAACCAGTTCCAACTTCATATAACAATTCGGCTACCCAAAACCATATCCTAACTCCTGATGAATTTCAAAATTTAACTTCAGTTGAGGATAAACTAGACCATTTGTATCGTATCCTATACAATATAAAAACAGTACTTTAATTATCAATGTTGTGTAAAATCGGGTAGGAAGGGCTATCGGTTAATACCGATTTTTAGGTTCTAAATCTTAAAATACGAATCTCACGTAGAAATCAGTATTTTCAATACTTGAACTTCTTCAGGAGATTCGTATTTAATTCCGTGTCACTATTGCTGCCTTTTACTGTCCCACTTTGCCCCGACTAATTCCGTCATGTTGTTGACCTTATAAATTATCAAAATACTGACCACCCATATGTGCCCAATCTGTCAGGCTACGCTTGCCTACCGGGTTCACAAGGTCAGGAACACTCAACTCCGCTTTTCTATTCAGAGGATAAATCGAATATTGTTTGTTATTAATAATTTCCCTATCATCATAGCGATCCATATTTACTTTTCGTACCAATGCATTTGTCACATAAGTTGGTGCCACATTCAAAATCACATCATCTTTTCCTAAAAGCATAATTGCAGCAAGATTATATCCTTCTTCTCCAGTTACGATATCATGTCCATATAAGCCTGCACTTTTTAATAAATTGAATTCGCACCATCAACGATAACTTCAACTCTTCTTTTTGCCAAGCAAAGAGCAATACCTTTCCCTATTCCCTGACCCACTTCTGTTATGATTGTCACTTGAAACACTTATAAATATTTTTTAACTGTTCAATCTTCTCATTTGTACATGCTGGAATGTCCTTCAAGGGAAATTCTATCTGCATATTTTCATATTTGCTAAGACAGATTTTCTTAAATGGAAGTAATTCGATTTTTTCAACAGATGGATATTGCTTTCCTAATTCACGTAACGCTACAATCTCTTCTTCCCCATCGGTAATTCCTGGTACAACCACGTGACGAAGCCACATGGGTATTTCTCTTTCTTTCACAAGTTCCAAAAATTTTTTTACCTGTTCCAGACTCCCTCCACAATATGTCTGATAATTTTTTTCAGATAAAAATTTCACATCGCAAATGACAAGGTCTGTATATTCTAAAACCAATTTTGCTTTTTTCAAATCCCCAATTCCAGACGTATCTAATGCTGTGTGAATTCTTTCTTCTTTCAATCGGCGAAACAGCTCCCGACAAAATTCTGGTTGTAGTAAGGGCTCTCCTCCAGAAATCGTAACTCCGCCCCCTTTGCGGATAAAAGTTTGATACCGCAAAATCTTTTTTACAATTTTTTCTGTATCTTCTTCTTTGCCACCCATTCTATCCCATGTTTCCGGGTTATGACAATACACGCATCGAAGTGGACACCCTTGCAAAAATACAACACATCGAATTCCGGGCCCATCTACAGCCCCCATACTTTGAAAAGATTGTATTCTTCCAATCATAGATATTCATTCCTTCTTTCTTCTTACCTTTTACATTGCTTCGTGGAAAGTTCTTGCGATCACTTCTTTTTGCTGTTCCTTCGACAACTTATGGAAATTCACCGCATATCCAGATACACGAATCGTCAAATTCGGATATTTTTCTGGATGCTCCGATGCATCTAGTAACATTTCCCGATTTAATACATTGACATTCAAATGTTGTGCTTTTTGTGCAAAATATCCATCTAAAATAATTGTTAAATTCTTAAGCCTTTCCTCTTCTGTTTTTCCAAGAGCTTGTGGAACAATGGAAAATGTATTTGAAATTCCGTCTTTACAAATTTCATAGGAAAGCTTTGCCACAGAATTTAAGGAGGCAAGAGCACCATTTTTTTCACGGTTATGCATTGGATTTGCCCCAGGGGCAAACGGTTCTCCCGCTTTTCTTCCATCCGGAGTACTTCCTGTTTTCTTTCCGTACACCACATTTGAAGTAATTGTCAGAATAGATAACGTATGCTCTGCATTACGATACGTTGGATTTTTCTTTAATTCTTCATAAAACATACGCACCTGTTCTTTTGCAATATCATCTACTCTGTCATCATCATTTCCAAAGGCTGGATATTCTCCAATCGTTTCAAAATCACGAATCAAGCCAGTTTCATCACGAATTACTTTTACTTTTGCATATTTAATTGCAGAAAGAGAATCTGACAAAACAGACATTCCTGCAATTCCAAATGCCATAAAGCGATGTACGTCTGTATCATGCAATGCCATTTGCGTTTTTTCATAAGCATATTTATCATGCATATAATGAATCATATTCATTGCATTTACATATGTTTTTGCAAGCCAAGGACGATAAATATTCATGAGTTCCTGCACTTTATCATATTCTAAATATTCTCCCTCATACGGTGTATGAGCCGGCGCAACTTGCATACCTGTTTTTTCATCTCTGCCACCGTTTAAACTCATAAGAAGTAATTTTGCCAGATTTGCTCGTGCACCGAAAAATTGCATATCTTTTCCAACTCGCATCGCAGACACACAACATGCTATCGCATAATCATCCCCAAATTCCGGACGCATTACGTCATCATTTTCATATTGGATTGCATCTGTATCACAAGAAACTTTCGCTGCAAAACGTTTGAAATTTTCCGGTAAATTTTCTGACCAAAGTACGGTCAGATTCGGTTCTGCAGATGAGCCCAAATTATAAAGTGTATGCAGCATACGATAAGAACTTTTCGTGACTAAAGTACGCCCATCTTCTCCCATGCCTCCGACCGCTTCTGTAATCCACATTGGATCTCCGGCAAATAATTCATTATATTCCGGAGTTCTCAAGTGCCTTGCCATACGAAGCTTCATCACAAAATCATCAAGAATTTCTTGCACTTCGCTTTCATTTAATATTCCACGTTTTAAATCACGTTCAAAATAAATATCCAGAAATGTACTTGTACGCCCCAAACTCATTGCAGCTCCATTTTGTTCCTTGATTGCACCAAGATACCCAAAATACAGCCATTGTACTGCTTCTCGTGCATTATTCGCAGGCTCAGAAATGTCAAAGCCATAAAGTGCAGCCATTTCTTTTAATTTTCCAAGAAAATGTATCTGCTGATATAGTTCTTCCAAAAGTCGAATCGTATCTTGTGTCATAACCTCTTGTGAAAGTTTTCTTTTATCTTCTTTTTTCTTTTCAATCAAATAATCAATTCCATATAATGCCACTCTACGATAATCACCGATAATTCTTCCTCGCCCATAAGCGTCTGGCAATCCTGTAATAATCCCACAATGCCTCGCTGCCCGAATCTCATCACTATAAACACGAAAAACTCCATCATTATGTGTTGTTCGATAAGTAAATTCTTTTTCTACCTTATCCGATAATGTATAGCCATATGCTTTGCAAGCTTTCCGCGTCATATTCAATCCGCCAAAGGGATTTACTCCCCGCTTTAAAGGGCGATCCGTTTGTAAGCCTACAATAATTTCTTCCTCTTTATCCAAATATCCCGGGCCAAAATTTGTCAATGAAGTGGCTGTATAAGTATCAATATCCAACACCCCTCCAAACTGTTGTTCCAAATCAAACAAATGATTCAATTTTTTCATCAGTTTTTTAGTTCTCGGTGTTGCATCTGCAAGAAAGCTTTCATTTCCTTCATAGGGTGTATAATTTTTCTGAATAAAATCCCTAACATTAATTTCTTCTTGCCATACTCCATTTTGAAAATCTTTCCATTGTTCTCTCATCATATTTCCCTCCTGAAACAAAAAAGCATTGTATCGTTGCTCTTTTTCTATTCCTTGTGCTTCACATTTTGGACAAAAAAGAGCAGCATATACAATGCTGCCCAGACGGTCGGCTATTCATACATGACATCTCCACTGTGTTCATCCACATCTCCACTTTAGAGTTCCCGTCAGGAAATATCACGTTCTTTATTACTAGCTCATCTTAACAAAGCCTCTTGAAAATGTCAAGGTTCTTTATTCAAATGTTCCTTTGACCACGCATTCTTTTTGCTTCATCATAAGACGGCCTTTCGCAAACACAGAATCTATTTCTAATGTTTCTTCCTCTGCCAATACGAGATCTGCATCTGCTCCTTCCGAAATACGTCCTTTTTGATGAAGTTTCAAAATAGTTGCCGGATTCAATGTAACTGGGAATAAAGCCTTTTCCAATGAGATTTTCTCCACCAAGACAGCTTCTTTCATTTCACGATAAAGCGTCTGAATCGATCCAACCCCAAGTCGGAGAAACACTCCATTAGAATCAAAAATTGGCAGACTTCCTTGAGCATCTGATGAAAATGTAATCTGTTCTAATGGGACTGACTCCGCAAGCGCTTTTTTCAAGCCAACACTCGCTTTTACTCCATCAGATGAAGCATCTTTCACATCAAAACTCGTTGTAAAATCTATAAATCCGCCATATTTCTTCGCATAATCCATTCCCTCTTCCATCATAGCTTTACTGCGATTGATGTGTGTTGGTAATATGTTGGAAACCGGAATTTCAGTCTCTTCTATAACAGAACGAATCAACTCCATTTTCCGTTTTCCATCTCCCATATGAATGTCTACAATTCCTGCTTTTGCAGACAAAATTCCTCCCACACGGGTATCGGATACAAGTTTCTCAAATTCTTCTTTTGTTGGCTGCGAAGAACGATGATCTGAAATTGCTATTTCACCTGTGCCTATAATACGATCAAATAAAATCAAATCATCTAGAATACTTCCTGTGATTGTCCGCACCGGAACTTGATAGGATCCGGTATAAACATATGTTGTAATTCCTTCCTCCTCTAACCCTTTTGCCTTTGCAAGAAGATTTGACATCGTTCGTGTGCATCCATCTGTTCCCAGGCATCCTACCACAGTCGTAACTCCGGCTTTGATAATATCTGAAAGCATAATCTCAGGCGTTCGCGTTTTTGCGCCTCCTTCACCACCGCCTCCCAAGATATGAACATGACTATCGATCAGTCCGGGAAATAATACTTTGCCTGTTCCATCAATTTCCTCTACATCATAAGACTGCTCTACCGGAAGATCTATTCCAATCTTTAAGATATTGCCACCACCTACAAGTACATCTCTTTTCCCTAGATACTGTGGTGCATACACGATTGCATTCTTAATTAAATACATCTCGAATTCCTCTTTTCTATTCAACATCACTTTATTCATATTGTAACAAATGTTTAGGAAATTGCAATTGTCTAAACGTTACACATTTCAAATGGAGTGGAATCCGCATATTTGTTTACTTTCATTCTGCATAAAGATTTTTAAGACATTTTTTCTTGCAAAATATCTACAATCGTTTTTTCTGTTCCTGTCATACCGGGAGATGCTATCTCGCCCATATGTCTCATCGTTTCTTCTGGAGTCTTTCCATTAATTCCATGAATATCATCAATAAAAATTCCTTGCATTCCAAACTCTGCTGATTGAAATGCTGCATCTACTGCTACGATTCCTTTCATGGTACACCCCTTATTTCCACCGTGGCAAATCATTCCTGTGATGCTGCTTGCCATATTATTAATTGTATTTGCCATTTGATTAACATTTCCACCATACAAATAAACTAACGCACATGCCATTCCTGTGCCAGCTGCGATTCCACACCCACAAAATGCAGACAATTTACCAGAATACTCTTTAATATACATACAAACTAAATAACTTAACGCTGTTGCTCGATATAACATTTCGTCACTCAATCCACGTATTTTACAGACGCCATATAGTGGCATTGTCGCGATAATTCCATGAGCCCCTGAACCTGTAATACTCATAGCCGGTTTATCCAAACCAATAACGCGTGCTTCAATCGCTGCATTGCAAAGTAAAGAGGCTGTCTTTTGTTCATCTTGAGAGAATATTTCTCCTCCATTCTTTTCTAAAAGATATCTTGCGTATGTAGTTCTTTCATTTTGAAGTCCTTCTTCAAATAATGCATAATTCATATCATATGCAGCCTGAATAAACAATATCTCTTCGAAAGGCACAGTTTGCACATATTCATAAATTTCTTGCAAAGTATACTGATGAATCAATGGTTTCTCCTCTGTTGAATCTTTCTTTTCAGATTCTTCTTTCTCAAATATCACCTTCTCATTAACTTCCATTCGAACAATATTTGTATGAGAGTCTCGAATTCTTACAAGTGCTTCTCCTTGTGTTGTGACCACTTTCGCTTCAATAAAAATGCGACTACTAATTCCACTCATTTTTACTTGGATTTTTCCATCTTTCACAAGTTGTTCAGCTTTTTTATTATCTTCTTCTGTAACATCAGAAAGGCTTTCCAATTCTTTTTCAGGTTTCCCAGCAATTACTCCGAGAGCTGCTGCATATTCATTCCCAAAAAATTTACTATTTGGGATTCCACATGTATATGCATTTTTATACATCCCACTATTTAATACCAGAGTTACCTGTATCAATTCTCCAGATATCAGCGATTTAGCTTTTGATACTGCATATGCAATAGCTCCAGGTTCTGTCACTCCAAGAGCTGGTCGCATATCTTCCTTAATTAGTTTTGTTAGTTGTTGCATTTACACTTTCCTCCTTTTATTTATCTTAAAGAGTTTCCCGCATCCTCTAGTTGTTTCATAACTTTTTCCAAAACACTTCTAGGACAAGCTATATTCATTCTCATGAATCCTTCCAAGAAGGAATGCTTGTTTTTTATCAAATTTACCCTACTAAATGACAGGCGACAAAATGATTCCCACCTACATCTTTAAAAATTGGGCGTTCTTCTTTGCATCGATTTGTAGCATGAGGACAACGTGAAGCAAATTTACATCCTTTCGGCGTATCTATTGGACTTGGAACATCTCCTTTCAGCATCTCAGGATGTTTTTTCTTGCTAATTGCCGGATCCAATTCTGGTACAGCAGACATCAAAGCTTTTGTATATGGATGCAATGTATGCTCATAAAGTTCTTCCGTTTCTGCAAATTCAACTAAAGATCCCAAATACATAACTCCTACTTTTTTTGAAATATGACGTACCATAGAAAGATCATGTGCAATAAACAAATAAGTTAGTCCTAAACTTTCTTGAAGATCCTCTAACATATTTACTACTTGCGCTTGAATACTTACATCCAAGGCCGAAATCGGCTCATCACATACAACAAACTCTGGATTCACAGCAAGTGCTCTTGCAATTCCAACCCTTTGCCTTTGTCCGCCTGAAAATTCATGTGGATATCGACTTGCATGATCTTTTCCAAGCCCTACTGTATTCAAAAGATCATAAATTCTTTCTTGCCGTTCTTTTCCTTCACAAAGGTGATAAATGTCCAATGGCTCTCCAATAATATCTGACACTGTCATTCTTGGATCCAGCGATGCATATGGATCCTGAAAAATCATTTGCATTCTTTTTCTATATGGCCATACCTCCGAATCACTCATTTTTGCAATATTTTTCCCATCAAATAATATTTCACCAGACGTCGGTTTATAAAGACGCATAATAGAGTAACCTGTTGTTGACTTTCCACAGCCAGACTCCCCTACCAAACCAATTGTTTCGCCTCTTGCTATTTTAAAAGATACTCCATCTACCGCTTTTACATATTCAATTTTTTTACCAAGGAGTCCTTTTCTATTTTCAAAATACATTTTTAAATTTTTAATTTCCAGAAGTGTATTATCTGCCATTACGGATTCCTCCCTTCTGACTTTCATAATCTTCATTTCTTGGTGCATCCGGATGACACATAAAACAACTTACTCGATGTGTATCACTTAAATGTTCTTCTGGAACTGGCATGGATGCACAAACTTTCATTGCATATTTACATCTCGGATAAAACGGACATCCTGTAGGCGGATGTAACATATCTGGCGGTGTCCCCAAAATCGGAACTAGTCTTTGTTTCGATTCTTCACCTGTTACTTTCGGAACAGAATTCAACAATCCCATAGTATATGGATGACGAGGCTCATAAAAAATTTCCTCTGTAGTTCCTTCTTCCATGATTTTACCACCGTACATAACCAAAATCCGATCACAAATACTAGACGCACATCCCAGATTATGTGTAATCAAAATCGTAGCTGTTCCCAATCGTTCATTTAACTCTTTCATAAGAGAAAGAACTTGAGCTTGAATCGTAACATCTAAAGCTGTAGTTGGCTCATCTGCAATCAACAACTCCGGCTCACAAGATAACGCCATTGCAATCATTGCTCTTTGTCTCATTCCTCCCGAAAATTCATGAGGGAATGAATAAAATCGTTTTTCAGGAGATGGAATTCCAACCAAACGTAACATTTCGATTGCACGCTTTTTCGCTTCCTCTTTACTGATTTTATGGTGCGTTAAAATTGCTTCCATTATTTGATCTCCGATTTTAAACAATGGATTTAAAGAGGTCATCGGATCTTGAAAAATCATTGCGATATGATCTCCTTGTATTTTTCTCATTTCTTTTTTCTTCTTTTTTAAAAGATCTTCCCCATTAAAAAGGATTTCACCACCGGTCACCTTTCCAGGATATGCTAACAGTCCCATAATGGACAGGGATGTTACACTTTTCCCACTTCCAGATTCTCCTACAATTCCAATGATCTCTCCTTTTTTCAGGCTAAAACTTACGTCTCTGATTGCTTTCACCTCTCCTAAATGCGTAAAGAAAGAAGTATGCAATTTTTTTACCTCTAATAATTTTTCGCTCATCATTTTCCCTCCTTATTTACGCTGTTTTGGATCAAATGCATCTCGTAAACCATCACTAAATAAATTAAATGTCAAAATTGTTACTGATATAGCAATTGCTGGAAAAACCATTTGATAAGGATATACATAAATACCAGCTAATGCATCATTACATAATGTACCCCACGAAGCCATCGGTGCAGAAATGCCAAGACCAACAAAACTTAAAAATGCCTCATTAAAAATTGCACTTGGAATTTGCATTGCAATATTTACCATAATCGGTCCCATCATATTTGGAATTAAATGTTTCATAATAATTCTTTTCGTATCTGCTCCAGTAACAATTGCAGCTTTTACAAATTCCTGTTGTTTTAAAGTTAAAACTTGACCTCTAACAATTCGAGCCATCTTTACCCAAAAAGTTAATCCTAACGCTAATATGATTGAAGTAATTCCAGGTCCCACAACAACCATAATCAAAATCACATATAATGTCATTGGTATTGAATCTAAAACATCAATGATACGCATCATAATGTTATCAACCATTCCTCCACAGTAACCTGCAATTGCACCATAAAATACACCAACAACAAAGTTAATAAATGCCGCAAAAATTCCAACTAAAAGAGAAATTCTCGCTCCATAAACGATTCGAATAAATAAGTCTCGTCCCAAACCATCTGTTCCTAAAAGATACGTACGGTTTCGTAATTTTGTTTGATCTTTGAGTGGATTCCCATCACACGAAACCTGCGTTCTTTGAATCTTATTTTCTAAAATTCCCTTTGCCTCTTCTACACTAACTTCTTTTATATCCGTTCCTTTATAATATTTTTCCAGATATGAAATTCCCTGAATATTCACCATATCTGTTCCTTTTTTCGCAGCTTTTTTTTCTAGTTTTTTAAATTCTTTTCCGGCTTCTGAATATACACTATAGTCTACACACACTTCACTTCCAGCTACATCAAAGTAATTTTTCTTTGCTGCAACATCTTTTTTTGTAGACTTTGCAAGCCCTTCCAGATTTCCTTTTTCATCTACTATTACTACAGAATATTGTGGTGTTACGTAAATATTTTTCCCATTTTCCAATGGATACACTTTCATAATAACCGGAATATTTGCCAATTCCAAGTTCTGTGTTTTATAATCATATTTCCAAAAAAATGGAATAAAAATTGCTCCTAACGTAATAATGATAATGACTACCAAAGAAAAAATTGCAATTTTATTAGCCTTTAATCTACGCCATCCATCTTGCAAAAAAGTCAAACTTGGTCGTTCCATTTTTTCTGCATTTTTTTCTTCTTGTTCCAGAGGGGTCCATAATTCTGGAGAAATATTATTTTTATTTTCGCTCATAATTTATCCACCTGTCTTATTGATATTTAATTCGCGGGTCAATCAATACATAAAGAATATCTACAACTAAAATACAAATTACAAGAATAATAGAGAAAAATACTGTAATTCCCATAATCAATGTGTAATCTCGATTTAAAATACTATTTGTAAATAAATTACCTATACCCGGAATTCCAAATACTTTTTCTACAACAAATGATCCTGTAATTAATGCTGCAAACATCGGTCCGATATACGTTACTACTGGAAGAAGTGCATTTCTCAATGCATGTTTTCCTAATACTTTCCATTCAGGTAAGCCTTTCGCTCTTGCTGTACGAATATAATCTTGATTCAGTACATCCAAAGTAGAAGTTCTTGTTAAACGAACAACATACGCTAAAGAAAATAAGGCGCTAACCAATACAGGACCAATATATCCTTTCCAACTATTTACTCCATAAGATGGAACAACATTAAGAATCTTGCTAAATAAAAATAAAAATCCTGTTGCAAACACAAAACTCGGAATCGTCGCTCCTAATGTTGACAAAAACATCAATAATCGGTCTACAAATTTATTTTGCCTTAATGCTGCAATAATTCCAAAAAATACTCCCAGCACTAAAATCACAATGGATGCCCAAATACCAATGGTTAAGGAATAAGGAAATCCGGCAGAAATAATATCATTCGTAGTGATTCCTTTTTTCATAAAAGAAATTCCAAAATCTCCGTGCATATAATTTTTCAAATACATTCCATACTGTTCGATTGCCGGTTTATCCAACCCGTATTTTGCTTTCATGTTTTCAATAATTACCGGATCAGACATCTTCTCACTGGCAAATGGATCGCCAGGAATCGCATTCATCAATACAAATGTTAACGTCATAATGAACCAAATTGTAATGATTGCAGAAATCACTCTTTTTGTCACATATCTCAGCATATATTTCTCTCCTGTTCTAATAAGGAGACCGAAAAGTCATCCTTTCCGGTCTCACCATTACTAAAAAGCTACTCAATTACTTCTGCATGTCTAAACATAAATGAATTTCCTAATGTAAGTTCAACATTTTCTACATTATCTTCATTCACAAGCGCAATGAAAGAAGGATAATACAATGCAGTTACAGGTAAATCTTCCATAAGAGCTTTTTCAGCTTGTGTCCATGCAGCATCTCTTTCTTTTCCAGGCGATGCCATCGCTTTGTCAAACGCTTCATCAAACGCCTTATTTCCTGGATTTAATGTCGTATCATGTGGGGCTCCTTTATACTCTTTCCATCTCCACTGCGCTGTATTATTCCCATTTTGAGAGTGGAAAAGTTTAATTAACCCACCTGCATCATATGGATTATTTGTCCATCCACCTGGTGCTATTTGATAATCACCTTTGCTCTTTGTTGATACAAAAACACTGGACTCCTCTGCACGAAGTTTTACTTTAATTTTTAAATTTGTTTCCAACATTTGTTGAATTGCTTCACAAACTTTTTTCTCTTTTTCACTATTAGAATATGTAAGTTCTATTTCCGGAAATCCTTCTCCGTTTGGATAACCTGCTTCCGCCAATTCTTTTTGCGCCCCTTCTACATCTGCCTGACGTGGATCAATACCATATTCTTTTGCAGGATAACCATCATCTTCCATAGTTCTAAAAGAAGAACCATCCGTTTTTTGACATGTTGGAGCAATATATCCACTCGCTGGTACGGAACCATCTTTCAATACTTGCTCTGTAATCTGTTTTCTATCAATGGCCAGAGAAACCGCTTTTCTTACATGAATATTATCAAATGGAGCTTTATCCACATTAAAGTTTAAGAATCTGGCACCTGTATCTGCTGAAACAATGACATATGGATCCTCTGCAATAATCTGAGGAATTTGTTCTGCAGGAAGATGATCCATTACATCTACTTCACCTGCTTGATATGCCTGATATGCAGTATTATCATCAGTAATAATAACCGCTTTAATTCCAGCCAACTTTACTTCATCCGCTGCATGATAATGTGGATTCTTCTTAAATAACATATGAGACCCTACCTGATATTCTTCCAAGCAGAACGGACCATTGCTTACCGCTGTTTCCGGTTTCTTTTCCCATCCTTCACCTGCTGCTTCTACTACATCTTTCTTTACCGGAAGATATACATCATTAGCAACTAATTGTGGGAAAAATGGCGTTGCATTTTTTAAAACAACTTCAAATGTATAGTCATCGATCGCTGTCGCTTTAATGTCTTCATATTTACCAGTTCCATCAAAATATTCTTGACCACCCTCTACATAATCCGTAATTGCCTGTAAAGCTTCTGATGCAAAATTCGGATCACACATTCTTCTCCATGAATATTCAAAATCTTTTGCTGTTACTGAACTTCCATCCGACCATTTTGCGTCTTTTCGTAAATGAAACGTATACGTTTTTCCATCATCAGATACATCCCATTTTTCTGCAACACCCGGTTCAAATCCTTCTGGCGTTGATACCGTTAATCCTTCAAATAATTGTTTTACAATTCCATCTGAAATAGATTCTGAATTATTTGTAGGATCCCACTGCTTTGGTTCCGAAGAAATTCGCCAAACTAAATACCGATCATCTCCCCCCCCCCCCCCCCGTCTCTTTTGTGCTTTCAACTTTCTTGTTGTCTGATTTGCTTGTTTCTGCGGATTGTTTCCCGCCTCCACATCCTGCCAGACTGGTTACGGCTAATACAGCTGTCAACAATAGTGCTAATTTTTTCTTTTTCATATTGTCCCTCCTTTTCTTTTATAATTTTATTTTTGAAAAAGAAATATCACGAATCATTTTTTACTTGCAGTTCAATTATTACTCAGAGTATAATTTATTTTGTTTATTATGTCAAGATATTGACTTTATTTTATTTTAGCTTTATAATATTTCAACAAAATCATTTGTTTTCTTATTTTACTAAAAACTTATTTTATTCAAGGAGGATTATTGCTATGAAGAAAACGATGAAGATTTTCATTTCTGTAGACATGGAAGGAATGGCTGGTATTACTTCTCCAACACAGGAGCGTGAAGAAGTTCCTTCTTTCCGACGTGCACTCCACAATCAAGTACGTTGGATTATCCAAGGAATTCAAGCGTCTTCAAAAAATCAAGAAATTGAAGAAATTACAATTGCAGATTCCCATGGAAGCGGAACAAATCTTTCTTATGATGAACTAAGCCAAATGGATGAACGTATTAGTTTGGTAAGCGGCTCTCCTCGCAGGCAATACATGATGTCTTGTTTAGACGAAACATATGATGTTGTATTTCTTGCAGGTTACCATGCCGGACCAGGTGAAAGCCTTGCAAACATGGATCACAGTTTTTATGGAAAAGTTGTTTCCAGGCTTAAGATAAACGGCATCTATATGAATGAGTCAACTACCAATGCCGCCCTTGCCGCGTCCTACCATGTTCCAGTCGGTCTCGTAATTGGCGATTCCGGTCTTCGCAAACAATTAATAGAACAAAAAATGATGCCATGGGTAAAATTTGTAACTACAAAAGAAGCACTATCCCGTTATGCAGCTAAATTTCCGCCCCAGAAAAAACTAAGAGAAGAAACCATGAGAGCTGTAAAAGAAGTTCTTGACTCTGATTTAAAATCCATTCCGCTATATGAGATTCAGACACCTATCACTTTAGGTTTCGAATTAAAGTCAACTGGTATGGCAGATGTTGTAGCTCAGATTCCATATATGAAACGCTTAAGCGGAACAGAAGTAGAAATCTCATGTACAAATATGCAAGAACTGGAATGTGCAATTTCTGCAATCACTACACTTGCCGGTACATCAAATTAAGACTAATTTTATATTATATATATTCAGGAGGATTAAAATAAAATGGGAAAATATAATTTTGACGAAATCATTGACCGCCATGGCACTTCTTGCAACAAATGGGAATATAACATTCCTGACGGTGTGCTTCCTATGTGGGTTGCAGACATGGATTTTGCAGCTGCTCCAGAAATATGTGAAGCAATGCAAAAACGTCTCAATCATCCAATTTATGGATATACACACCATAGTCAAGAATTAAAAGACGCGATTGTTTCCTGGGTTTCCAGACGCTATCACTGGGAAATTGAGAGTGATTGGCTCGCCTTCAGTCCAGGTGTTGTTCCAGCTCTTGTTATGAGCCTTTTATCTATCACACAGCCTGGGGATCGCGTGATGATTATGACTCCTGTTTACCATCCATTCTATTCCTCTATCGAAGAAAATGGACGTATTATCATTAATCATCAACTAAAACAGGATCAGAACGGACGATATTTTATAGATTTTGATTCTTTAGAATCTCAAATTGATGACCGATGCAAAGTTATTATGATATGTAATCCACATAATCCAGCCGGTCGTGTATGGACAAAAGAGGAGCTCATCAAAATTGCAGAAATCGCAGAACGTCACGAACTGTTCATCATTTCTGATGAAATTCACGCAGATTTCATCTATAGTAACCATCGACATACACCTATGGCATCTGTATCCGAATATGCCATGAACCATACAATTTCTGCATTTGCACCTAGTAAAACTTTCAATATTGCCGGACTTTGCCAGTCTTATGTAGTTATTCCTAACAAAAAACTATATAATGGCTACAACGCTATTTACAATGCTTTTGATTTAGGCGATAATATTTTCGGAATGACCGCTCTTACTGCTGCATATACAAGTGGTGAAGAATGGCTAAATGAATTGATGCACTATTTAGAAGGAAACCGTGATTTTACTGTAGAATATATACGCGAACATATTCCAGAAATCCATATATGTTCTCCGGAAGGCACTTATCTATTATGGCTTGATTGTACAGAACTACATATGGAAAATGAAACGTTAAATCAATTTTTCTTAGAAAAAGCAAAAGTAAAAATGAATCCAGGATATCGTTTTGGAATTCAATGCAGCAACTACATGCGCTTAAATATCGGTTGTCCACGTACACAACTTCAAGAAGCTTTGACACGTATTGAATCTGCAGTAAATGAGCTACATTCTAAATAAATAAGCAGTCATGAAAGGAGGTTTCTTTTATAATGTATGGAAACCGAATCCGAGAAACAAGAAAAAAAAGAGGACTTACGTTGAAGCAAGTGGCAGATGCTACCGGATATACAATAGGACATATTTCTCAAATTGAGCGTGGATTAAAATCTCCCTCCTTGCAGGCTTTGCGAAAAATTGCAGCCTGTTTAGAATGTTCCGAAGTTTGGTTAATTATGGGAGAATCCGAAACTTCTCCTCTCAATTACTCGGAAAATAGTAACACACCTAAAGAAACCTTCTTAGTAAGAAAAGAGAATCGAATTCCTATGAGAATTCCAGAAATAGATGTTTCCTATTCTATTTTTACTCCGTCTCACTTACCTAATGGAAATAATGCAAAAGTGACAGGATTAATTGTAAAATTAAAACCGGACTCATGGGTAACTGAACAAATGATTTCTCATGCTACATACGACGAAAGTCTTCTATTAATAAAAGGTGAATTAGAACTTCGAATGGATAATAGTGTATATACCATTCGCGAAGGAGATAGTTTCTATATTCCTAGCAATAGCACACACAATTATCTAAATACTTCCAAAGAAGAAGCGATTATTGTCGTTTACTTCTCACAATTAATATATTAAGGACATTAACATTATGAAATATACGATTGATGGACATTTTGATTTACTTTCTGACGTTGCAATCCGTCGTAAAAACGGAGAACATCAAGTCATTAAAAGATTATATTATCCTTCCTTTCAAAAAGGAGATATTACAGGGATTGTCGCTTCTATTTTTGTAGATAGCCAATTTTTACCATACAACGGACTTACTGTTGCTATGGAACAAATTGCAGCTTTACATTGTGAAATCAAAGAAAGTTCAGATATTCTTATGCTCTGTACCAACTCTGAAGATTTTATAACAGCTGCCGCCACAAATAAAATAGGAATTCTCCTATCCTTTGAAGGTGCAGAACCAATTACTTCTTGCTTAATGTTGCATGCATTTTATGCTGCTGGAGTGAGAGGTTTAGGCCTTACTTGGAGTCGTAGAAATATTGCTGCGGATGGATGTGACTTTACTGGTAATTTAAAAAAAGGTGGATTAACAAATTTTGGGCATGATCTATTAAAAGAAGCAGAATCTTTACATATGATAATTGATGTTAGTCATCTAAGCGACGAAGGTGTGGATGATGTATTGTCTTCCACTTCCTGTCCAATTATTGCTTCACATTCAAATGCTAGAACGATTACTCATAACAACCGGAACTTAAAAGATGAACATTTAAGAGAAATCGCCAAGCGTGGAGGTGTCGTTGGATTAAATGGTTGCAGTATTATCACTGCTGATTCTGGGACTTTAGCTACGAAAGAACATTTAATAAAACATTTAGATTATATGATTCATATAATGGGAGAAGATCACGTGGGACTTGGTTTTGATTTTTGTGATTTATTCTTACAAAACAGTTCCAAACAAGACTTAGAAAAAATGCCTGAATTCCCTTTTGACATTCTTTCAGGTGCTCATAAAGATATTCCAGATTTTCTACAGCAACTAAAACAACATCATTATTCTGATACACAAATTTCTAAAATTGCTGGTGAAAATTGGATTCATACATTTAAAAAAATATTAGATTACTAGCTGTGCAGGAGGAGTTATATGAACGGACGTGTAGAAAATGAACTAAATCAACTTTTTTCTATTTGGGATAATAAATTGTGTCCTGGGGCACAAATACTAATTCGTCAACACGGTAAAACAATTTATGAAAATTGTTTTGGATATGGAAATATTGAACATAAAGTAAAAATCAATAAAAACAGTATTTTTCATGTAGCTTCTATTTCCAAAGAATTTACGGTTTTGGCAATTCTCCTTCTATGGAAAGATGGAAAACTAAATTTGGATGACGATATTCGAACATATATAGATGAATATATCCATATAGAATCTGCAATTACAATCCGGCAAATGATGAATAATGTAAGTGGTCTTAGAGATCAATGGGAACTTTTATTTCTACGAGGGATTACACTCAATGATAAAATTACTATGGAAGACATCAATACAACCATTCGTTTACAAAAAAAATTAAATTTTGAGCCACAATCTGATTATTTATATAGTAATACTGGATTCCATCTCCTGGCTCTTATCGTAGAAAAAATTTCAAAAATGAGTTTTCCTCAATTTGCTCAAGAACGAATTTTCAAACCACTTGATATGAATCACACGCACATACGTGAAAGTTTCAGCGAAATTGTTCCAAATTTTGTTTTTTCTTATCAAGATGACGGAGATGGAAATTATTACTATAACCCTTTAAGTTACGCTCTTTATGGTCCTACTTCCGTAAATACTTGCGCCTCCGATTTATGTAAAATTTTAGATGAATACATTCAGCCAAATGTAATTGATCCAGAAATTATAGAAATCATGAAATCTCCTGCTGTTTTGAAAAATGGCAAAACAATTGAATATTGCGGTGGACTTATGACTCATAAATTACATGACTTGGATGTATTTGGACATGGAGGTGCAGATGCTGCCTATCGCGGTCAAATCTCCTGCGTTCCTGAAAAAGAATTAGAAATCATTATATTAAGTAATACTACAAGTAGAGCAATGTCCAAATTGGCGGATAAAGCTGCTTGCATAGTTCTTGGACTTTCCGATTGTACAGAACCTGCTATACCAACACATACAAATATTTCTGCAAAAAGCGGTCTCTACCTTACAAAATCTCCGGATGATCCACTATTAATAGAAATCACCGAATGTAATGGTAAATTTTTCTTAAAAAAAGAATGGTGTAATACAGAACTTATCCCGTTTTCTGATGGTGGCTATCAGGTAGGAACGTTAGATGAATTTTTATATTTTACAGAAAACGGTATTCTATATCGAATGCCAAACCGTATTGTTCATTTAGTATCTGCTCGTCCTGCAGACCCTTCTATTTTCGAAGAAGGAATGTATTATAACGATGAAACAGATTCCTATCTCTCCATTATAAAAGCAGAAGAAAATTGTATGCTTCACATACTTCGTTATGGCAAAGCCACAATTTATTCTAATTCAGACCACGATATGATTTTTGGATTTGATCCAAATTTTACCATGTATATAAAGCCCGTAAACAACACTCTTATTTTGGATGGTTATCGGATTAAAAATATGATATTTAAAAAGCAAGATTAAAATTTTTAAATAGAATCTTCATTTCAAATGAAGGGGCAGCAACATAGCACTATCCTATGCGTTGCTGTCTCTTCTTCGTTTCCATTCTAAAATATTCGCAACACAAATTGCAGTTATCGGTACCGACACCAAGCATGCAATTCCTCCAAATAACATCATAGCCGCATCTTGATATAATAACTTAGAATTCAAAATAGTTTCCAATGAAAACTGCCCATTTTGCAAATAGATATATAAGAACAAAGACTCTCCCAAATATGCAAAAAGCAAGGTATTTATCGTTGTTCCTGTAATTTCCTTTCCAATGTGAATTCCCGTATGAAAAATTTCTTCTTTTTTCATCGTATTTTTATGTATATATACCTCATACACAGCAGAAGAAACAGACAACACGGTATCTAACACTGCTCCTTGTGTAGAAAACAATGTCATACATGCCGTAATCTGCAACATATTAATATGAATATTTACATTATAATAATATTGTACATCTTCTTGCAACGTTTGAATTTCATTCAATCCTCCGGCTTCTGCATGCCAAATCATAAAATAAATCAACAAAAATAACCCTGTCATTGTGATACCTGAAGCTAAGAACGCTGCTCCCGTTTTTACATTTTTCCCATTTTGCTGAATCAAAGTGATACAACTTACAACTACACACCCTAAAATAGTAATCAAAAGCGGAGGAACACCAATTGCAAGTAAATAAATTGCACTTAATAACAAAAGAATATTCCCTACTAACGCCATCACAGCTACAGCCCCTCGGTCTCCTCCAACCATTAATATTAAACCAAATAAAATAAGTGCAAGGATTCCTAGCATTTCTTTTTCCTCCTTAAACTTTCCATTTCATGAAACTTCATAAAAAACGATGAAATAAAAATTGAAATAGGAATAGCCAACACAATTCCTATACTTTCTACGAGAAATTTGCAAATTTCATGCGGAATATGCAATCGCAAAATGGTCAACATACGAACTCCATTATTCATCTGAAGTAGAAATGTAGGAATCAACCCACAACCAAATACAAAAAGAAGTACATTCATCATAGTTCCCATAATGTCATATCCAATTTCTCGGCCAGAATGAAATAATTGTCGAAATGTTACCGTAGGAGTTTTATATATAATTTCACCAAGACCTGATGAAATGGTTACTGCAACATCCATAATCGCTCCTAAACCAGCAAACATTACTTGTACCCGAAAGATCATTTCTGGGTGTTCTACACTTCCCAAATATTCCATCTGAGAATAATCTAATTCCGCAGTATGCGAAACAATAAAATCAAACATTCCCATAATCATAATCAACACACATATCGTTGAAACAATCGCTGCAAATGTCTTCCTATTCCATCCATTTAAGCAAAGTAATGTCCCAACTGAAAATAAAAATGCCATAATATTACAAATCCATAAGATATCTTTGTCAAAAGTCAAGCAGTAAAATCCAATACTAAAGATGATTCCATTGAATAAAATCGTGCCAATTGTCAAAACACCTTTTCTACCGGAAATACCTATCAAAAGTAATACAAGCATTCCGAAAAGCGCCACAAAATGCGTATCCCTTTTTCGCGTTTTAATTCCACTATAACTATCCGTTACTAAAATCTTGTCACCTTTTCGATAATGTTGTGTTGTTACTTCCGATTCTGCATATGCATTCGATAATGCAATCTGTTTTCCTCTTTTCTCCCCATTCAAAAGCTTTCCCTTAATAATTTGTTTATATTGCATTTCTTCTGTTCCGCGTGTTCCCTTTACTTTCCCTTCTTCTTTCGTCTGAACCGAAGTTATTTTTACCACAGGTGTTTTGTATAACCACGCATCATTCGCAACTAAAATCAAGATTATTACATACAACATTAGCAATCCTATTGATTGTTTTATCCGTTTCATCTTACTGAACATCCTTTCCTACTGATTTTTTCACCAATTCAATAAACTGCTGCATTTCTCTTGTTACCCATTTGCTTTTATGATAAAACAACTGACTGTACATCGTAACTACAGGAAGATCCGTATAAATTTCTGAAAATTGTTTGTTTTTTAATTCTTTTCTCACTGTAAACTCTGGAAGAAATGAAAATCCCATTCCATTTTGTAGTAAATGAATGATTGTCTCTGTATTCCCTGTTTCTAAAATCGGAACAATTTTTAAATCGTATTCAGAAAGCAGTCGTTCCAATTCATATTGATAAGCAGCGCCTAATTCCGTCAATAGAAATGGCTTTTTCACCAATTCTTGAATCGATATCTTTTGATTCAATTGTTGTACTTTTTCTGTCAAACTAACGAAAAGAATCCTTTCCTCCTCCTGTACTACCCTATTCCATTCTGTGGTGCAGATTTTTCGGTCTAATGTAAAAATCAAATCAATCATATTACTTTTTGCCATTTCCATCAATTCTTGTGTTGTTCCTGATTTTATAACAATATTTACTTTCGGATATTGTTCATGAAAAGCAATCAACAAATCTGGAAGCAAAGCAGTACAAACAGACTCTACTCCTCCAATCCTTAATACTCCATCCAATTCCTTCTTATTTTTCGCAAACAGTTTTGCTTGATTTGTAACACGCATAATCTCATTTGCATAAGCTGTAAATTCTTCCCCTCGTTCCGTTAACGAAACTCTTTTTCCAATTCGTTCAAACAAAGGCGTTCCTAATTCTTTCTCTAACTGTCTAATTTGAACCGTTACTGCAGATTGTGAGTACCCCAGTTGTTCCGCGGCTTTTGAGAAATTCTGAGTCGATGCTACTTTTAAAAATGTATTAATATTTCTAAATTCCATACTCTGCTCCTAATTTTTTCTACTTTATATCCCTTATAAATTATTTTCATACATATTATAAAATATATGAATTATACGAGTGGATAAAAATAGTATACAATAAAACCATACAAGCGTAAAGGGTTCCATATTCCCTGATTATACGAATATACAATAAACAATCTTAGATTTGGATTAGAAAGGAAGTTAGATTTTATGCTTAATAGTGAAAACGTTTTAAACAGTGCTCAATTAGAAGAAGCAATTAAAAATTTTGTTCATAGTTTTTGTTTAGAAAAACACGATATTCATTCACAGAAAGTAACTTGGTATACCGATGAAGAACAATCTGAGAAAATCAAAAATATCGGCATTCCAGCAGATGGCAGACCTGTGGACGAGGTAGTTTCTGAAATGACAAGCGAAGTGTATCGTTATCGTGGCGATGCAAACCACCCTCGTTTCTTCGGATTTGTTCCAGGTCCTGCTTCTTCTATTTCATGGCTTGGAGATATTATGACTTCTGCTTACAATATCCATGCCGGTGGAAGTAAACTTGCCCCAATGGTGAATTGTATTGAACAAGAAGTTCTCAAATGGCTCTGCCAACAAGTTGGTTTTACCGAAAACCCGGGCGGAGTATTTGTAAGCGGTGGTTCTATGGCAAATATCACAGCTCTTACTGCTGCACGTGATAACAAATTAAATGATGAAACATTCCATCTTGGCGTTGCCTATATTTCAGACCAAACGCATAGCTCTGTAGCAAAAGGTTTGAGAATTATCGGAATTCCTAATAATCGTATCCGTATCATTCCGACAAACGAACATTTTCAAATGAAAACTGATCTTTTGGAAACACAAATTCAAGCAGATATCGAAGCTGGACTCATTCCATTTGTTGTCATCGGAACCGCTGGTACAACTAACACCGGAAGCATTGATCCATTCCAACAGATTTCTGATATTTGTACAAACTATCATCTTTGGTTCCATATCGATGGCGCTTATGGTGCTTCTGTTCTTTTGAGCCCAAAATATCGTCATTTATTAAAAGGAACAGAGCTTGCTGATAGTATTAGCTGGGATGCACATAAATGGTTATTCCAAACTTATGGTTGTGCAATGGTTCTTGTAAAAGATATCAAGCATCTCTTCCATAGTTTTCATGTAAACCCTGAATATTTGCAAGATATTGAAGGCGATTTGGATCACATCAATACATGGGATATTGGAATGGAATTAACACGACCTGCAAGAGGCTTAAAACTTTGGTTGACACTTCAAGTACTTGGAACTGACCTAATTGGTAGCGCAATCGAGCATGGATTTGATCTTGCCATTTGGGCAGAAGAAGCGCTTCGTGAATTAGATCATTGGGAAATCGTATCCGAAGCACAGCTTGCTATGGTAAACTTCCGTTATACTTCTGAAGATTTGACAGAAGAGGAAACCGATATTTTGAACGAAAAAATATCAGAACAAATCCTTGCAAGCGGATATGCCGCAATCTTTACTACTGTTTTAAATGGGAAAAAGGTGCTTCGTATTTGTGCACTTCATCCGGAAACAACACGCGATGATATGCGTACGACCATTCATATGCTTGATACTTTCGCAAAAGAAATCCATTCTAAAATGAAACAAAACTAATATTTTTCAAGTGTAAAAAAGTATCGGGAATGTATCAAAAAACGATGACTCCCGATACTTTTTCATGTTAAAATTCAAATAAATTCAACCCTGTATCTTCATCTAATTTTCTATCTACACATCCGTCTATGATTTGAATAATCATTTCACAAGTCGCACTAATCATTGCTCGATTTAAGTGTCCTCCAAACACTTCCCCCTTTTCATTTCCCGCACTCATATGCAAATGACAATAAAATTGACCATTCATTGTATTGATTGTTCCAGTCAAGGATACAATTTCAAAACTTCCTTCAAATTCATTTGCTTGATAACGTTTTTCATCTGTCAGGAATACTCCAACCGTAAAAGCATTCACAGCGCCTAATGCCTGTACGTGAGCGAGTTTAATATTCTCTTTTAAAGCAATTTCTTTCACTTGTTCTAAAATTTCTTCCCCACGATCCATTCTTACTACAATTGTGTTATCAAATCTTCTGTAATCCATGTTTTTTACCTCCACTTTTATTTTATTACACCATGCTATTATATCATCTTGTCCTCTCCCTTTCACTAACCATTTCCTAAAAATCCTTTTCATTTCTTCTCAAAGCAGAATTGTCTTTTCCCGGTAAAGATGATATGATAGAAGAAAACAAGGAGGATTACACTATGAGTTATATCAAACATCGTGCAGACGAATCCCTGGAAGATTATTTAGAAACTATTCTATTATTGCAGAAACGACTCGGTCAGGTTCGTTCTATAGATATTGCAAATGAGATGAATTTCTCAAAACCAAGCGTAAGTGTTGCCATGAAGAATCTACGTGAAAAAGGGTACATTACAATGGCAGAAAATGGATACATTACATTAACGGAAAATGGTTCTCAACGTGCTAACAATGTTCTGGAACGGCATACCATTCTTTCTAACTGGTTAATGAAAATTGGAGTCAGTGAAGAAGTTGCAAAGCAAGATGCCTGTCGGGTAGAACATGATCTAAGTGAAGAAAGTTTTGAAGCAATTAAGAAAATGACCTGCACCTCTTAGTTTGAGGTACAGGTCATTTTTAAGAGGCTCTTCCGTTCTCCATTTCATAGACAACATCTGCCAGATTCATCGTTGATTTTCGATGCGAAACAAGAACAACCGTCTTATCCCGCTTCGCCTCTTCTAGTGATTTCAAAATGATTCCTTCATTCAAGGAATCCAAATTGCTCGTCGGTTCATCCAAAAGAAGGAAAGGAGCGTCATGGAGAAAGGCTCTCGCAATTCCAATTCGTTGTCGCTCTCCTCCGGAAAGCGTATCTCCAAGTTCTCCTACTTGTGTATCATATCCCTTTGGCAAGGATAGAATCCACTCATGAATCGAAGCTTTTTTTGCCGCTTCTATCATTTCTTCCATTGTTGCATCTTGTTTCCCGATGGTTAAATTATTTGCAATACTATCATGGAACAAATATGTCTCTTGTGTCACATATGCTTCCAGATTCCGCAAATTTGAAGTTCCAATCTCTCGGATTTCTTTTCCCGAAATCTGAATCCTTCCATCTTTCGTATCCCAGAAACGCATCAGAAGTTTTAGGAATGTAGATTTTCCGGAGCCACTGGCGCCATGAATCCCGATGATACTTCCTTTTGGGATCTCCATCGAATAGTCATCCAGGATAACTTCTTTCCCGTCTTCCTCATCCGAATCGTAATAGAAGAATACGTGTTCCGCTTTTGCCCCGTCAAAAGCAAGATTTTCTTCGGACGTTATTTCTTCTACCTGCGGTTTCTCCTCCAAGAGCGACAACACACGTTCTCCACACGCAAGCGTCTGATTCAGGTTATTCGACAAATTGGAAAGGGCAACAACCGGACCGAAGGAACCCATCATCCCAATGACCGCCAGAACCATTTGCCCGTAAGTAACCTGTCCGTTTTGATAATTCCACACCATGAAAAACAACATCAAGCACGAAAAAAATAAAATACAAAAATTCGTGACAGAGCTTTGCGCCGCTTCATAGCGATTTAATTTTTTCTGGATATTTCCAAGTTCCACAGAACGCCGGCTCATTTTCTCCTGCCGTTCCTTTCCTTGTCCATATTGAATCGTCTCATCCAGTCCACGCATGGAATCCAAAATAAAGCTATTCAGCTCTCCGAAGCCATCACGAAATTTCATGCCGTCAGAAGCGCCCCGGTTCCCATTCCAGAGAGGGAGAATTACTCCTACCGTTCCATATGCCAAAAGTCCAATCAAAGCTGCCGCCCAATGTTGATTTCCGAGAAACCATACCATGATTCCGGACGTAAGAATCGCAATGGCAATCGGCGAAATCGTATGTGCATAAAACACTTCCAGAAGTTCAATATCCGATGTAATCATAGAAACCAAATTCCCTTTTTCTTTTCCTTCTAATTTTGCAGGACACAATTTCCGTAACACCGCAAATACTTTGTGACGAATTAACGCCAATAACTTGAACGCGATAAAATGATTGCAATATTGCTCCTGATAATGGAACACCCCGCGCAAAACTGCTAAAATCAATAGAACAGTCAGAAGGTTTCCAAAGGAATTGAATGCCGTAGGGATGTGCAGCAACTTTCCTAAGATTCCGTATCCCGCAAGAATCGTAAGAAAAATCGCGCATAAGTATCCGATGACTCCAAAAAATATAGCGAGCGCCATAACCGGAAGAAGTGGTTTTACAAGACCTATCAATTGCCCCATAATCACAATTCCCTTCCTTCTTTTTCTGTCTTTCTTATTGTTCATGCGTGTGCCCCTTCCTTTCTTCTTTTCCGTAAGCTTCCAATGCGCTTTGCTGTGTATAGAGTTTCTCATAACTTCCACCTTGTGTCATCAATTCTCGGTGCGTTCCTGCTTCCATGATTCTTCCACTCTCCAACAGATAAATTCTATCCGAATCCACCACATTCGCCAATCGGTGAGAGATGAAAATGACCGTCTTCGTTCTTGCCAGTTTCTGCACGACACGCAAAATCATTTCTTCACTTTCCGCATCGATATTGGAAGTTGCCTCGTCAAAAATATATGCCGGAGAATCGTGTAACATTGCTCTGGCAAGGGCAAGTCTCTGACATTGTCCTCCGGAGAAATTGCTTCCTTTTTCCCGCACTATCGTATCCAATCCGTCCTGGTTCATCAAAAATTCTTTCAGATTTACTTCCTCCAGTTTCTTCCACAGCTCTTCATCTGTCGCATCCATCTTTCCCATTTGAAGATTTTCTCTGACAGTTCCACAAAAAAGGTAACTGTTATGGCTGACAAGTGTGATATGCTCCATCAGACTCTCTTCTTTCACATCACGAAGTTCCATCCCCTGCACCGTAATGTTTCCTTCATATCCCCGGTTTCTTCCTGTCAGGATTCCTGCAATGGTACTTTTCCCACATCCGGACACTCCCACGAGCGATGTAAAACTTCCTGCCGGAAATTCCAACGAAATCCGGTCAAGAATCGTGCGTCCTTTCTCATATGAAAAAGAAACATTTTCTAACCGCAAATCCATTACCCGACTTGTAAGACGCACCGTTTTTTCTTCCTGCTCCGGCAAATCGAGCAGTGCAAAAATATTATCGCTTGCCGCCATCCCATTCATCGCAATATGGAAAAATGAGCCGAGAAGTCTTAACGGAATGAAAAATTCCGACGCAAGCAAGATGATAGTCAGCGCTCCGGAAAGCCCCACATTTCCTTTCAGAAATTCCAAATATGTCACTCCCATACCGACTGACGCCCCGCCATATGCAATCATATCCATGACGCTTGTAGAGTTGAGCTGCATTGTCAGCACCTTCATCGTAATCTGACGAAATCTTTGCGCTTCCCGATCCATCTCCTCCGCCTTTTTCTCATCCGCCTGATATATTTTCAATGTCGTAAGTCCCTGAAGGTTTTCTAAAAAAGAATCCCCCAACTCGCTATAGATACCCCAGTACTTATGGAGCAGCTTCTTCGCAAATTTCTGGACTGCCACAATAGAAATCGGAATCAATGGCACACAGATAAGAAGAATCAGACTTGCTTTCATGCTGACCGGGAATAAAATTATGAATAAGGTAACCGGAGCCAATAAGCTGTAAAAAAGCTGGGACAAATATTTTCCAAAATAGATTTCCAACTGTTCCACGCCTTCCGCCGCCATCTGTACCACCTGGGATGTTGCAATGCTCTCACGATATGAAGCGCCTAGGCGCAGAAGCTTTCCATAGATTTGTTCTCTCAGAATCCGTTTCACATCCACACTTGCCTGAAAAGAAGTTATGGAAGCCTGCCGATCAAAGAAAAATCGAAATCCCATGGCAATCATCACAATTCCTGCCGTCAACAGAATTCTTTCTCCTGATAGCCTTTTGAAGAACGCTTCTTCCAGCAGCATGGAAATTTGAAACACCATCACTACCTGACAAAGCAAAGACAGCCATTTCCATAAAACCTGTAAAAAAATATACTTTTTTGCATGAGACAATAGTTGAATCAATCTCTTCTTAATCATGAGTGCTCTCCTCCGTTTTTATTTTCAAAAAAAAGTACCAAATATGCCATATCCAGACACCCGCGATACATACCCTTCCGATAGGGACCTGCTTCATACAAAGGAAACTGATAAACATCATTGCTGTCACCATGCCGAAAATGCGAAGCTTCGTTCCCATACGCATCGTTTTGCGTTTCACGAAACTGTCCAGATGTTTCTGATATACTTTCGTTCCTAGAAACCATTGATGCAGCTTCTCAGAACTCTTCGCAAAGCATACAACGGTTGCCATATAGAAAGGTACGGTCGGAAAAATCGGAATCACAATTCCTATCGTTCCTGCAAACAGACATATCATACCGGTCAATATCCAGATAATTCGAAATGGATTACGTTTCATCATGTAAATTCTCCTTGGTTAGTTGTTTCTAATTAGTTTTGTCTAACTAAGTATATCCGATAGAGCATTTCTTGTCAATCCGGAATTTTAAATTCTATAAGAAAGCGGTTTTTGATTGCCGCTTGGCGGCATATGAACATTATCCCAGTGTATGAAGATTTCTTCTGTATTCCTGCATTTCTTCTTCGCTGACTGTATCTATGATATATTGCAGTTCCCTTACGATTCTATCCCGTTCTTTTGGGAGAAAAGCAGTGGTTGGATAAAAATTGGAAACAGAGTTTGCAAATAAATGGGTTCGTATCTGCAAATGCTTAATGAATGTCTGCAATTCTTCTAACCGCTCTTTTTCTCCCGCAGGGATAAATTCCCTTTCCTGTGCCATTCGATACAATTCCGTATCGGGGAATAGTGTCAATGAATCTACAGAAATAAAACGCGGATTTACTTTACTGAATACTTTCGCACTATTGACGGCATTTCGATAACCGTTTCCTTTTCCGGCAAGTCCTGTCATATATACAAAATAGTATTCCATTCCTGCCTCGTCTAATTTTCTGCATTGTTCAATCAAATCTTTTGCGGTGTAGCCCTTATTTGCTAAACGAAGAGTGCTGTTATCGCCGGATTCCGTTCCGATGCTGATTCCGTTAATGCCTAAAGCGCGAAGCCTTCTTAACTGCCATACCTTTTTGTTTTTTATATCACGAATACTGGAAAACATAGCAATCGTCTGACATTCTACAGGATAGTCGTGGACAAGCAATGCCCGTTCCGCCAAGTTTTCATAACTCATTGCAAAAGGATTCGCCCCTGTCAAAAAAATACGTCTTGCAGTCGGCTGATAACTTGCCAGCTCTGCTAAGTCTTCTTTAAATTCTTCTAATGGTGACATGCGGAAGCGCTCATTTTTATACAGGCTGCAAAAACTGCATTTGTTATATGTACAGCCGGATGTTACCTGTATGATAAAGGAGTTTGCTTCATAAGGCGGTCGCCATGTTCTTCCTGTAAAATGCAATGTTTGATACCTCCCTCTATAAATGCCGAAGATTCTTTCTGTAATTTTGCAGTTCGCTTTCATCAACGCTGCTGATAATTCGTTCCAATACAGAAATAACTTTCTTGGTATCTCCTGGCAATATCCCTTGAATCGGAATCGCATTTGAAGCGTATCCTTTATGCATAAAAGCTAAGGCTTCGTCATCCCCCGTTTCTATTCCAATGGTCAAGCCATCATATCCTGCGTTTTTTAGCTGCAAAAGTTCCTCGTCTGTTTTTGATGTAATATCTGTAATTCTTGAAAAACACCCGATGGATTGATTCGTTGGAAAATACTTCCGTATCAGGTCTGAAATTTCAATTAAACGGGAAGCCTTTAAGACAAAAGGATTCGCCCCTGTTAAAAAAGTGCGGGATATTTTATGACCAATCCATAAGCGAACTTGCCCTCTAGCTTCCTTCAAATCGGCTTCAATATCTTCCATCGTCGTCATTCTGAACTTAAACGGTAAATCATCGTATAACGTGCAGAATTTACATTGATGATGTGTACAGCCTGCCGTCACTTCCAAAAGCAGTGAGGACGCTTCGTAAGGCGGCCTCCAAATCGTTCCTGTATAATGCATGAAAATCTCTCCTTTTTCTTTTTTAGAGTCATTATATCATTGTACACTTATTTGAAAAGTACTGTACTTTTTTGCAGTACATTGATTTATGATTGTAAGAATGGTATATTGGAGGGGATAGGAGGAGCGATACATGAAGAAAAGCAAACTGTCGATTGAGCGCTGTGCTACTGTTTCTGCAATTCAAAAAATCTTAGGCGGAAAATGGAAAATAGAGATACTCTATTATATTGGATTTCAAAATATACAACGGTTTGGAAAGCTACGCCGGCATATCGGAGATATCACAGAATCTTCGCTGACAAAGCAGTTGAGGGAACTGGAAGCAGACGGCTTTATTTTCCGTTTTGACTACAAGGAAATCCCTCCCAGAGTCGAATATTCATTGACCGAACTTGGCAAAAGTTTTATGCCTGTCTTAGAAGTGATGAAACAGTGGGGAGAAAATAATCTGAGTGAAAATCCTGAAAGAAAAAGACGGCATAGCCCGTAAATGGGGCTATACCGCCAAATTGAAAACTTCTCTCTATTGTTATAAATCTCTTCTCCCATGCCGGACGTCTTCCATCAGTTCCGCCATGTCATCCGGTAAATTTTCAAACAAATACTGCCCCGTCCGTTTCGTTTCCTGTAAATGTTCCTCCCGCATCTCCTTTTTTGCCATCATGATTTCTTCCAGAAGGCCTTGTGCCGACAGACGGTTCGCTCCGGCTCCCAGAATAATCATCTGCTCCAATCCGTCGGAAGTTGCCACCGTAACTTTATGCTTATGTCCTATCTCGTGTACCGTTTTCTCGATATATTGGTCGGCAGTTTCCGCCTCCTTCGTATATACGACATGTATGTTATGGTATTTACGGACTTCCCCTCCATATCCCGGAACCTTATACGCATCAAAGACAAGAATCAAGGTACATTTTTTGAATCCCTGATAATCGCAGAGAATATCCATCAGTTTATTTCTGGCGCCTTCAATATTTATCTTGGAAAGTTCTTTCAAATCTTCCCATGCGAAAATAATGTTGTAACCATCTACCAGCAGATATTCTTTCTCTCCTTCTGTCGATTTCCTTCCATTGCCTCGATAGACCGGCTGAAATTCCACTTTCGTTTTCCGCTTAAATTGATTCCGTTCCCGCTTGATTGGTCCGTAGGTGCGTTCAAAAATCTCCTGCAACTCTTCCTCGCTGATGACTTCCGGCATATACGAAACCGCCTTTCGATTCTCCTCTTTCTTCTTCCGCGGGGATTCCGTATGCATATGTTCTTCTACCTCGTCCCAGTTGACCGTATAGCCTGCGCCATGGGAACAGAATACGGAACCGGTCGGATTCTCCGTATCCGCTTCCGGGTCGTAGCCGATATACTCTATCACCTCTTCCGCATTGTGACATGGCGCATATCCTTTGAGCTGCAAGAACAATCTTCCATGTCCCTTACTGTAAGAAGCTACTTCCGTCTGATAATCCCGCATGTGGACAACGGGAGCAGTTCCTCTAAGAATTGCCATATCCCCGTCCATCTCCGGCGAAGAAAATTCCGCATGCATGCGTTGAAGGTCCGACATGGCGCGTCCCACCATCTCGGACGGCACTTCCAACTGATATTCATATATCGGCTCCAGCAAAAGGCTCTTGGCTCTCCGCAGTCCCTGCCGAATCGCCCGGTAAGTTGCCTGACGGAAGTCTCCACCTTCCGTATGCTTTATGTGCGCCCGTCCCATAATCAACGTCATCTTGATATCCGTAATATCGGAACCGGTGAGAACGCCTTTCGGAACTTTCTCCGTCAAATGTGTGAGAATCAGCCGTTGCCAGTTCCGGTCCAATACGTCCTCGCTGCAATCCGCATCCACAAGGATTCCGCTCCCCGGCTCCCCAGGCTCCAGAAGAAGGCGAACCTCCGCATAATGTCTGAGCGGCTCAAAATGCCCGCATCCTTCTACCGTATCCTGAATCGTCTCCTTGTATACGATACTTCCGGCGCCAAATTCTACGTTCTCATGGAAACGCTCTGCAATCAGATTCTTCAGAATCTCTATCTGTACCTCTCCCATCACCTGCGCATGAATCTCTCCCGACTGTTCATTCCAGACAATATGAAGCTCCGGTTCTTCCTCCTCCAATTGCTTCAGATTCAGATACATGGTGTGTACGTCCGCTTCCTTTGGAAGTTCCACATGATATGTCAGGACGGGAGATAGCATCGGCTTCTCGGAAGCTTTTTCCATCCCGAGTCCTTCTCCGGAATAGGTAGTGGAAAGTCCGGTTACCGCGCACACACATCCGGCAGCAGCCTCCTGCCGCATCGTATATCCCTCTCCGGAATAGATACGAATCTGGTCTGCCTTTTCCTCCCCTTTCAACAGAGTCTTGACACGCAACGTCCCTCCTGTGATTTTCAGGTGTGTCAGCCGCATTCCCTGCCTGTCTCTGGAAATCTTGTACACCTTTGCCCCGAATGTATCAGGATATTCCGGATACAGCGCATATTCCGCCATTCCATGCAGAAGGCTCTCGATTCCCTGCATCTTAAGTGCCGAACCGAAGAAGCAAGGATAGAGCTCCCTGTTTCTGATTAACGCTTGAATCTCTTCTTCCGTTGGCGCCTCTCCTTCTAAATACTTTTCCAAAAGTTCTTCTTTACAGACTGCAACATTCTCATGGAACACTTCCTCATCCTGCCCCTCTGTAAAGTCCACGCAATTCATATCCAGACGTTTCTTCAATTCTGCCAGCACTTTCGTCTTTTCTGTTCCGGGTTGGTCCATCTTATTGATAAATAGAAATACAGGAATCCGGTACTTTTCCAATAATCTCCACAAAGTCTGTACGTGTCCCTGCACACCGTCCGGCGCGCTGATGACGAGTACCGCATAGTCCAATACTTGTAAAGTTCGCTCCATTTCCGCAGAAAAATCCACATGCCCCGGCGTGTCCAGAAGCGTGATATGCTTCCCTTGCCATGACACGTTTGCCTGCTTTGAAAATATCGTGATTCCCCGATTCCGTTCCATATCATCATTATCCAGAAACGCATTCCCATGGTCTACGCGTCCCAAAGCGCGAATCGCTCCGGTCGTATATAATATACTTTCCGCAAGAGTTGTCTTCCCCGCATCCACATGGGCTAAAAGCCCTACCGTTATCTCATTACTCTTCAAATCTTTCATCTCCTATTTCTGAAAACACACGATTTAACGCCTGAAACGCCTCTTCATACACATAATAGTTTCCGGCCGTAAGACTCTTTTGAACCGTAGACTGTGTAATCCCAAGCTTCTTTGCCACGTCCGTCTGCTTTTCTTTCCGCCGCATCATCAGGGAAATGATTTCCCTCTGCCTGTCACTCCAGCCATCTTCAATGGTTGTCAGAAGCATCAGAATCGTATTGATAAGGTTCATTCTTTCGCCGGAATCTTCACACATCGCCGCCCGAACGTCCGCATGTCCCACCTGTTTTCTCTTCTTTCTCATTCTTAAATCTTCCAAAGCTTCCCGCGCCTTCTCATATCCGGCGCCTTTCACAGTGATGGACCATTCCGACAAACTCTCTTCCTCAATCTCCCCGATTCCGATTCCAATCCGCACTCGCAAAGGATATAACCTGTTTTTCAAGTCAAAGAGAATGGGCAGTAACGAGTCTCCCTTACATACAATTCCTTGAAATTCATGATTAATCGTGGCCATAAATTTTGCCGTCATCGTTGCCTCATACTTCCGATTCATCTCCCGAAGCGCTTCATTCAGTTCTTTTGTATGTTCCTTTGTATCAACAACCTCTCCCACGATGCTGATATATGGTTTTGAAAAAAAGAAAAAAAACATCTCTTTCCTCCTTCTTATCCTTGTTTATAGCCAAATTATATTCCTTTCATTTGGAATAATCAATTTTTATTCTAATATTTATCTATAAAATATATTATAGCTATTTTAAGCTATAATTATAAAATATGCATATTTTACAGAATGATTTTTCTTCCTTTTCAAGAAAAATTATGATATGATGAACTTATATCTTGTAAGAAAGGAGTATCATATTATGGATTACATCATCAGACCGGTCAGACAAGACGATATTGACGCGCTCGCTTCTGTCGAATCAATCTGCTTTCCAGAAGCTGAAGCTGCAACAAAATCCTCTCTCAGAGAGAGAATCCAGTCTTTTCCAGAATGTTTTTTCGTTGCGGAAACAGCGGGCAGCATCATCGGCTTTATCAACGGAATGGCAACCGACTCTACTGTTATCGAAGATGTGATGTTCGAGGACAGCTCCCTTCATAAGGCAGACGGACTCTATCAAAGCATCTTCGGGCTGGATGTCCTTCCAGACTATCGCAATCAGGGAATTGCCGCCGCCCTCATGAACCATATCATCGCAGACGCAAAGAAAAAAGACCGCAAAGGTCTTATTCTTACATGTAAAGAACACTTATTGCATTATTATGCGAAATTCGGTTATGAAAATATGGGAATCTCCAATTCCGTACATGGCGGCGCCGTATGGTATGACATGATTCTAACGTTTTAGATTGCCATATTGTAAGATGATTCCATCAATGATTTTCGAAGCTTCGCTTCGTGTCATATGGTCATAGTCAGCCTGCATATCCAGTTGGTGGTACAGAATCAATGCCTTTAAAAAATTCTTCTGCTTCTCGGTGACAGGCTGCACTTTCTTTGGTTTATAGAGAAGCGGCTGCGGTTCAAAAACTGCCGGCTGCTTCTCTTCATAATAATGCGCCATCATATGATATATTTTCGCAGTCGCCAATGCGTCATGATATGCCCGATGCGCCGCTTCATTCACGATTTTATAATAAGCGCACATCGCTTCCAGACTCCTCGATTTCAATTCCGGATGCACTTTTCTTGCGATTTTCAGCGTATCCAGCCCTTCCCGTTCAAAAGAAAGCCCGTATTTCACAGCATACCGCTTCATAAACTTGTAATCGAACATCACATTATGTCCAATCAGAAAATATCCCTCGCAAAACTGTACGAACTCCCGAATCACTTGTTCGGTATTCCTTGCGTTTGCCACCATCTCATTCGTAATTCCCGTAATGTAAGTAATGTTCGGTGAAATCGGTTCTTCCGGCTTCAAAAACTGCATAAAACGGTCTACGACTTTTCCCTCCTCGACTTTCACCGCGCCGATTTCAATGATTTCATCGTTCTCTTCGCTCAGTCCCGTCGTCTCCAAGTCGAATGCAACATATGTTTTTCTCATCTTTGGCTCCTTCTACTCTTCTACTCTTCTGCCCCGGACAACACTTCAAATGATTGTCTTATTTTTACAAGCCGCTCTTCAAACTGCGCATAAAAATCTTCCTCTTCTTGATACGGCTCCAGAAAAAAGCTTTGCAGCACAAGCATATTGATTTTCTTCATCATCATTTCATCCGGAATCCGGGACAATCTTTCCTGCAATTCCACCAGGAAATAGTGCCAGTCCCTGATATACTTCTCATATCGCTTCAAATCCGGCGTATCTATCCATTTCTTCACTTTGACTTTCGTACGGTTTTCCTTCTTGCATTCATGGGTCTGAAGGAAATAGCGAAACTCACCATTCTCATAAAAACGTCCAAGAGGAAACAGTCGGCAGATACCGGGGCGAATCGCATGGATTCTGCATCGACCGTTCTCATCGAGAAAGGCACAGCAATTTTTCTCTCCGCTCATCTTCAAATTCGGCAGAATCACTCCGTCCACCACATTCAGCTCTACATAGTTCGAAAGCAGCTGCTCAAACTTCATATCAAGCCCGGAAGTCATCCGTTTTATGTCCAAAGGGTCTAAGACAATCGATGTCCCCATGTTGCAACAGCAGGCAGAACACCCTTCACAATCGCCGCAATCCGCCTTTACAAGGTCGTTTGCCGTATATAATTTCCCATCGGAAATGTCTTCCATTCTTACTTCACGCTTCATTTTTTCTTCCTACTCTCTTCTTAAAATATCCAACGTATGCGCGCTGGCTCCCAGAAGCTCCGGTCTCTCACACGTATGCAGATGATAGTCGATAAACGTCTGAAACGTCTCTTCATCCATCGCGTTGAGTATCGGCCGCATATAGTTCGCAGGCCCATCTGCCGCCACAATCTGAATCCTCTTTAATCCCGCCGCATCGTTAACTGCCTCGATATCTTCCAGCCTCACATAATCATATAAATCTTCCGGCGCCGGCGTCACCCGATATTCCCGATTGATTTTCCCATTCTTGATGCTTTCCAGAATGTGATTCTCCTTAAATCCATACGTAAGAATACTATACTCATTCATGCAATATGCCACCAGAATCACTCCGCCTTTTTTTGTCACACGTTTCGCTTCCGTAAGCGCCTTCACTTTGTCCTCCTGCGTATAAAGATGGTACATCGGTCCGAACACAAGCGTTAAGTCAAATTCCTCTTCCCGGAACCGCTTCAGATTCAATGCGGTTCCCTGGTAAGCCTTCACGTTGCTTCCCTTCTGCTTCAAAATACCGAGATTGTATTTCACAAGTTCTACCGCGGTTACGTCGTATCCTTCTTCTGCAAGGGCAACCGAATATCTTCCAGTGCCTGCCCCCACATCCAGAATCCTGGCGTGTGGAAATTCCTCCAGATACTTATGGATATACTTCATGGATGTGATATATTCCACCTGCCCATGGCGTCTTGTCAGTCTCTTTTCTTCACAAAATTTATTATAATATTTCTCAAGCTCTGATTGCATTTTCTCTCTCCTGTACTATCGAAAACTACCTTAACTATTATAATCGGAAATGGCTGTGAACGCAAGAAAGATTGCATCTCCGCACAACAAAACGGGCTGCTTTCGCACCCCGCTTCATTCTGATGACATATTCAAGATTCTTCTTAGAATTTGTTGTAGTGTACTTTGTCGAACAACAAGTCTTCTTCTTTGTATGCTTCTGGTTTTCCTTCCGGCTGTCCGAGTGATAAAATCGCTTCTACTTTATAATTTGCCGGAATAGCAAGTGCATCTTTGATAAAGTCTTCCGCCGTTCTTCCGTCATTGGCTTCACGAAGTCTTGCCTGAATCCAGCAGCTTCCGAGTCCAAGGCTGTCTGCCATCAAATGCATATTCGCCATCGCTACAGAACAATCTTCTACCCATACGTCCGTCTTGTTCTCGTCGGCAATGACAACGATTGCACATTCACATGTCTTCAACATAGCAACGGAACCTGTTCTGCAATCCGAAAGCTTCTGCAGTACTTCTTTGTCGTTTACGACAACAAACTCCCAAGGCTTGATATTCTTACCTGTTGCTCCAAGAAGACCTGCGGAAACAACCTTCTTCACATCTTCTTCCGAAACAGCCTCGCCTGTGTATTTTCTGACACTGCGGCGGTTATACATCATTTCTAATAAACTCATGATTTCCAACTCCTTTTGTATTTGTTCCTCTAGTTCTAACGATAGCACAATCCTTCTCCTCTTTCAAGTGCATTTCGCATAGGTTTTTTCATCAGATTTTATCCAGATTGGCTAATCCTCTATATCGCTTCTACTACCAGGGAGCTTCCATCCACATTTACTACCACTACCTTCGTACCGCACTTGATGCTTCCCTTTTCTGCTCTGGCTTTTACAATCTCACTGTCGATTTTCACGTTTCCTTTATGTGAAATATCCGCGGTCACTTCTCCGATTTTCCAGATAAACTTTTCTACGTTTTTCATCTGTCGTTTCTTAAAAACGATACGCTCAACACAGACAATCACTCCGAGAAGAACCGTCCAAATCACCCATTGTACATAGTCGCGGACAACAAGAGACGTTCCTGCCGCACAAATGATATAGGTGTTAAAACTATAGCCGCCGTACTGATTCTTAAAAGGAAACGTTACATTTCCAAATGTTCCGGAAATGATTCCATAAATCATCAATAGATATCCAGCCGCCGTCAGCATTGTATTCACCACATCATCCCGGAACAGACCGTTCTGCGTAAATCCCCACATGGCGATGTATCCCAAAGATGCAAACAGTAAATAGATTAAAACATTTTTCACTTCATTGCCCAGTTTATGTTTTCTTAACAGCTTCTCCAAGGCATCTTCCGGTTTCCCCATATCGTTGACTGCCTTGCGCTCCGCTTGACGCTTTGTCATGCCCCGCTTCTCGAATGCCGGTATACATTCATCGATTTGTTTTGTTACTTCCGAAGCGATAGCACTTCTTACCTGGTAATCCGGAATCGATTTCGTCAGTGTCCTTAAAAATTGATAACGTTCCACTTCTGTTTCCTCCTACGGTACTTCTATTTTCGTTCAATATACCATTATAGAGGCGGACATTCTGCAAGTCAACCGATTCCATCGCCAAGATGGCGAATTTCACCTTTCTCAATTTTATATTAAGCCGGTTCTACAATCAGATGAAATCCGTCGACATTTACGATAACAACCGGAGTCCCTTTCTTGATACTGTCATGCGTCACCCGAACTTTTACCGATTCTCCGTCAACGTCTGCCTTTCCTTTATAATTGATGTCAGACGTTGCCACTCCTGTTTTCCAGATAAAATGTTCCGTCTTCGCCTTCTGCTTTCTGTCAATCAAATCCCGTTCTAACCAGAGAATCGCGCCGAGAAGCACCGTCCACATAAACCATTGCACATAGCTGCTGGAAACAAGCACCGCCGATATTGCACAGATTCCATACGAATTCAGATTGAAACCGCCTCTTTGATTCTTGCCGTAGTAAAATGGAAGATTCCAATATTTTTCTTCCGCTCCGGAAATCAATCCGTAAATCATCAGAAAATACCCTACACATCTCACAAAAATGTTTCCCAGGTCTTCCCCGAATACGTATTCCTTCAACAGCCAGAATAGTGCGATTCCAAGAATAGAAAACGCGCCGTACAGAATCATATTCCGCACTTCCTTATTCGGGCGATAAACTGCTGCAAACTGTTCTCTTACTTCTTCCGGGTCTCCCATGCTCAAAACTGCCTGAATCTCTGCCTCTTTCTCATGCATTCCGTCCTCCATATAAGCGGCCTTCTGGTCGTCGATATGGTCCATAATCTCAGAAGCAACCGATTCTCTCACGCCTGAATCACGAATAGATTTTGTAATGATTCTCAAATAATTATAACGTACCATAGATTGCACCTCCCATCACTTTTACGATGGCTTGTGAGTATTCTTTCCACTCATTTTCTTTCTGTGCGAGCTGCTTTTTTCCTTCTTCTGTAATCTGATAATACTTTCGGGATTTCCCTCCTACGTCTTTCGTATACGAGGTGAGCTGTTTGTTCAATTCCATTCCATGGAGCAACGGGTACATCGTTCCTGCCTTCAGTTCGAAAGCATTTTCCGAACGTTCCCGCAACGTCTCAATCATCTCGTAGCCGTACATATCTTTCTCACTCAGAAGTTTCAAAAGAAGCATCGTCGTACTTCCGGATACTAAACTCTTATCTACTGCCATATCTATCCCTCCTTATGTAGATTATCGATTGTATAGATTATCTATCTATCTTTGTTGTCTTTATTATATATCGGGAATCTATATATGTCAATATAGAAAGAAAACTCTGTTCATAAAATAGATAGGGATGTCGCACTAAAATTTATGAATTGCTCCATGATATGGAAGAACCTATACTCGCATAGCATATTTATTAAAAGTCTGAGTCTTCCAGAATCTCCTTTATTATCCGTAATTCATCTGAAATAAACTTATTCTTATGAATAATAAATTGAATATCCCTTGTCACCTTGATGTCTTTCACCGGAAGGACAACCACTTCCCCTTCCCTTATCTCTTTCTCTACCATCCGCCTCGAGAAGATAGCCACCCCTCTTCCATGAAGCACTGCATTTTTAATCGCCTCGGTATTCGTACTGCAGAATGTTCTGTTAAGTTCCAGACCATACTCCTCAAATATCCGCTCTAGCTGGTTTCTCTCAGCACTTCCGCTCTCGCGGCTTACATAATCCTGTCCTTGAAGCATATCTAACGTAAGTTCCTCTTCTTTCGCTAACGGATGATTCTTTCCACACACAAGAACAAGTTCATCCTCACAAATTGGCGTTACGAGCAGCTCCTGATTCCGAACCATTCCTTCGACCATCCCAAAGTCCACCTGGTTTGTCATGACCGCCTGTTCAATCTCCGCGGAATTTGCTACAACTACGTGCATACGACAGTTCGGGATTCTCTGTTTCGCTTCATCCAAAATCCCGTCAATCAGACAAGTTCCCACCGAGACGCTGCACCCAATCCTCAAGTTTCGCTTCTCTACCGCCTGACTCATTGCCACTTCCATTTGCTGAAACGAATCCAAAATATGACGAGAAAAAGAGAGCATCAGCTCCCCTTCCTTCGTCAAATAAATTTTCTGGGAAAGTCGTTCAAATAACTTCACCCCATAATATTTTTCTAATTCCGCAATCGCCTGGCTGATACTCGGCTGGGAGATGTGAAGTTCCTTCGCCGCCTTACTCATGCCACCGGTATCTGCCACCATAGTAAATATTTTCAAATGCCGTATCGTCATCTTCTTCTCCACTCTTTCTCAGAAATTCTGTCCTTAAATTGCTCCCATCAACGCATAAATCACCGTTCCTACGACACCGCTTCCCAGGATAATCGCAATGGCGCTTGCTTTATATTTCCGCAAGATATACAAAGACAAGACAAAGATTCCAAATTCTACCCAATGAATGTTTGAAAGTACTACTTCTTTTAGCTCCGCCTGGAAGAGTCCAAGCATAAGAATGGACGCTCCTGCCGATGCAATCAATGCTACGACAGCCGGTCTCATCGCACCAAGTACAACCTGTACGCCGCTTACCGTACGATATTTATAATAGAAATGCGCCAATATCAGACAGATGCAGAATGACGGAATGATACACCCTATCGTACAGAGGAGTACCCCAGGCACGCCTGCAATTCGCATTCCGACAAAGGTGGCCGAATTGATGGAAATCGGTCCCGGCGTCATCTCCGCCACCGTAATCAAATCCGAGAACTCTTCCAGAGACAGTAATCCATGAATATTGACAATCTGTTCCTGAATCAGAGGAATCGCCGCATATCCTCCGCCTACACTAAATAATCCAACCTGAATAAAAGCAAAAAATAATTTCAACAATAACATTATGCAACCCCTCCATCTTTCTTCGCATTAGAACCTCTTGTTTTCACTGCCAAATCAATCAAACCGATTCCAAGACAGGTCAGAATGATAATCATGGCGCTGACATCGAACAAATACGTTGCCACAAACGCAATAATCATCATGGAAATGTAAAGCACTCTTTTTGTTTTGCATACATTTCCCGCAAGGTTCCAGACAACGTCAAAGATGACGGCTGCAACTCCGGCTCTCATCACCTGCAGCGCGGTACTGATATACGGATTTGTACGAAATTCCTCATAGAATAACGAAATCACCGATATAATAATCATCGGCGGAAGAATCGTTCCGAGAATCGCGGTCAATGAACCAACGACTCCTGCGATTCGATATCCGATAATGACGGAAGCGTTCACCGGCAGCGGACCCGGCGCCGACTGGGTGATTGCCGTAACATCCAGCATCTCATCCTCCTCCAGCCACTGTAATTCTTCCACATATTTTTTCTTCATGAGAGAAACAATGACAAATCCTCCCCCAAACGTACACGCGCTCAATACAAACATGGATTTAAATAACACCCATAGTTTACTATAATCTTTTTTCATATGAACCTCCACAAATTTTCTTTCAATTCCTGACTTCAAGAATCAGTCTATCATAAGAAAATCTATTTGTAAAATACATATGTTTTATAGAACCTATAGGTGTTTACTTATTAGATATTTTCAAATAATTTTTTTAAATCTTTCAAATCCTCACCGGAATATATGTTTCCGTCAATCATGATATTCGGAGACGTGCGGCATTGCTTCAGACAGTTTCTTGTTCGAAGCTGAAATTTTCCGTCCCTTGATATGCCATCTTTCCCGATTGCAAGTTCTCTTTTTATATTCTGCAGAATCTCCATTCCGTCTTTCTTTCCACACCGCTCTCCGGTACAGGCGATGATTTCATGTACATGGGCGCCTTCCTTGATACTCGGATACATTTTCAAAATCAGACTTAAAAACTTTTCCGTTACTCCCGTTGTTTCTATCACCCGCTGTTTTAGTGCAGGAGTAATATACCCCTCTGTCTCCTGCAGTTCTTTCAAAAGAGCCACAACCATCTCCTGTGTTCCTCTATCCTTTTGTGTGCTGTAATACGAAAAAATCTCCTCGATTTCCTCGTTTTTCAACGATTCATTCATAGCCTTCCTCCTTAAGCCTGTAACGATTCTTTTTCTGGAATCCTGTCCACTATCTTGAAAAATACTCGGTCAAAAAGCATCGCATAGACCGCTCCCAACGCATTGTTAAAGATTCGGTAAAAGATAGCCCCTTCCACTCCTAAGAAAGTCATTGCAATGGAAATCGCTCCCCACGAATTAAATACAGCCTGCCATCCATAGCTTGCAGAAAGTCCGACGCCGATTCCTCCAAATACTCCAATGAGTGAATACATGGATTCCGGAAGCAGAAAATATAGAATCAAGAAAGTAGCTCCTCCCATAATATTTCCCGGAATTCTTCCTTTTACTCTTCCTTTTACGTTCTCCCGAAACGGCACAAGAACCGACATCGTTGCGATTCCGACCCACATCGCCCTCGGAAGGTTCAAAAGACCGGCAAGAAAAATCGCGCTGGAGACTCCTAAAGTGATGCAAATCTGCCATCTTGTTCTGGATGTGGACAAATCAAATTCTTCAAAAATATGACGAAACCTTTGTTTGTACTCGATATGCTTATGATTCCGATAGAATACCATTCCTGTCATGATTCCGCCAACTAACATTCCGGCTACACGAAGCAGATATGCTTTCCCCGAAACATCATAACCGTATAAGAGCAAATAACCGAGCAGTAATGTCGATTGATTACACATCACCACATTATGGCACCCCAACAATACGAGCACGAAAATGCAAATGATATTCACAACTAATTCCGTAAAGAGATTTCCCATGTTCGCAAGTCTCGGTCCAAACGTCATAATTCCCCAGATAATCATCAGGGAACTGACCGCATGCGGCGCATGAATTCCAAAATCAGCAAAACGGAACGTCATGACGCTCAGCAATACGACAACCCCCACGATGCTGTTGTCGTTCCCGAACACTTTGCTATATACTGTGACAAACGCAACACAAAATGCAAGTGTGATTGCAATTTTAAAGAAATATACAAACAAATGATATGCTTTTTCTTTCCACGTTTTTGCATCTCTTACCGTCTGTTTTGAGCCTGCCTGATTCAACTGTAATTCCTGATAAAATGTCATTCAAATTCCTCCTGTTCTTCAATGTATCAGTGAGGCATTATATCATTCGAATATAGGGATGTCAATAACGTTAATTTTTACAACTTATTTATGATATGGTTCTCCATTCATAATCCGATAACTTCTATACACTTGTTCCAGCAGAATCACCCGCATCAACTGATGCGGGAATGTCATTTTCGAGAAGCTGAGCGCATAATCCGAACGATTCAACACCGCTTTTCCAAGTCCGATAGAGCCCCCAATAATCAATATAATATGGCTCGTACCCTGTACCCCCAGTTTCTCAATCTTGTCCGCAAGTTCTTCTGAAGTTAACTGCTTTCCAGCAATTTCCAGAGTGATTACATAGGCATCTTCTTTTACATACTTCATGATGCGTTCCGCCTCTTTATCGCGAATCTGCTCTTCCACCGTCTCGCTTGCATTATCCGGAGTTTTTTCATCCGCCACTTCGACAATCTCAAGTTTACAATATTTCGAGAGGCGCTTGCTATACTCGGCAATGGCATCCTTCAAATATTTCTCTTTTATTTTTCCAACTGTAATAACTGTAATTTTCATAGAATCTTATTTCTCTTTCCTATCTTTCACTTGATATCTTAAAAAATGTCTTTGCATACCGAAGTACACAAAGACATTCCTAGTGTTTCTATATTCTTCTAAAGAATTTATCGATTATTTATTAGATAAATACTCGTGGATTCCTTTTGCTCCTGCTTTACCAGCTCCCATAGCAAGGATAACTGTAGCAGCGCCTGTTACGGCATCTCCACCGGCATAGACACCTTCTTTTGTTGTCTTACCAGTCTCTTCGTCTGCAACGATACATTTCCATTTGTTTACCTCAAGACCTTCAGTTGTGGAAGAAATGAGTGGATTTGGAGATGTACCAAGTGACATGATTACTGTATCAAGGTCCATTGTAAATTCAGAACCAGCTACTTCCACAGGACGTCTTCTTCCTGAAGCATCCGGCTCGCCGAGTTCCATCTTCACACATACCATGCCTTTTACATATCCGTTCTCATCTACTAAGATTTCCTTCGGATTTGTAAGTAAGTCGAAGATTACACCCTCTTCTTTTGCGTGGTGAACTTCTTCTACTCTGGCTGGTAATTCTTCTTCACTACGACGGTATACGATATGTACTTCCGCTCCAAGACGAAGCGCTGTTCTTGCAGCGTCCATCGCAACGTTACCACCACCGATAACCGCTACTTTTGTACCGGCTACGATTGGTGTATCGTAAGACTCGTCGAAAGCTTTCATAAGGTTACTTCTTGTAAGGTACTCGTTTGCAGAGAATACGCCGTTTGCGTTCTCTCCAGGGATTCCCATGAATTTCGGAAGACCTGCTCCGGAACCTACGAATACAGCCTCGAAGCCTTCTTCTTCAATTAACTGGTCGATAGTTGTAGATTTACCAATTACAACGTTTGTCTCGAATTTAACGCCTAATTCTTTTACTTTTTCAATCTCTTTCTTTACAACTGCGTGTTTTGGCAAACGGAATTCAGGAATACCATATACCAATACGCCGCCGAGCTCATGAAGAGCTTCGAATACAGTTACTTCATAACCGAGCTTTGCAAGGTCTCCGGCACATGTAAGACCTGCAGGGCCGGAACCGATAACTGCTACTTTGTGTCCGTTTGTCTTCTCTGCTCCAACCGGTTTGATATCATGCTCCAATGCATAATCAGCAACGAATCTCTCAAGTTTACCGATAGATACCGGCTCACCTTTGATACCGCGGATACATTTTCCTTCACACTGCGATTCCTGAGGACACACACGTCCGCAGATTGCAGGAAGCGCGGAAGATTCTCCGATAATCTTGTAAGCTTCTTCGATATTGCCTTCTTTTACCTGCTGAATGAATCCAGGAATGTTGATTGCTACCGGACATCCCTGCACACATTTTGCATTCTTACAGTTGATGCAACGTGTTGCTTCATCCATAGCTTCTTCCATATTATAACCTAAACATACTTCATCAAAGTTTTTTGCACGAACCTGTGGGTCCTGTTCTCTTACCGGTACTTTCTTTAATACATCAGCCATTAGTTGTCACCTCCACAATGACCACATCCACCATGATGTGTGTCACCTTCCTGTAATTTTAAGATTGCGCGGCCTTCTTCGGTCTTGTACATCATCTGTCTCTTCATAGCCTGGTCAAAGTCTACTAAGTGTCCGTCAAATTCCGGTCCGTCTACACATGCGAACTTAATCTCATCGCCAACCTGAAGACGACATGCACCACACATACCTGTTCCGTCAACCATAATCGGGTTCATACTAACAATCGTTGGAATCTCTAATTTCTTAGTAAGGAGACATACGAATTTCATCATAATCATTGGTCCGATCGCAACACATACGTCGTATTTCTTACCTTCTTCCACTAATTTTTCAATCTTGCTTGTAACCATACCTGCATGTCCGTAAGAACCGTCGTCTGTACATACGTAGAGGTTGCCTGCAACTGCTTCCATCTCTTTCTCGAGAATCAGCATATCCTTTGTCTTAGAACCGACGATAACGTCCACGTCGATGCCATGTTCTCTCATCCATTTCACCTGTGGGTATACAGGAGCTGCACCGACACCACCTGCTACGAATAAGATTTTTTTATTCTTTAATGTCTCTAAATCTTCTGAAACAAATTCTGAAGCGCATCCCAAAGGACCTGTGAAGTCTCTGAAACTGTCTCCTGCCTTTAATTCTGCCATCTTCTGTGTAGATGCTCCAATTGTCTGGAACACGATTGTGATTGTTCCGGCCTCTCTGTCATAATCACAGATTGTAAGTGGAATTCTCTCACCCTTCTCATCAATTTTTACAATAACAAACTGTCCTGGTTCACAGTGTTTTGCAACTCGTGGTGCTTCCACATCCATAAGATAAATATTCTCTGCTAACTCTTCAGCTTTAAGTATTTTATACATTATGTGCCTCCTTAAATTTTATCTACTCTCTATCATAAAACATTGTTAGTGAAATATCAAGATTTATTTGTCAGGTTTAGACAGTAATCTTATAAATTTCTATCCAAAAAGGACAGATACTGTACGTACCTGTCCTCGTATTCCTTGAAGATTCCAACGAATTAGAAATCTACTTCTGTTCCATAATAAATGCATGTAAACAATCTTTCCATTGTTGCAGGGTCGATTGGTCTTGGGTTAGAACCTGTACAAGCATCTCCTACTGCATTTTCAGCGATTGCCGCAATCTTCTCTTTGAACTCATCTTCCTTAATACCGAATTCTTTTAATGTGGAAGGAATTCCAAGAATGACATTGAATTCGTCAATCTTCTTACATAAGCTGTTGATAAGCGCTTTCTCGGAAGCTCCCTCAAGTCCTGTTCTTCTTGCAATCTCAGCGTAACGTTTTGCAGCTACAGGGTCTTTCGCATTGTATTTGATGACATATGGAAGGTACATTGCGTTTGCAAGACCATGTGTAATATGTCCTGTAGAGAATGCAGCGCCTGTCTTGTGTGCCATGGAGTGTACAATACCAAGTAAAGCATTGGAGAATGCCATACCTGCGAGACACTGTGCATCATGCATCTGTGCTCTTGCTTCCATATTTCCTTTAAATGATGCAGGCAGGTAATCGAATACCATCTCAATTGCCTGAATTGCAAGTGGGTCTGTATATACACAATTCAAAGTAGATACATATGCTTCGATTGCATGTGTGAGCGCATCCATACCTGTGTATGCAACCTGATGAGCCGGAAGCTTCTCAACCAATTCAGAGTCAACGATTGCAACGTCCGGTGTAATGTTGAAGTCTGCTAATGGATACTTAATTCCTTTCTCATAATCTGTGATAACAGAGAATGCAGTTACTTCTGTTGCTGTTCCGGATGTAGACGGGATTGCAGCGAATTTTGCTTTCTGTCTTAATTCCGGGAAGTTAAATGGAATGCAAAGGTCCTCAAATGTTGTATCCGGATATTCATAGAATGCCCACATTGCTTTTGCAGCATCAATCGGAGAACCGCCGCCCATTGCAACAATCCAGTCAGGCTCGAATTTTCTCATAGCCTCTGCACCTTTCATAACCGTCTCTACAGATGGGTCCGGCTCAACGCCTTCAAAAAGCTCAACTTCCATACCTGCTTCTTTCAAGTAGTTTACCGCTTTATCAAGAAATCCCTGACGTTTCATAGAACCACCGCCAACTACGAGGATTGCTTTCTTTCCTTTTAAGTTTTTCAGTTCTTCCAGACATCCTTTTCCATGATAAACGTCTCTTGGTAATGTAAATCTTGCCATTTTATACATCTCCTTTGAAAATTGTTATTTCTTTTTGTTATTTTCTTAACATACTCATTATACATCTGTTAAATATTTAACGCAAGAGTTTTTTCGTGCGAATCTTGTATTTTTTCATGTACAATTCGTATGTTTACCTTACACGTTTAGAATATTCGATACATTTCCAAAAGTCAAATTGATAATTCCTATATGATTAATAGAAAAAGGGAAGGGCTATTGCCCTTCCCCACTGTCTTCGCTTCCTTCTTTTGTAAGCTTCAAATCATAATTTCGTACAGTCGCCGCGCTCTTCTTGCCGGTATCATTCTCCATCAGAATCGCGCTGAATATCTTATTCCCTTCCGGCATGGAAATCGGTCCTTCGTAGACAGTCCAATTCTCCTCTGTCGGCTCTGTAGAGCCAAAGACATAGTAAGCGGTAAATCCTTCCGGAACCTGAATTGTAATGTCCATCTTCTCCTCATAAAGACCGCTGGAAGGAGAAACTGCAGGCGGGTCGGAAATCGGCAATTCTACGGTAATTTTCCGCGTAACCGGAAGACTTGGAATTCCCTTTTCATTCACGCAAATGGCTTTCACAACCCACTCTTTCTCATCCAACTCAATCTCTTCTCCGTATTTTGTAGATTTCTCTACAGTCGGGTTGGATTCATCCAACGTATAATAGATATCATTTCCTTCTTCCGAAGAAATTTCCAGCTTCTGTACCTCCTCATATGTCCCGTCATCTAGTGAAAATGTCGGCGGTTCTACTATGTAATCTGCCATCTCAGAGAGTACAGATTCTTCCGAACAGCTATCCAGCATCACCGGAATCTTGCTCGTCTGCTGCGTATCGATATAGAACTGTGCAGCCGCCAGATAAATCGCCGCATTGTCCGGCTGTGCCGCAAGCTGTGTCGTAAATACATTTTCTGCTTCTTCCGGACTATCCTGCAAGAGATATACCTTCGCCATTCCGGTATATGCTTCCGGCTTTTTCTCATTTTTCTCGGATGCTTCCTGGAAGTACTTGTACGCCGCATTATACCGCTTATCTTCGATGGCGTTATTTCCTCTCTGAATCAATCCTCCGTAAGAGCCGCGAAATACAATCAGCCCTATCAGCATCGTCCCTAGAAGAATTCCAAGAATGATAAGCATCTTTTTCTTCTTTTCTTTTCGTTTCTTTTTGCGCTTTCCTTTGCCGGAAGCGGGAGTCGTTCTCCTCACTCGTTCTCTTTCTTCCGGCTCATCATCAAAGCGGCCTTCGATTTCTCCCCTTACATGTGCAGTAAGAACCTCATCCAACGGATTATAATCAGGGACGATTCTCACTTCCGCCCCGCAGGCTTCACAATAAAGAGCCCCCTCTTTCAACTCAGCTCCACATACACTACATTTCACAATAACTCCTCCTAATTACACTTTAGAACAAACCGGTAATCTGTCCCTCTTCATTTACATCAATTCCGTTTGCTGCCGGAACTTTCGGAAGACCAGGCATTGTCATAATCGCTCCCGTCAAAGCTACGACAAATCCCGCTCCCGCACTTACATAGACTTCGCGGATATGTATCTTGAAGTTTGTCGGACGACCAAGAAGTGTCGCGTCATCAGACAATGAATATTGATTCTTCGCCATACAAATCGGAAGATTCTTAAATCCCATCGATTCAATTTTTGCAAGCTGTTTTTCTGCGGCCGGAGCGTATTCCACGCCATCTGCTCCGTAGATTTCCCTTGCAATCGTTTCAATCTTTTCTTTCAGAGAAAGGGCATCCTCATACAATGTATGGAAATGGCTTTCTTTTGTATTCAATGTTTCCAGCACTTTTTCTGCCAGGGCAATTCCGCCTTCGCCGCCTTTTTCCCACACTTCGGAAAGAGCGAATTCACAGCCTCTCTCTTCGCAGAACTTCTTCACAAATTCATACTCTGCTTCCGTATCTGTCACAAAGGAATTTAAGGTTACGACAACCGGAACTCCGAATTTCTGCAAGTTCTCAATATGTTTCTCCAAGTTGACGATTCCCTTTTCTAAAGCCTCCAGATTCTCTTCTGCCAAATCCGCTTTTGCAACTCCACCATTGTATTTCAATGCACGTACCGTTGCCACAAGCACAACCGCATCTGGTTTCAGGTTCGCGCTTCTGCATTTGATATCCATGAACTTTTCTGCGCCTAAGTCCGCGCCAAATCCCGCCTCTGTAATCACGATATCACATAATTTCAGAGCTGTTTTCGTTGCGCGCACACTGTTACATCCATGTGCAATATTGGCAAATGGTCCGCCATGAACGAGCGCCGGCGTATGCTCCAGCGTCTGAATCAGATTCGGCTTGATTGCGTCTTTTAACAAAGCAGTCATTGCGCCGGTTGCCTGCAAATCGTCTGCCGTCACCGGTTCGCCTGCAAAATTATAAGCAACCACAATACGGCCAAGGCGTTCTTTCAGGTCGTCCAGGTCATTTGCAAGACAGAGAATTGCCATAATCTCGGATGCAACTGTGATGACAAAGTGGTCTTCTCTTACCATGCCGTCCATCTTATTTCCAAGCCCTACTACCACATTTCGAAGTACGCGGTCATTCATATCAAGACAGCGTTTCCAAACAACCTGTCTTGGGTCAATCTGCAATGCATTGCCCTGTTGAATATGGTTATCCAAAAGCGCTGCAAGGAGATTGTTTGCTGAAGTAATCGCATGAAAATCCCCCGTAAAATGAAGGTTTAAGTCTTCCATAGGAACAACCTGGGCATATCCGCCTCCTGCTGCCCCTCCTTTAATTCCGAAACATGGCCCAAGAGAAGGTTCGCGAAGCGCAATGATTGCTTTCTGGTTCAGCTTTGCCATCGCCTGTCCAAGTCCCACACTCGTCGTTGTCTTTCCTTCTCCTGCCGGAGTCGGATTAATTGCAGTTACAAGGACTAATTTTCCATCCTCATTCTCTTTTACTTTTTCCCAGAGGTCATCTGAAAGCTTTGCCTTATACTTCCCGTAGAATTCCAAATCATCTTCCTGGATTCCAATACTTGCTGCCACATCCTTGATGTGCGCCATTTCTGCTTCCTGTGCGATTTGAATGTCTGTCTTCATTCTTAAAGTCCTCCCTTTCTCTTAGACGTACTCTTCTATGTACTGTTCAAATTCTTCCATAGACATGAGTACCTTGCGTGGTTTCGTTCCCTCTTCTTCTCCGACAACGCCCGCCTCTGCCAGTTGGTCCATAATGCGGGCTGCGCGATTGAATCCGATTTTGAACACTCGTTGCAGCATCCCGATGGATGCTTTTTCTTTTTCTATAATGAAGCGACCTGCATCTACAAAATACTGGTCCCTGTCATTCCCTGCTCCGCCTGCGCCGGACGCCCCTGCCAGACTACCGGAGGCCGCGCTGTTCACCTGGCTGGTGATTTCCTCGTCATAAGAAACCTGTCCATTGTGATTTTTCAAAAACTCTACAACCGCCTGCACTTCCTGGTCTGACACAAACGCCCCCTGCACACGCACCGGTTTCTGATAACCTTGCGGGTAGAAAAGCATATCTCCTTTTCCTAAGAGTTTCTCCGCGCCGTTCATATCGATGATAGTGCGGGAATCCACACCGGACGATACCGAAAACGCGATTCTAGATGGCATATTCGCCTTGATAAGGCCGGTAATAACATTGACGGACGGTCGTTGTGTCGCAAGAACCAGATGGATTCCCGCAGCTCTCGCAAGCTGGGCAAGACGACAGATAGCAGTCTCTACCTCGCCCGGCGCGACCATCATCAAATCCGCAAGTTCATCTACAATAATGACAATCTGCGGCAATTTCTTCGGTTTCGTATCGTCTTCAATATCTTGAATGGTTTCTACCTTTTGATTATATCCCGCCAAATCCCGGACATTATATTCTGCAAAAAGCTGATAACGTTTTTCCATCTCCACCACTGCCCAGTTCAAAGCTCCCGACGCCTTCTTCGGGTCGGTCACAACCGGAATCATAAGGTGTGGAATCCCATTGTATACGCTTAATTCCACCACTTTCGGGTCAATCATAATGAGTTTGACATCTTCCGGGTTGGCTTTATACAAGATACTCATAATCAACGTATTGATACAGACAGATTTACCGGAACCGGTTGCCCCTGCAATCAATACGTGCGGCATCTTCTTGATATCTGCCACCACCGCTTTTCCCGCAATATCGCGTCCTGCAGCGAATGCAATGTTAGACGGGTGCTGTTTAAATTCTTCTGTCTCCAAAAGGTCACGAAGCATAACCGCCACATTTTCTTTATTCGGCACTTCGATTCCCACTGCCGCCTTTCCCGGAATCGGCGCTTCAATACGGATATCGGCAGCCGCCAGATTCAGTTTAATATCATCCGTCAGCCCGACAATCTTACTCACCTTGACGCCCTGTTCCGGCTGCAGCTCAAATCTTGTGACAGACGGGCCGCAGCTTACGTCTGTAATCGTTACATTGACCCCAAAATTCTTCAAGGTCTGCTGAAGCTTCATCGCCGTTTCCCGCAAGTAACTATCCGAATCTCCGCCTCCACGCTTTCCTTTTTTCAAAAGATTCATTGGTGGAAACTGATAGGAAGGCTTCGGTTTTCTATTTTCCTCCTCAATCACAGACGCTACATCTGCCACCTCGGAAGCCACATCTATTTTTTCTTTTTTCTCCGGCTTCTCTATCTGTACTTCCTGCATTTCTTCTACCGGAATGGTCTCCATGGTCATATTCTCACCGGAATCTTCTTCTGCCTTCCCAAGAGAAATCTCCGGTTCCTCCAAAGGTTCCGATGAACGGTTAATCGCAATCGAATCCATCTCATCTTCAAACGGAAGGGGCATCTGTTCCTCCACATCCATTTTCGGAATTTCCTCTGTCAGCACATCTTCTTCCGGCTGCGGCGGCAGCAATTCTTTCATCTCCGCCTTTCCCTGTACCAATGTTGTATCGAAGGAAACACCACTCACCTGACGCTCTCTCCGTTTCAGTTCGCGGTTCTGTTCACGCTCCATCCTGCGGTTCGCAGATGCTTCTCTCCTTCTTCCCGCGTCTTCCTTCGCCGCCTGATAAGCCTTCTGGCTTCCCTTCTGCAATCCCCGCAGGAATGACCGCTCTGTAATCAGCACAAGACTGATGATGATAAAGATAATGACAACTACAAAAGTTCCGGGAACTCCAATTGCCGGACACAACATTTTTACAAATGTCCCGCCGAGAATTCCTCCTCCATCTTTTCCCACGCTGGATGCGCGATAATAGGATAATAATGTATCTGATTTTTCATAACTGGTAGTAAGAAGCTGTATAAAGGTGCAAGACATCAATGTTAAAAGTACACCCGCAATGACTTTTATGTAAGCAATGGAATTGCTCTTATTTGAGACAGCAAAAGCAATTCCTATGAAAATGACAATCGGCATGATATATGCCGGTAAACCGAATATTCCAAATAAAACAGAAGACACATAGTCTCCTACAAATCCCCCGATTCCAAAATTACTGATGAAAAGAAGGATACATGCCGCCAACGAAATCCAGATTGTAATCTCCCCACCTACCCTCGTATTCGTCGTCTTCGTCGCAGACTGCTTCGCCTTCTGCTTGGTTGTCCCCTTCTTTGCCGTCGATTTCTTGGTTGTCTGTTTGCCTGACTTTTTGGTCTTCGTCGAGTTCGAAGTTGTCTTTCTCGTGTTGTTTGATTTCGACGCCATAAAATCCCTCCCCAATTCTAAACATACATATAATATTATAGCATTGGAACCTTATTATGTCATTATCAATTTTCTTTTTGTAAATTATCGGTTTTTTTCTGATTTCTTTCCTCTATCAATTGGTGAAGTTTGCCAAGAGCGTCTTTCATTCCTCCAACCTCATCAATCATTCCCTCTTTCACAGCTTCTTCTCCCTCTAACATAGTACCCACATCTTTCACAAGCTGGGTTGGATTCAGCATCAACTCTTCGATTCTCTTCTGGGAAATGCGCGAATGGTCCGCAATAAATTTTGTGATTCTGTTCTGCGTCTTCTCCATATTCCGATAACTCTGCATCACGCCGATAAACGTTCCGCTGGAACGCACCGGATGTACCACCATCGTTCCACTCGGTACGATAAACGAATAATCTGCCGATACCGCAAGGGGACCTCCAATCGAATGACTTCCTCCAAGAACAAGCGATACGCTCGGCTTACTGAGCGACGCAATCATCTCTGCAATCGCAAGTCCTGCTTCCACATCCCCTCCAAGTGTATTCAGAAGAATTAAAAGCCCTTCTATCTCCTCATCGTCTTCGATTTCTGCAAGCTTCGGAAGTAAATGTTCATACTTTGTCGCTTTTGTGTTGGCATTCACAGCCTCGTGACCTTCAATCTCACCGATAATCGTAAGAAGCCGAATATTATGCTTTCTCCGATTGTGCGTCAATTCCAGACTCCCCATCTCTTTAATCTGCTCATTCTTTTCCTGATTCTGCGTTTGATTCTGTTCCTGATTTTCTCCCATCTGTAAATCTCCCTTCTCTTATCTCGAACCATATCGTTCTTTCTTCTATCCAGTATGCGGATTTTGAAAAATTTTATACAGAATCGATACCTGCTGATTGTAGTTTCATAAAAAAACTGCTAAACTATCTTAAGAAAAGGAAAGGGGATTTCAAGATGATATTGAAAAAAGCAACAAAAGACGATGCGGCATTCATCGCTGACTCCATGAAGAAAATCCGTTCCAAGATGGAGAATCCAACGATGTACGTCATTGACGAAGCAAAAGATTTAGAAACATATATAGATGGAACTCATGGCTTTGCCCTTCTTGCCATGGAAGGCACAACGCTTTCAGGATATTTTGTCTTTCGTTTTCCAGATGTGGACGAACCGGAGCATCTGGGCGATTATCTGCATCTGACGAACGAAGAAAAAGAACATGTCGTCTACATGGATTCCGCCGGTGTATTTCCCGAATTTCGCGGACAAGGCTTACAAGGCAAACTGCTTCGCGCAGGAGAAGAATTGTTAAAAAGCTCCAAATACACGATTGCACTTGCCACGATATCTCCGGATAATCCGGCAAGCCTGAATACTCTTTTGAAAAACGGGTTTCATATCCTCACAACAACAGAAAAATATGGTGGACTTGTCAGACACGTGCTTCACAAACAATTAGGCGACAGATAGCACTGTCGCCTAATAAGAATACTCCAAATTTCTTCATATCCTTCACCTGCTCTCTGTGTCCTGAATCTTCTGTTTTTTCAACTGAAGCTTAACAAAATAACGTTTGAAAAATAGAGTTACACTCCAAAGTCCCAAAATACAGATTCCAGATGTACATAGTTCCTTTTTATAATCATGGAAGAAATTTAAGCTTCTCAGCTCTTCTATATAGAATTTGATATCTAAGATAGATTCCTGAGGTAAATACTGCCGCGGAATCTCCAACTGTCCCATGCACAGATATACTACACAAAGCCAAATTGCAATCAAAACGATTCCTTCCAGTCCCGCCTTCCTATTTCCTTCCTGTAAATCGCCAAGCTTTCTTACGCTTCTTCGTAATAGAAGGAATCCCGGCAGTAACATCGCTGCAAGACACGATAGAACCCATATCTGCCTGTTCACATCAACTTCTGTTTCTTTCCTGCGTACGACAACATCTCCTTCTTCTACCGACCATGTCGCATCCTGAATGATTATCAATCTTCCCGATTCTTCTGTGGCAAATGAAGACGGAATAACGGCATATCCATCCTCTTCATACATCGGAGCCATCTCTTCTTTCGTTGCAACCAGTTCCTTTCCGAAAAGTCCTTCTTTTTCTTCTACACAGAAAACTGCAGATTCGAATTCATCAAACTGATAACAGGACTTCGGAAGCTTTGCCGTATTTGTTTCTTCATCGACTTCAGCTGTGCATGTCTCCACATCAATCCGCATCATTTTCTCTATGCGGATAGACAGCACCGTACAGGTCAGAAGAAAAATCATCACAATGCAGAAGCTCATCCACACTTTCTTTTTTGTCATATTATCAACTCCATAACGTATCACGTAATCCATCTGTCAGTTCTCTGCTATAATATAAGAAGAAAAATGTAACCGGAATCAAACATAATAATCCGCACACAGACTGTACTCCTATACTGTTCTCCGTTACACCTGCCAAAAATACAGACAATGGATAATCCAGATAATTCTCTAAAAATACGATTGGCTGCTCTACCATATTCCAACTCTCTACAAAAGTAAGAACGAATAGCGTCACTACCGCCGGTTTCGCTGCAGGCATAATAATATATCTTACAATCTGCATCTGATTTGCCCTGTCAAGCCTTGCCGCATCCAGCCACTCATCCGGCACAGACTGAATGATAAAGGTGAGCCATACCGTTCCAAACGGTGAAAAAATCCCCGGAATAATGAGTGATTTCCAACTGTTCAAAAATCCAAGTTCTTCCAGCAAAATATAATTCGGTAAAAGTGTGACCTGTATCGGAAGAACCATGAAAAGTGCCATCATGACAAGCCAGAACTTCTTGCCGATAAATCGGTATTTTGCAAATGCAGTTCCCGCCATACAGGAAAAAATTGTCTGCCCTCCTGCAATCAAGATACACATTCCGAAGCTTCGCCAAAATTTCACCAGATATCCGGGACTTTCCAGGAATACCTTATAATAACTCAGCAAGGAAATCCCCGATTTGACTCCCGTCCACACCGAACTGACTAACATATAGAGAACCGGAAACAAGAATACTACCGCCAATATAAGGAAGAAGATAATTCTTTTTTGTTTTTTCGCTCTAACCATGTGTTTTCCCCCTCCTTATTATCAGATAGACTCCGTATGCGATGCCTGCTGCCAGAAGAAGCGCCGCCACAATGCTGACTGCCGCCGCCGAAATCTTCTGATAGTTTAATGTCTGAAAATTATTATTCATAAAATGCTGTAACAGATAGATACTGTTATCCGGATGATTTCCGCCAAGTAAAAATGCTTCTCGATAGCACTTGAATGCGTTCATAACAGAAAGCACAAGCGTAAACAAAAAGGTCGGAATCAAAGTCGGCCATGTAATATGCCAAAACGTTGCTCTTTCATTTGCCCCGAATAGCGAGGCATACTCATAATATTCTTTCGGTATCATCTGCATTCTTGCCAGATAGATAAGAATATAATATCCGGCAAAGCGCCAAAAATATAAAATGCAGAGAACCCAGAATGCCGCGGATGTATTCAGCCAATCCGCTCCCTTTTTCCCGAGCGCTTCCAGAATCTGATTCCACATTCCATGATTCCCCCAGAGAAACTGTACGCCCAAAACAACCGACGCAATCGGAAGAATCAAAGGGTATAAAAATGTCAGCTGAAAGAAACGCACTCCTTTCAATGTATTCTGAAGCAAGGCCGCCAAAAACAAGGCGCCCATCAATGTAAGAGGTACTGTTACAAGCATATATTTGCATGTATTTGTAACCGCTAACAAAAACATCTTATTCTGAAATAATTCCTTAAAATTCTCCAATCCTACAAATTCTCTTTTCCCGATTCCAAATGAAACCGAATACCACACAGTAATCAGAAAAGGAATGAAGTAAAATATCAGGAACCCAAGCAATTGAGGGAGAGCTAAAAGCAACCCGTTATTTTTCTTTTTCATATCATTCCGCCTCCCCTTTTCCATTGTTATTCCGAAAGCCGCATTTCATAATTGCACTTTCTTTTTCTATTCTTCCGCAATCATCTTATATTTCTCATAAATCTTCTCAGACAAGTTCTTACATTGTTCTTCCAAGTCTGCCGGCATCTCCGCTGTTTCAAACGCAATCTTTTCAATCTCTTCATAGATAAATCGTTCTACATCCAATGGAAAATATGCGCCATCCAGTTCTTTGTAACTGGATAAAACAAAAGGATTCTCTTCCCAGGATACTTTATCAGTCAAAATCGGATGTCCTTTCTCCTTCTCATATTCATCATTCAAAAATAACCTGAGAAATTCATAGGCTTCTTTTTTATAGTCGCTTGACATTCCGACCGCTCCATATTCTTTAACCGCCGCAATTCTATCTCCGTTCAAATTCGGAAGGGCTTTTCCGTTTTTAGATTCTATCATTGATAGAGCATCCGTATTGTCTATATTCCATAACGCCGTTCCTTCTTCATTGTCATTTTTCTCAAAATGAGCTTTAAAACATTCTGTCGCAAATTCCGCCCATTTTTCCTTGTCAAACAATACTTTGCCTTCTGCATAATCGACAGCCGGCTGCATCCATCTGGCTCCGACAAACAAAAGCGTATGTGGATTTACAGCCGATTTCAGAAGTTCTTCTATCGTTTGTACATTCAAAAACGACTCGTCTTCCCCTGTTAACAAAAAATACTGGCAAGTGAGCGGCAATACATATTGCTTCTGATTATGTTTCCCTGCCTCCAATATTTTTTTATTAAAATCTGACTCTTTCCAAAATGAATCTTCTTCCATGTAAGTATCCAAAGGGGCAAATACACCGCTTTGCATCGTCTTGTCCACATTTTTAATCAGCAGTTCTTCCATCCCTTCTTCCACTGTAATATGCTCATAGTATGTAGAAAAAAGATAGACATCCGGTCCTTCCCCCTCCATCATCTTTGTATTCCATTTTTTAATTTCTGCACTATGTGCATCCGCATTGCTATTGGAGATGGTTTCGATTCTCATTTTTACATCAGGATTCTTTTCCATAAAATAATCCGCCGCCATCTTCGCCGCAGTGTCTAAGCCGTAATCTGTCAGAACAACAAGTTCCTTCTCCTTTCCTTGTGAACGTTCTTTCCCGCACCCTGCAATAGAAACCATCCATACAACTATCATACAAATACTTAAAACTATCCTCTTACGTTTCTTCATATGCATCCCTCCGTTCTTCTCACCTTATTTATTCTGCAATCTGCATTTCATAATTTTTATATGCCCATTCCGCTAATTCCGAAGCCGTCGCCTCCCATTGTTTGAAATCAGCGTTCGGGTCCTCAAATCGACTGGTTGCCTCATACACTTTTTCATTCAAAGTTTGTTCTGTTTCCGTATAAAAATAAGCGCCTTCCAACTCACGATAAGCTTCTTTCAAAAGATTCATCTGTTCTTCTTCTATCTCCCTCAGCACCAGTAATTCGTCCAATCCACTTTCCTGAACCGGAGTTTGTATGTCGATTGTCCCATCCAGGCTTGTGCCGAGTCCGACTTCCTCCAATTCAGTTTTCGCTTCATCATTTAAAAACAACATCAAAAATTCATACGCCTCTTCCTTATAAGAAGAAGACATTCCTACCGCGCCAAAAGCATGGATTGAAGCAAGCCTCTTACCCGTAATATTCGGAACAGTCAAAATAGATTGCCTATCAGATGTAATATGGGCAAAAGTTCCATATGTAGCCAAACCCACCTGTCGATACTGTTCTCTGTTATAAAGAGTCTGATTCATATAGAATTCCATCCACGCATCTTTCTCAAACAGAACTTCTTTTTCTTCATAATCTGCCGCTTCCTGCAGCCATTCTCCGCCCCAGGAACGACAACTAAGCATAAGCTGCTTTAGATTGATATTCGAAGTTTTCTCTGCTTCTATGAGCCATTCAGCCAAATTTTTCTCTTTCAAATGCTCCAGATGATTCTCGTCGGAAATCAAATATCTGCACTCAACGGAAAGAGGAATGATATACTGCTTTTCCTTATATTGTCCCGCATTCAGAAACTCTTTCTGATAAGTGCTTTTCTCCCAATAGGAGTCTTTCTCCATATAACGATTCAAAGAAGCGAGTGCTCCACTTTGCATGGTTTTATATGGATTTTCAAATAAAGGCATCCTTTTATCATCCTCCATATACATCATATCTATAGACATCATATTATCTAATAAATAGACATCCGGCCCCTTCCCTGCCATAATCTGTGTGCGCAGCTTCTGTAACTCCGTCTCCCGATTCTCTTCATCTGACGAAATATAATCCACTTCAATTGTCATCTTCGGATTCTTCTGCTCTGTGTAAGAAACCGCATCTTCTACTTTTTTCTTATACTGATGTTCCGTTAATACTTTTAAATGTTTTTCTCCACCTCCATCCGATTCACCACATCCAGCAAGACAAAGCGCAAAAAGACTAATAAATATTAATATTTTCGCCTTTTTATCTCTCATACAAACACCCCCCCAATCTAATATTCTGATAATTTATTGTATCATTTTTTCCGCTAACTTTCTATAAAATAAGATTCAAATTGGTTGTAGATTTTTTCATTCCTCTATCATCATAAAATATTTTTCTTCTATCCTTTTTGATAGCTTTGTACAAGCTTCTTCTATCTCGGCTGTTGTCCACTCATCTTGTGCACTTATAATATTTCTCACTTCATCATAGATGAACTGTTCCACACCGGTAGAAAAAAAAGCGCCTTCCAGCTCATGATAACATGATAAAATCTGTGGATTTTCCGGAAAATACATATCGTCTTCTAAAACAGGAACCCCACCTACGAATAATGAATCTTTCGTCGAACCGAATTCTGTTCCTTTTTCTTTCTCATATGTTTCATTAAAAAACAACATCAATAATTCATACGCTTCCTCTTTATATTCGGAAGACATTCCAATTCCCACGTACCAGTCAATTGCCGCCAGTTTTCTTCCATTCAAATCTGGAAGCACCCCGTATATTTCTTTTCCTTCATACATTGCCATATCTACTTGATTTATGTCATATAAACATGACTCTTCTTCTTTAAAACTATCATTCAAAAATCTGTCAAGATATTCTGTTGCAAATACTTTCCATTGTTCTTTATCAAAATAAATCTTTCTATCCGAATAATCAACTGCCGGTTGAATCCAGCGGGAAGCACTGGCTAGTATAGAATAAATTAAATTTCTGCTATATATTTTTGAGATGATGTATGGTAA
>OFMK01000270.1_pt1 | contig 59834 bp, 58 predicted proteins | sample 1541781 | NCBI WGS metagenome assembly OFMK01 (sample SAMN04209250, study PRJEB22552) | human gut metagenome | biome: gut; material: feces | host: Homo sapiens | place: USA: Oklahoma
TTGCCATTGCCTATTTTATTATTGAGAAAAAGAAAGCTGCGCCACAGCCTTGGCAGGCCATCGCGCAGCGATTTTGTTCAACTGGAATTTAACTATTGGATTTATGTTCTTCATTATACTTCTTAAGTATTAGATCTGCTCTTTCGTTTATTTTATCCAACATGTTTTTCAAGCATTCTTCTACCTCTTCTTTTTCTAGCGGACATGGATAAGACAAAGATTGTCCTTTAAAAAACGTAATTCCATTAATTCTGTTTTCATTAACTTGATAATACATACTCAAACAATATTTTTCTTGGTTTTCAATAAAAAAACTATGCCATTTTTTTATAGTTTCATTGTCTACTTCTTCTGAAGTATTAGAATATTTCAAATTTAATCCTTCATCAACACATTCTTGTATTTTATCAATCATTAAAGGAAAATAATCTCTTACATCACTTAATAGTCCCTTTGCCGAATTAAAACCTTGAGGACAAGGCATAAAATTTGCAACAGTGTGACAAAGCTCCGCCAGTTCTTTCATATCCGTATATTCTTTGCATAAGGCAGTTACTTGATTTCTTGCATCAGAGTTTTCTTTAAAATATTTTTCTGGAAATGAATCATATTTTTTATAATGATTCTTATATATCTTAACATTTTCTGCTTCTGCTATTGGATATTCCTCTGGATATTTTAAATGCATCGCATATGAAAAAGTTATCCAAAACGAGTTAATTACATCATAGAATGGACTTTGATTCCATTTTAATTCTTTATAGCATTATTTTGCTTCTTCACAATATTCCGCATCGCCTTGTGCTGATGTGAAAAAAAGAAACAACTTATCAATTGAGTTAAATTCTTTTAAATCTTTAATTAATAACTCTTTACTTATTTCCAAAACAACCTCTCCTCTATCAATTCCGATTTGTCATACTGTTTTAGCATAAACATCTTCAATTTTTCCAAGTATATCACAAATCATAGGGAAGTGTTCCTAAAATTATCTGAAGTTTCCGCAAAACGCAATGTGAAGTATATATACACTAAGGATATGGACAGAAAGAGTGGGAGAGAAGATGCAGCAGGAAATGATAACACAGAAGATGATTAAGGCAGAGTACCGCCCGCGCTATCAGGAAGTGGCAGTCGATCATACTGCCGTTAGTGATATGAAGTATAAGCAGATGAACCGGACCGTGCTAACCGAATTTTTATCGTACTCTTCCCTGAAGCGGAGCAAGGACAATACACATCTGTTCCATTTCCTGCGCTTGTGGGCGAGAGCAGCAACCAGACCTGGATACAAGGATGGCATTGCATATAATACCGGAATGCTGATCCTTCCTTTGGACTCCAAAAAGCACAGGAATCATCTTTGCCGGGTATTGGATGTGCGAACACAGGAAGATGCTCTGCACATCTTAAAAGAAATGCAGAAGATGAAGGTTCTGACCTATAAGGTGCAACAGGGGCAGGTGTGGATCTGGCTGGACTGGAGCTGTATTTTCATAAATCCGAAAAAGGAGCTTTCGCCCATGCAGAGATTGTTCTATGCGGAATCAGGATTCATATTATTCCCCATTACAGCAATTTCAAAGTTATTACGATTGGATGAGCCGGACAGACACTTGAGCCCGATGGATATGTTCCTGGACCTGTGGTTTCATGGAACCGTGTGTGATCCCTATACGGCAGGTAGCGTATTAATGCCGGTAGTACACTTGGAACTGAACCAAAAAGTGTACAAGGAATGTATGGAAAATGAAAAAATCTTAGATCCCAGAGTGCATCTGGATGATCTGGCGGTGCGCTGGAACTGCTCTAAGTCTACGGTGTCGCGAAGACTTGGCACTTTTGTGTCGGATGGCTTACTGGGCATCTATGAGACACATCCCGCCTGTCTGGAATCAAAGGGCATGCTGCTTGTACTGCCCGGATATTGCAGCCGGCATTTTTCCAGACGGGGGAATGTGGTACAAGATCCGGTTCTGCCTGATCCGGAAACGGCAATCCTTGCGGTGGAGATCGCAAAACACGATATCTGGGATGAGCAGCACCTTCCGGAGCATATCAGGCGTTTCGCTCAGACAGCACGTTTTAAAGGGAATGGGCAGAAACTTACACCAATGAATCCGTTCTACCCATATCTGGATGATCTGGGACAGGATATGGAGCAGGCAGCAGGCGGAAGGAATCAGAGTGAACCAGTTACAGAGGAAGCTATGGGAAATGCGCCCCATGAAAATACGGAAACCTTCAGAACGGTGGCGGGAAGAAACCATTGGCAGCAGGCACGTTTCCTGTTTTGGTTAGAGTCGGGGGAGAACGGGGCAGAGTTTTTCTGCGTTCCGGTTCGGACGGTCTGGAAGCAGTGGTATAAACCTATGTGCAGAGCCTATGAGGGCTGTGGACCACCAGAGGTATGATTGCAGGATCGCCGGTTTTGGTTTCAGAAATGATCTGAATGAAAGAAAAGGAATCGATTGGAAAATCAAGGCATTTTGTGATCAAAAAATTCCAGATATTTCTTTAGTGGCTTTGGAAGGAGACAAAAAAAGGTACGGTTATGGCTGTGATACGTTTTATTGTCTCCTGACAGAATAGCATAACGTAAATAAATACCACTGTGTAGATGTCTGGATTTTTTGGTTACAGGAAAAACACCATGCCACAAACGGTATGGATGGACAGGAAGGAAGAGGATACATGAGAAAATTATGTGAGATGAGTCTGCTCATTTTGGCACTGCTGTTCCCGTTTCCGGTATTTGCTGCCGGGCAGGAAAAAGTGATGGGAACAGTGCAATTTCAGTGCTTTGTGGATCTGTCGTTGGACGGGCAGACGATGGAACTGGTGTTTGAAGAACAGGATACGGGGGAAGAGGTAACCGTAGCAAGCAGGGAGTATAAAAACCATGCCATTACCGCACAGATGCCGGTTGGGACTTACCGGCTGTCTGCTATCCGGTTTAACGGCAACCTGTATTTTGACTACCATTATTCGTGCTCCCCGGAGACATTTTCGGTGACTGGAGAAGAACAGACAGAGCCGGTATATGTGTTTGCTGTCGGCCGGTCAGAAGCACCGAAAGCAGTCACCAGTAAGATTGTGTTTTCCGGACAGGAGAAATTTTCCGGAACGGTGCAGATCACGCTGCATGCGGTACTGGATGTGTATTATGGTGATACGGTGACTTACCGGCAGGAGGATTATACCGTAACCTCTGTGGGAGCGCCAGAAAAGACGGTTGATCTGGATGCCGGAACCTATGAGATCACAGGGATCAATGCATACGATGAGAAGCAGGAGCCGGTCACTGTCTATTACCCAAAGTATTTTACGGTTGACCGAAATGCCATGCAGAAGCCGGAGATCGCGTTACTGGTTGGAGAACAGGATACCGCCGGAACGGAGCTGGTCTGCAAAGTGGCACAGGAGATGGATGCATACCGGTATGTGGCAGACCAGAAAATGGAACTGCCCTATGAAGCGGTTACGGGACAGACGGATGTGATCGACCAGATTCTGGCATCTTCCGGGGGAACACAGGAATCGGACAAAAAAGCAGAAACATCCGAGCAGACCAGGACAGAAGAAAGTGGGGATGCGATGAAAGATATTGTTCCGGAAAAACAGGTCACCAGAAAGTGGCTGCTCCCTGCCGGGATTGGCATGGCCTGTGCCGTTTGCCTGGTGCTTGTGAGAAAACGAAGTTTCCGATCCTGACGTTTTGACGTATATCTTTCTATGTGATCGCAAGGCATGCGATTACTGTACTTTCCATTTTTCAAAAGCGGTGAGATTGATTCTTGCCGCTTTTACCACAGGAAGGAGGAATACGTTGAAACAATATATTATTCCCTACAATTTTGCGAAGGAAGGATATGTGTATGGAAAAATCACCTGGAGCAGCATGGTACAAGCCATCATCCTGGTCGGCGCGGCGGGAAGCGTGATCTTCCGATTGCTGCCGTTCACGTTTAAGGTACGGATGTATCTTGCCATTTTTATCCTGCTCCCATTGGCGGTGCTGGCGCTAAAAGGCATCCATGAGTTGAGCTTGTTTTCGTTTTTGCAGGATTTTTTTCAGACGGTGAAAGACCGGGGCTTGTATGAGGCACCGGGCAGCAGCGTCAAGATCCATCGGGAACAGCTCCTGGTACGCAAGGAATACCAGAAAATGCAGCGGGAGAAGGCAAAAGCACGCCGGATGAAAAAAAGTGGCTGCAGAAAGGGCAGACACAGATGAAAATGAAACAGTTACGGCACGAGAAAAAAATCTATCGGGAACTGGAACGTATGCGAAAAAGCCGGACGTTTGAGAGCAGTACCGATAGGACAGGGCAGGAGCCAGATGATTTTTTGAATATGAGTGCGGCACAGCGTCTGCGGATGATCCATGCAGAAAAAATGTCCGTACCGAAAGCAGAAAGAAAGACACCGGATGCAAAGGCAGACCAGTTACCACTTCCGACAACGCTGGCGGTTGATTTCCTGCCGATCAAGAAGATTAAAAACGGGACCATTTATACGGACGATGGGCGGTATGTGAAAGTTCTGGAAGTCTTACCAATCAACTTTTTGTTAAAGAGCAGGGAAGAACAGGAACAGGTGATCTACGATTTTGAGAAATTCTTGCGGATCGCACCGGATAATTTCCAGATCAAGGTGCTGGCAAAAAAGACGGATATTTCCAGTTACTTACAACGTCTGAATGAAAATATCGCATGTGAGCCGGATGAAAAGTGCAGAGCCATGATGGAGGATAGCAGGAAGCTCCTCATCGACCTGGGACAAAATGAAGCAATCTCCAGACGTTTTTTCCTTGCGTTTGAAGCACCAAAGCAGGAGCTTCGGATGCAGACCGAGGAAGAAATAGAGCGGGTGCTGTGCCGGATGCGTGACCGGGTGTTGACCTATTTGCAAAACTGCGGGAACCGGGTGGCAATCCTTGGGAGCACGACAGAGGAAACCGCAAAGATTTTTTTCGACCTGCTCAACCGGACAAGGAACAGTTCCGTTGATTTTCCTAAACGGGTGTCCGATGTGTACCGGTATTATGATCTGAATTATGGGGAAGCAGGGACAAAACAGATCCCGGTGAAAGAATATGTTACCCCGAAGCGGCTGGATTTTAGGCACAGTGACTACCTGCAGATGGATGATACCTACTATCAGACCTATTATGTGCGTGCGGATTCCATCCCGGCACGTGTAGGGGCTGGCTGGACCGCCTGTATCATCAATGCCGGGGACGGGGTGGAGGTGGATTTGTTTGCGGAGAAAAAAGACAGGAGCAGATACATTGAGCGGATCGGACGGCGCCTGCGCTGGAAAGGCTCCAGCATCAAGGGGATGGACCAGTCTACGGCAGAATATGACGAATTAAGCGACCGCATTGCTTCCGGGTACTACCTGAAAAATGGCTTATCGGGTGGAGCCAACACCAATGATTTTTACTATTTTGCGCTGATCGTTACGATTTCGGCACCTTCCCTGGAAGCGATGCGCCAAAAGGCACAGGCATACATCGATTACTTGAAATCCATGGAAATTTTACTATCCCCCTGTGACTATGAGCAGGTGCGGGCATTCCATTCCTATCTGCCGCTGGCGCGCTGTGACCGGAAGATCTTTTCCCGCGCAAAACGGAACATCTTAACAGAAGGTCTGGCAGCATGTTATCCATTTTCAAGTTATGAAATGAGTGATCCGGATGGCATCATCCTGGGGAGCAATGAGCTGAATGGCTCCCTATGCATGGCTGACTTTTTTAATACCTCCAGTTATAAGAATGCCAATATTGCGATCATGGGAACCAGCGGAGCCGGAAAGACATATACGATCCAGCTTCTTGCCAAACGGTTCCGGGAGAAGAAAATCCAGACGTTTATCATTGCTCCGGATAAAGGACATGAGTATAAAAGACTCTGTGACAATATGAATGGCACCTATGTCAAATTTTCCCCAGGTGGGTCCGCCTGCATCAATGTCATGGAGATCCGAAAAAAAGATGATTCTGCAAACCATGTGATCGATGGAGCCGGAAGGGAAGCATCGGAGCTTGCCCTTAAAATACAGAGCCTGCATGTGTTCTTTTCCCTGCTGATTCCAACTATGACGGCAGAGGAAGATCAGATCTTGGATGAAGCGCTGATTCTGACCTACGAAAAATACGGCATTACCCATGACAATGCATCCCTTTATGATGTGGCGGCAGGGACATATAAGAAGATGCCGGTACTCTCAGATCTTTACGATGTACTAAAGGAAATGCCGGAGGGCACCAAGCGTCTGTGCCTGATGCTGAACCGGTTCGTGCATGGTTCGTTTGCTTCCTTAAACCAACAGACCAATATCAGGGAAAGTGAGTACATGGTCTTTGATATTTCGGACATTCAGGGGGAATTTCTGACCGCGCTGATGTATACGGTATTAGAGTATGTGTATGCGCGTGCAAAGGAAAACCGAACGAAGAAAAAGGCGATCATTGTGGATGAGATCTGGGAGCTGATCGGTTCGAAGTCAAATGCCAAGGCAGCGGAGATTGTTCTGGAAATTTTCAAAATCATTCGCGGTTATGGCGGGGCAGCGATTGCCGCAACACAGGACCTGAACGACTTTTTCTCACTGGAAGATGGAAAATACGGAAAAGGTATCATTAATAACTGCAAAACCAAAATCGTATTAAACCTGGAGCGGGATGAGGCACAGGCAGTGCAAAAGCTGTTGTCCCTTTCGGCAGAAGAGTATAAAGAGATCCTGCATTTTGAGCGGGGGCATGGACTATTATGTACCGGTGGGAACAACATCCCGGTCTGGTTCCGCTCAAGTGCGTTAGAGCATCAACTGATCACGACCGACCGGAAGGACCTGGAGCAGATGTATGTACAGATGGGAGGAGCGTGATGCAGACAATAAACCTTCAGGGGGAACAGGTGGAGTTCCCGGAAAGAAAAGAGAAGCATGACTTGAGAAAGGAGATCAACTCCATCCTGGTCACCGTAGGGCGGGTAAGTAAGCGTCAGTTTCTGGAGTATTTTACAGACAATAAGCCGGAGCAGGTCGGCTACCTACTGCATCAGATGGTACAGACAGGCGAGATCTGTGAGCCGGAGGAAGGAATTTACTTGCAGGATGAGCGGTTTTTGGATGCGTCCTATTATAAAACACCAAAGATCCATGGCAGTGAGAATGTCTATGCCGATATGCAGCAGTATGAAGGACACCTTACACAGCTTCAAAAAAAGCAGCAGGCATTCTGGGTGTTTCTGGACTTTAAGAAGCGGATGCAGGCACAGGATCCGGTGGCAATCGACAGCAGGGAGTTCCCGTTTATGTTATTGGCATTTTGGGCAGATGGATGTATTTACGAGATCTTGGATGTGTTGGAAGGAGAGGAATCACAGCTTGCCCTTCTTGTAAGTAAAGAACGTTATGAGAGCATCACAGGGCAGGTGCGCCGTATGGTGATCATCGAACGGATGGAACAGATCGAAAGACTAAAGCGATATCAGATTCATGGAATTGCCGGATATGTCACAGTGGATGCTGATGGAAAAACATGCTATCAGCATCCATAGGAAAATAACTAAAGAATAATTATAAAATACTTATTGTGTAATTACATAGATTATATGTAACGATGGCTAACTGCTGAGTGAGAATAAAATGAAACTGGAGTCAAACCATATTTTTTTTATTTGAATTGCGCAGAGAAAAAAGTATGTATGACCAGATCGACAGCAGGAGTACTCTGGAATTTAAGGATATTGTGGAATATATGGTGCTTGGAGATTATCTGGCTGCGTTTTTTATACAGAAAACCGAACAATCAAAGGATGATAGTCCGTTTTCCATGGCAGACCGGGGATTTGAGCATCCGGCTATTCTGAACGTGAGCTAGGACGGAACGGGTGTATTGACTTTAAAGCTGGTAACGATAGAGCGGCGGAATCTGATGGAAAAGATTCTTTATTTTGGAAAGCTGATGAAGCTGGAGTATGAGACAAAATCAGATGTATTTGTCCCGGCAGAAGGAGAAGATGGTCGTTATGAAATATCGGCAGATGCGCTGCAGTATACTTATCATAAAGAGGAACGGCAGATGATCGGCAGTGTGAAGTTGAAAGTGTATGCGCCACTGGCGAATAAGCAGTTGCATGTAAGAATGGCAGCTCTTAGTATCTTGATGCATGGATTCTGGTAAAAGTGGAGAATAATTACATAGTGATTATAATGTAAGTAGAGGAATGTATGATTGATAATTGTACATTCCTTTTTTGGTATGGTAAAATGTAATCATAAAATTGGAATATATTACGAGGTGATGATGTTTGGAGATAGATACTTTTCATGATTGGACAAAAATAGGTAAAAAGCGTTCTGAAAATCAGATAACAGGAGAATCAGGTATTGATATATTAAGAGCATTATTGCCAGAAGAATGGGTAATACGAGAATATACTGCCGATTATGGTATTGATTTGGATGTTGAACTTTTTGAAAAATGTAGTGAAAAGGTATATATCACAAAAGGTGAACATGTACTTTTTCAGGTTAAGACAACGAATAGTTTAAATGTAAAGACAATGAAAATTTTGTCTGATGATATGTCAAATAATGAGTTTTATACGTTCCGAGTGGCTAAATATTCTTTGGATACGGATTTATTATCGACAGTGGAAAGAATGGGAAGTGCTGTTCCTGTTTTACTTTGTTTGGTAGATAATGTGGAAAGAGAAGGATATTTTGTATGTTTGAATGATTATATTGACAAAATATTAGTCCCTCAAAATCCTGATTATCATATGCAAGAAAGTGTGGTTATTAATATTCCGATAGAAAATAGGATAAGTGATGGTAAAAGGGTAATTGAGTGGTATGGTAAAAGGGCGAAACTGTATTCTTTCTTTAATATAATTAATAGTCAAAATAGAGATTTGCATTATATATCTGCCGTTGATTTGGAAAAAAAGATAGACATATTTTTGAAAAAAATATGCCGTTTAGATATATGGTCAGATAATATGTTATATATGTATAAGAAAATGATAAATTACTATTTAAAATATCATTCTACGGTGGAGGCTGAAAGAAGAATCAAAAATGCAATAGAAGATGGTGAAAATGTTGATGATCCAATATGGGAAAGTGCGTATTATGTTGGCGCGGTTTCTTTTCGGCAAGCAGTGAAAATAGAAGAACTGCATAGATTATGGGATCATCTGTGTTTAATTGGAGATATGTATGAAGCTGATTATCGTGAATCGTATCTTCCAACAGAGTATTGGGCTATCATTAATGAATAGCATATTATTTAAACAATATAGTTTTTGAATAAAATCTTTTATGCTTAGAAATATGATACAAATACGTCAAAAAATAGAATAGTCAGTAGGTGAAATAAAATGAATGAAAAAATAAAATATTCGGAACAATGGGATATCAGTGCGCAATACTTTTATAACAAAGGATACTATTCTTGGATGGCAGATAAGCTTACTGGATATAAAAATGTATTGGAAGTAGGCTGTGGTACAGGATACAGTACGTTAGCATTAGTTGAAAAAGGTTATAGGGTTATAGCAGTGGAGAAAAATCCGGAGTGTATAAATAAAGCAAAAAAATTGCTTTATGAAAATGGATATAAAAGAGGGGAAGTATCTTTTATTACGGGAGATATTGTTGATGAAGCACTAAGAAATAAACTTGTTAAAAAATTTAAATTTGATATTACGATTTGTTGGAATATAGGTACATATTGGAATCGACAAATGATGGAAAAATATCTCCCATATATGTATGAATATGGACTTGATAGTTTGGCAATTTCTTCAAATCCGGAATCAGCATATGCGGAATTGATTATATGGAATGCATGTAGATTAGCAAAGGCTAAAGAAGTTCCCTGTAATATTGTTGAACGTGGAAGCCAACTTATAACTGCACAAACAGATCCGTTTTATTATGTATTAAAAAATGAACTTGGATTTTCAAGTATCGAGTATGATAATAAACCTGCTGATTCATTATCTAATGGTGGTCGGATGCTTACTGTTAATGGAAAAATAAATGCAGAAGAAAAAGTGGAAATTGTATTTGCATCTATATTGTATAAATAGCAGTATATGGGTAAGATCCTGTTTACTGATTTGAAAATAGCACAAAGAGAGAATGTATGTTGGTAAAACAGTATACATTCCTCTTTTTTTTATGGTAAAATGATATAAATAATTATATAAAGGACAAGATGTAAGTATTTTTAGGCTGAGGAGGCAGAATATGTTAGGAGCGAATCAATATATATTGACCTGGGAACATTTTTCAGAAATTCATGAAGATAGTCAACATAGTTTTGAAAATTTGTGCCGATCTTTATTTCGGAGAAAATTGTGTAAAGAAAATGAAATACTTCATTCTGATCCAAATCATCCAGGAGTAGAAGTTGCACCTGTATTGGAAAAGGATGGGGATAATCTGATTAGTTTTCAAGCTAAATATTTTGATACAAGAGTAGGTTATTCACAAATAAAGAAGTCTGTTGATCAGATAATAGAACACTATGCAGGAAGTATAGATGTGGTGTATCTATATTGTAATAAAGATATTCAAACAACAAGTGACACATTTATTGAAATAAAGAAAATAATGGATAATTCTGGAATTGATTTATGCTTAATTACGGGAGAAACAATTTTGGATCAAGTAGTGGATTATCCACAACTATTGTCCTGTTACTTTGGATTAGATACTATAGATGATACATGGTTTGAACATAATTTACAAATAAGCCTAGATACTTTAGGGAAAAGATATAATTCTTCTTTCAATATAGATACTTCTGCACAAGATGCAATGTCCATTTTTTTAAGAGAGGAAGAAGGAATTACTGCAATAAATAGAAAAAAGGAAAAGGCTATCGCGGTATTGAAGGATATTCAACGTTCTGCCGAAAGTGAATATAGAGAATTTGCTTACAGTTTAATGCAATATATAAAAGGGATACCAGATATTTCGTTAGACACAATACTGGATTCATTAAATTGGGAGCAAAAGTTAAAATGTGATAATGTAAATATTTTCAATGAGTTGGAAAGACGGGAAAACATTTGTCAAAGCAAGGAAAAGAGAAGCATTTCTGAATATGAAGAATATGAAAAAAATCGAACGATTATTAATCAATTATTGTGGATATGTGATGAATTAGCATTTAATAAAAATGAAGTGGCATTAATCAAGGAACGAGTTGTTTTAGTTACAGGGAAGATGGGAACTGGAAAATCTCAGTTACTTGCTTGTGCTGCAAAAAGAATAAACCAGGATAAAAGACCTGTATTATTGTTGTTAGGACAAACGTATTTAGCAGATGTTAATGTTGAGACTCAGATAATAAGTGGCTTGGAAAGTTTGAATAATAGCGAAACATTGGAATCTTTACTGGCAGCCATGGATGAAAAAGCTTTTTTAATTGGAAAGGATGCAGTAGTTTTTATTGATGCAATCAATGAAAGTTTAAATCGGTGGATATGGGTTACTGGGTTGAATCGATTGATAGCGTTATTTACACAATTCAAAAATATTAGACTGGTTATCTCCTATCGAACAGGGTTTGAAGAACTTACATTAAGTGAAAAAATTATAAAAGATAAAAAAGACGGACATATTGCGAATATCATTCATAGGGGATTTTCTGACAGCTCATTGGCTTGTATATATGAATTTGTTTCGAAATATGGAATCATTTTTTCACCAGATTATTATTTACAGGCAGAAATGTCAAATTCATTATTTTTAACATGGTTTTGTCAAACTTATACAGGTGAAGAACAGTCGTTGACATCACTTATAGATAAGGTGATTATCCAAGCAGACAGAGAGGCATCAATAGAATCTGGATATAGGGAACCAATAGGCATTTTAAGGTCACTTTTATTTGAAATATTAGAACAAAAGGGGAAGCAGTTACTTACAAAGGATGTATTATTAAATTTAAAAGTATGGTCTACATATGGAGTTATTAATAAAATCAATTATATAAAAGGAATTGAACGATTTGGCATAATAACTTCTTATGTAAAGAACAAAAAAGAAATTTTTTATATTGGTTATAATTTGCTAGAAGATTATTTAAATGCAAGTTGGATTATTGACAATATTTCTACAAAGGAAGAGATTAAAAAATATTGCAAGGAAGAAATATTAAAAATTGATGCTAAAGGAAATATGAGTAAAACTGGCAATGAAACGATATTTATTATGGTATCTGTTTTATATGCGATAAAATATGAGGAAGAATGTTTTGATATAGTTGATAATGTAAAAGATTGTTGGGAAAAAAATCAATTAATCAGATTGTATTTTGAGTCTTTTACATGGAGAAGTTCGTATACATCTAATGATCATTTTTTGGAGTTGGCATCTAAATATCAGGTTAATCCTAAAGTAATATGGGATGTATATATTGAGAATGCTACAAAAGTACATAGTGAGATAAATGCAATAGGATTAAGTGATCTCTTAAAAGAATATGATCTAAATTTTAGGGATTATATTTGGACGATGGAAATTAATAGTTTGACAGAAAAAGATCGAATTGTGAGCCTTGCGTATTACTTAGAAGAAGGTAATACTTTGGAAGAAATATCAGATAAGCAGGCATTTCTTTTATTGATTATTTTTTCCTGGTTACTAACATCTTCAAATAGAGTGCTTCGTGATCGAGTTTCAAAAGCAATGATAGAAATTTTAAAACAAAAGTTTAATTTATGTATAGTACTTCTGAAACATTTTAAAACAATAAATGATCCATATGTTATCCAACGATTGTATGGCATTGTTTTTGGGGCTGTTATGAAAAGAGTAGCAAATAATAATAATGAATTTTTTGAATTAGCAATCTGGATATATGAAAATATCTTTTTGCAGAAATATATTTATCCGGATATATTGCTTAGAGATTACGCACGTTTGATTATCGAACGGTATATGTATGAATATCCTGATAATATTCAAAAGATAAATAAAGATAAAATTAATCCACCATATAACTCATTATCTATTCCTGAAGTTGATGAGTTAGATTTTAAAGATAAAAAATATAGCAAGGAAGGTGTAGAACAAATACTACATTCGATGAAGATAAATGCTGCTGTCAATGGCAGAGGCATGTATGGAGATTTTGGAAGATATGTATTTCAAAATGCAGTAAATCATTTCGTAGGTATAAATTTAAAAGATATATATTATTATACCATTGACTATATACTTGATGATTTAAAATATGATACCAAATACTTTGGAGAATATGATATTCATAAAGCAGGATATGATAGATATCGTGCTAAAAAAATAGAACGGATAGGAAAAAAATATCAATGGATTGCTATGTATAATATTCTTGCCCGGTTATCAGACAATTATAATATAAAAGATGTATATGGAAACAATCCAGAGGGAATTCCATATCGTGGAAGTTGGGATATAGGAGTGCGAGATTTTGATCCTACATTAAATATTCGTCAAAAATCATTAGATGATGTTCCAAGAGTGAATCCATATGAGTATATAGGAAAATTTTTACCTTATGATGCTTCCGAGATGACCATAGATGTTTGGTTAAAAGAAGATGATAAATTATTTCAAGATTTTCCACAACGGTTAATATATAAGGATCAATTTAAAAAGGAATGGATTTCATTATATCTTTGGCAGGAATATAATAAGAAACCAGAAGGTGATCATTATTCTATGCATACTCCTTGTGGGGAACAGCATATTTGGACTATTGCAACAGCTTTTATTACAAAAAATAGTGATTTAACGATTGATAAATTGGTTGAGTATGATTTTATTAATAAGAGCAATGAAGATATTAATAATTGCTATTCTTTGTTTAGTCGGGAATTTGCATGGAGCTCTGGATACAAAGCTGAATTTTGTGAGGAAAATGAAGAAAAGGATGTATGTGGTAAAGTATTTTCTGCAGCGATTAATATACAGTGGGAAAAAGAATATGATGCGTCGCAAGAAGAAACAACATCATTTCTTATACCAACAGGAGAAATTATACATGCAATGAATTTATATGAGAAGGATACGGATGGTGTATATTATTGGAAAAATGAAGTAGTTGCAATGGATTTGTCGATTATAGGGCATGAGCGGGGTGAACTTATAATCCGAAAGGATATTCTGGACAAATATCTTTCTATGAATAATATGAAATTGTTTTGGGCAATTGCTGGAGAAAAGCAATACTTTTTAGGAGAATATAATCAGAAATGGCAAAGAAAAGAGGGATATTATATATATGACAAAAAAGATATAAAGGGCAATATTTTTAATGCAGATATTGAGTATTAAAAAATATTTGTAGAAATGTAGTGCTTAATGGATTTTCTTATGTAAAATATTGCTAAATGTTAGCAGGTAGCGAAAGCTGCCTGCTTTTTTTAGTTGTCCCAAAATTGCTATCGACGTATATCAATAATAGCAGGTAGAGATAGAGAGACAGCATGATGGGATGCTCTACTCTGCAGATCCCCCAAGGGGAAAGCGTATGGCCATACGGAAAAAGAAACAACTTTTGAGAAAAATCAAGAGCGGAAAGGAGCAGGCGGAATCATCCGTCAGATGAGAGAATGAGCTATATCAAATTTTTAAAGCATGGAAAACGCATGGGTGTCGTTGCTGTTGCAGGTCTGTTGGCATTGGTACCGGTATCATCGACTGTGTATGCAGCAACATCGGCTGTGACAACCAATAATACGGCAACAAAGAACGATCTGCTGAATGCAGATATCATTGATGAATCAAAAACAGGATCTATCTCCATTTATAAATATGATATTACTGCGGCGGAGGCAGCAGGCGATTATAAGGCGGGGACTTATAAGGCAACCGGAGAAGCAGACAGCAGAGTGGAAAGTGCCTTAAAGGATTATGCAATCGAAGGGGTGCAGTTTTCTTACCTGCGTGTTGGAAACGTGGAGACACACAGTGCGCAGGAGGGCACCGGAACGAACATTGAGCTTGTTTATGAGATTCCGACAGAACTGGCAAAGATCCTTGGACTTACAGGAAAAGATAACGTTGACATGACAGGCGAAAAGGAAGCAAATCCCTGCCATAATACCGGAGTCTACCATGTGACAAGCCAGAAAATTACAGATGCCATGGAAGCTCTGTTAAAAGAAGATAATGTGGCGGCAAAAAATGCGTTGGAGTCTTACCTGTATGATTACGGAACGGAAGATTCCACAACAGATCAGAAAACAAAAGCAGGAGTCGTTAATCTTCCGAAGACAGATAAGAACGGGTATACCCATGCGGAGGACCTGCAGCTTGGCTTATACCTGTTTGTGGAAACAGAGGTTCCGGAGCAGGTAGTAGAGACCGTTAATCCATGGTTCGTGCAGTTGCCATTTACGAATACCAGTGCCCAGACCAGTGAGGACGGTGTCAGCTATGGGAGCAATGGAAGCCATGCGGAAGATGGGGTGACCAATTCTGAAAGTGCGGATGGCACACAGGCGCATGAGTCCGGCGGGGAATCCTGGCTGTATGATATGGTCGTTTACCCGAAAAATCAGACCGGCAACCCAACACTGGATAAGAGTGTCCGCAATGCTTATAGCAATACGATCTCAGAAGCTTCCGGTGTAGCATCCAAAACAGATAAGAACATGACCGTACATACCGGATCTGATTATATCTCACGCAATGATTCGGATTCCCTGGTTGTATTTAATAAGGACACCAATGCCAAGAATACGGAGGATATCAATGCAGAAAAATATGTGGCTAACCGCGGAGGATATACTGCGGATGGCGTAACTGCAGGTAAAGGCGGGGCTGGTTACAGTGAAGATTTTGTTTACCGGGACACAACGACCGCATCGGAAGGGGATGTGCTGGACTATATTTTAGTTTCCAAATTACCGCACATCAGCTCCAAGGCAACCTTCCTCAGCGAATATACCTTTACGGATACCTTATCGAAAGGTATTTCATACAACAGGGATCTGAAGATCGCATTTTACAATAATGCTGAGGATGCAAATGCGAATAACACGAAGAATGCCGTATTACTCTGGAATCTTTCTTCCGGGGACTATTCCCAGGAGTATGTAGATGTGACGGTGCAGGACCCGGATACCGGAGCAGTGACGACGGACGGTTCCACATGTCTGAAACTCTCTTTTACGGAATCCGGTTTAAATGTAATCAATGGAACCGGAACCAATAACCCGGAGGGGGCAGATGATCTGGATGGATTATCAGATTATTACATGGTGGCTTATTATACGGCAACAGTCCATTCAGATGATTCCGTCGTCTTGGGCGATGAAGGAAATCCAAACGATGTCAATCTGGTCTGGAGCAGGACATCGGACGGTTATTATAACATGCTGGAAGATAAAAATTATGTGTACTCTTATGGATTAGACCTCACAAAGACATTTTCAGACAAAAAAGGTCATTACGAGAATGTGCAGTTCAAATTGTATAACGCTTCGGATGCGTACTATGTTGTGGCAGAACCGTCAGAAACCGAAGATGGCGTGTATTATGTGACCGGAAAAACAACCGATGAAACAAAAGCAACCACGTTTATCCCGAATGCCGAGACCGGAAAGATCCTGGTCAATGGAACAGAGGCAGATGAATACAAGTTGACGGAAGTAGCTACGGACGATGGTTACAACTTGCTGAAAGACCAGATCGTAGTAGACATTACCGCAACAGACCGGGATGTAATCGCCTCCGTCGCGGGTGTTACCGGAATGGATGCCGAAGCTGCGGCTGAAATCGTCAAAAATTACCATGGTGGAATTTATGACGAAAATGGCAATCTGGTCACGAACCAGTTGGATGAACTGCTTCAGGTTGCAGCAGGAGCTCCAAATAGTGAGGTTGCAAATGGACGGACCATCGGAAAGACCGACCTGTATGTCGGGGCGATCAAATCGGCATCCGCAACAGTCGATAAAAAGGATGCGGCAATGACAGAAGATAACGCAAAAGTCCTGCTGACCGTCAATAACACGAAGGGATTTTTATTACCACAGACCGGCGGTAAGGGACTGTATCTGGTCACGATCATTGGCGTGGTTGCAGTGGCAGGCGGTTGTTACCTTGTTACCCGTAAAAGAGAACTCCACATCAATCTCAAGAAGAAATGAAACAAAAATGGAAAAAAAGGGTGGCAGCGATCCTGCTGATCCTTGGTGGGATTAGTTTGGTCGGCTATCCATGGATCAGTGACTGGTGCTACCGGGTCCATACACAGTCCAGTGTAGCAGTCTATGCGGCAGAAGCAAAAGAGCAGTCAGATGTGAAGGCACAACTTATGCAGGATGCCATTGCATACAATACATGGCTGTCGGAAGCACACATAACCCTGTCAGATCCTTTTTCCGGAGCCCAGATCGTGGAGAAACCGGAGCTTCCCTATACCTCCCAGTTAGCACTGGATGATTCTGGAATCCTCGCTTTTATAGAGATCCCAAAGATTCATGTATATCTGTCTGTATATCACACGACTTCAGCAGAAGTGTTACAGCGGGGAGCCGGACATATGGAAGGTACGGCGCTGCCAGTTGGCGGCGCCGGGAACCGTCCGGTGATCTCGGCACATTCCGGCATGAATCGGGCACAGATGTTTAGTGACCTTTCAGACCTTGAAACCGGGGATCTGTTTTTGATCCACGTGCTGGATGAGACGCTGACGTATCAGGTGTGCGACATGGCAGTGATCCTGCCGGAAGATACCCAGGCACTGGTACCAGAAAAAGACAGGGATCTGGTGTCCCTTGTCACCTGCACGCCCTATGGCATCAATACGCACCGGCTGGTGGTCACCGGAGAGCGGACCTATGAGATGGCAAGCGGACAGGAGACAGAGGACAAGGTTAGCTCTACCTGGAGGCATGCTTACCTAAAATCCCTGTTACTTGGTTTCGGTATAGCAGGCGGTGCAGGTGTCATGATTCGAATCTTAAGTCGGCACAGACGGAAAGTGAAGGAGCAATGAAAAAGCGGCTGTTGTGTGGCATCCTGTTTATTGCGCTTGGTGCAGGAGTGTATTTTTATCCGACTTGGAGTGCTGTCCGGGCAAAACACCAACAGGAGCAGGTGATCCGACAGTTTCAATCGGAAGTATCTATATCTGACATGCAACAGGAAGCGGAAAATGAGGATACTGTATGGACGGAGACGGTATTAGAGCAGAGCAAAGCCTATAATGAGACGCTTTTTGAGACGGAGCAGGCTGCATTTCGGGATGCCGAAGCGGTGAAGGTGGTTCCGGATTTTTTCCCGGATGCTAGGGAGCCGATCGGCATTCTTTCTATCCCTGCTATGGACTGTACCCTGTCGCTCTATGTGGGAGCGACCGATGCGCATTTAAATCTTGGTGCAGCAGTGCTTGGTGGAACATCCCTGCCGGTTGGCGGGGAAAATACCAACAGCGTGATTGCGGCACACCGAGGGTGGAAAAACGGCAAGTATTTTAAGGAGATCGAAAAGCTCCAACCAGGGGATGCGGTCTTTGTGGAAAATCCATGGGAAACGCTTACCTATGAGGTGGAAGCCTGTGAGGTGATCGCACCGACTGATAGTGAAAGGTTAAAGATCCAGGAGGGACGTGACATGCTCACCCTGATTACCTGTCACCCTTATAGATCCCATGGGGCATTCCGGTACGTGGTGTATTGTGTGCGGACGGACAGCGGACAGGGATCTTTTACTGTAACAGAAAGCGGAGACGAAAAGAGAGAGGAGCAGCCGATAGAGGATGCTTCCACACCGGATATCCAAAGGGAACTTTGGTGCCGGAGGATCGGTATGTGCCTGATCCTTGGCTGTATCTGCATGGCCTGTATGCAGACAGGGAAGCACTTGAGAAAAAAATAAAGGAGGAACAAAGCGTGAGACAGAGAGCAAAGAGACTGCTTTTAACTGGTCTGATGGTGTGCGCCATGGCAGCTTCGTTGGTGCCTGCACAGGCAGCGACGATCAAGGAAGCCAGCGTGACATGGAAAGAGGTGTCACAGGATATTAATGATAAAGACCAGTATGTATATGATACGGATAAAACAGATGCAACCATGCCGTCACTGGTCCTGTCTAAAAGCAGTATCGGTGTACTTGGCTATATCGACCGGGGCATTGTGCAGAAAAATACTGGTTCCCTGCTTGTCCCAAACTGGGAGGGCTGGTGGCATATGAAGGGCGGCTGGAAACAGGACACCGATGGTCTGATCCAGTTGGATGATGGCGGATGGTATCAGTTTTCTAACGGAAGATTACAGGTATCGGAAAATGAAACGGCAAAAAACAGCAGTAAAGGATGGCTGTTTTTACGGGATGGAAAAGCAGATCTGTCTTATAGCGGGCTGGTCGCAAACGAAAACGGGATCTTCTGGGCGGATAATGGTGTGGTAACGACCACGAAAACAGAAGTCGTGAAAGATACCATTGGGATCACACCGGATGCAGGATGGATCTATGTGAAAAACGGGGTGTTTGACGCATCTGCGAACACCATTGCAAATAATAAAAACGGCTGGTGGATGATCCGTGATGGCGTGGTCGATTTTAACTATACCGGATTGGCAAAAAATGATGCTGGCTGGTGGTATCTGCAGGATGGAAAAGTGAATTTCAATTATAACGGTGCCGTTCAGAATGAAAATGGTATCTGGTATGTGCAGGGCGGCAACGTCAAATTCGATTATAACGGTCATGCATACGGCTATTATTTTAGCGGCGGCTGTGCACAATAAGGAGGCGATGTAAAAAATGCGTATGAAAAAGATACCGGTCCGGATGCTTGCCATCCTGCTGGTGTGTATGACGGTGCTTTTGAGTGTATGCCTGGAACTGTTATCCGTTCCGGCAATGGCGGCAGAAGAGAAGGCAGCGTGTTATACTGTCCGGATTGCAAATCTGGAACATGGCAGTATTGCACTCAAGGAAGATGACAATCTGCAGGCAGGAAACCAGATCCATCTGCAGGTTACCCCACAGGAGGGCTATCACTTAGCTTCCCTCACCGTAGCAACCAGTGATGGGACAGCACTTGCTGTTACGGATACAGATGGGGCAGCGGTAACGGATGGAGCTTATCCGGATACCATGCTCATTGTCATGCCGGAAGATGATGTAACGGTAACCGGGGCATTTGTGTCAGAAAATGATGCTGCGGATACAGCGGTTTCCGATACGGTGCTTCCGGAAGAAATATTTTCCATGACCGGTGCCGATACACCGCTGGCAGCAACCATGAACAGTGCGGAGCGTGCGATCAGTCGGGCAGCAAGCAGTGCAACACTTATAAAGTATGAGAACCAGTTTTCCTGTTACCATAAGGATGGAAGTTGGGATTGTACAGAATCCTATTTGATGCTTGGTGATCAGTTGGCATGGTGTATTGAACCTTCCGTCAACATTGGAGCTTCCGGTGGCACTTACGGGCTGAATGGGGATGCGGTGCAATGGCTGATGGATAAGTACGGATGGAGCTATAAAAAGACGAACAATTTAACCAAAGCGGTCTATTTAGCAAAAAGTTATTATGGTAATGACTGGCTATGCAGTTATGTCCTTGTCCAAAACCTGATCTGGTCCGAGATCAAGGAAAATGAAAGTCCGGCAAATTACGGTCGATACGTTTTAACGGACGGGGCAAGGAATACCGCACATAACTGCGGGCACTTAAACACCAAAGCCAAGGTGGATGCTGCCATTGCGGATGTCTGGAACCGGTTTTATTCTTACAACAAGCTGCCTTCTTTTGATGGATGGACGGTGTATGCCACTGCTGGACAGTCGTATTGGCTCAAGGATACCAACGGGGTAGTGAATGATACTTCCTTTGTCGGACAGACTGGTGTAACGGTATCCAAAGGATGGGATGGCAGCAATGTCGGTATCTGGATTGGTTCAGATGCGTCGATGGCAGGAAAATCCACGACGATCCATTACTATAAAAATGCGATTTCGAATAGCAGTGAACCATTTTTGATCTATACCAGAACCGGACACCAGTCCGTCAGCACGTGGACCAGTGCCATTACACCAACTTATGGTGCCATCCGGGTGGTATTTACCCGGACTTCTTACCTGCGGGCACATTACAAGGCGCGGGAGAAAGTGGCACCGTCCCTGGATATTCATATCACAAAGGCGGATTCTGATACGGGTGCAGCATTGGCTGGCGCTGAATTTGCCGTTTCCATGGATGGAAAACAGGTGGCAACGGTGACTACGGATGCAGACGGAAAAGCGGCTTACCACTGGAGAGGCAATGTCCTGTGGACCGACTATGCAGAAGCCTATGAGCCGGTACTGGATTATAAAAACTGGCGCAGTGCTTACAATAAGGCAAAACAGAGTGTCCTTGCTTCTGTGAGCGACAAACTCAAAACGTTAAAAGAGGGGACAACCCATACATGGAAGGTGGAAGAAGTGAAGGCACCGGATGGATATGAACGCAACGAAGAAGTCTGGGAACAGACGTTTTCTTTAAACACCCATGCAGTGGAGATCGACTTTACGGATGAACCGGAAAAGGGATTTTTGACATTGAAAAAAGCATCTTCAGATGAAGCGTTTTCAAAAGAGAATGATTGTTACAACCTTAAAGGCGCTGTATACGGGGTATATCAGTCTGTCGAAGATGCCATGCAGGATGCAAACCGCGTGGAGACGCTGACGACGAAAGAGGATGGAAGCTCCAATACAGTGACGCTTCGGAGAGGAACCTATTATGTGAAAGAGTTGACCGCATCTGACGGGTATCTGCTCTGCAACGAGCAGGAAGAGAACCTTCCGGCTGGAATCCATGCCGCAACGGTGAAATCTTTAGAGACAACAACGGTTAGCTGTAAGGAAGAGCCGGCAAGTAATCCATTTGACTTATCATTGCAGAAATTAGATCTTGGCTCACATTCGGCAGAGGCACCGGGAAATGCTGCCCTGTCAGGTGCCATATTTGAGATTGCATATTATGAGAACGTGAATGGAGCAACAGACGGAACACCTGCAAAGAAATGGTATTATCGGACGGATGAGACCGGAACATTTTCAGCAACGGATAAAGAAGACCTGCTTACGACTTACCAGATGCAGGATGGCAGAACTTTACAGTCCGATGATCTGTATGAGCATGATGGAGCGATTGCTTTCCCGATTGGGACCTATACCTGTAAGGAGATATCTGCACCGGTGCATTACCAGTTATCCGGAATCATGTATTTTACTGGACAGGAAGAGACAAAAACGGATGTGACAACCGGACTGAAACTGGTGATCAGACAGGAAAAAAATGGTGTGGCACCACAGATCTATCAGGGAGAAGTCGTTGGCAGTGGAAGTATCCTGGCAGAAAATCCGAAGATCGAAGCCTATGATGAGACACAGTACGGCTCCATTACGATCTACAAGAAGAGTGCGAATGAGAAGCAGATCCCGTTATCTGGGGTATCATTCCGGCTGGTCGGCGTGGATGAAGGGGATGAGCATATTGCAAGTACCGATGCAGACGGCAAAATCTGTTGGGAAGGACTGCTCCCACAAGATTATGTGATCACAGAGATTAAGACAGCAGACGGGAAAAATCTCCTGAAGGATAATATCACCGTCACCTTGCCGATGGAGCTTACCGTAGAGGAAGCACAACAGCGTGGAGCAGATCTGTCACAGGCAGTCTGGGATGAGGCGGCACAGAAGTATTGTTTTTATGACCTGACATTTGAAATTGGAAATTCAGCAGTGCTTACCATGCCGATGACCGGAGGAAACACAGAAAGCATGTATGTACTTATGATCGTGGGTATCCTGGCGGCTGTTGGCGGAATCGCCCTGCTGGCACGAAACAGAAAGAAGAATCATGTGAACTAGAAAGGTTGCGGCCGCTGCATATATTTTGTGGCGGCTACATTTTTTTATACTGAAAAAGTGGACAGAAGAAAAAGCGAGAGGAGCAGATAAATGGAATTAAAGATCAAACTATATGAGAAAGAGGGAAAACGGTGCTGTTATATCGAAGATGGGAAGGAAAACGGGCAGGAGTACCGGGATATCTCCCTGGAATGGCTTGGCGAGATGGTGACCGAACTGTTTGTGTGTATGGAAGCGATTGAAAATAATGTCGAAAAATAGAAATATTTGTTATGAAACACATCCCAAATCCGTATATATAAATAGAGACATGTAATTACAGCATAATTACAACGTAAGATAAGGAGGAATCAAGAGATGGAAATCGCAATCGACACAGGAAACAAACAGGTCAAAACAGATCATTCAATCTCTATTTCAGGCGTGGTGCCACAGAACACCATTCCTGCAACTGCACGTCCGGAAGATTATATCAGATACCGGGGCAGATATTACACGTTGACCAATAAACGGCAGGAATATTTAAGGGACAAGTCAGAAACGGAACGTTACTTCGTTTTGGCGATGATGGGGATTGCAAAAGAGCTGGACTATAAGGAAAACCATAACGAGATCACATATGATCCGGATAAAACCTATTACATTACCATGCTTGGAGGATTGCCGCCTGCCCATATGGAGGATGCCCGTTTAAAGGACAATTTTAAAGCTTATTTTAAAACGTCGGATGCGCAATATGTGTGGTATAAGGGTAGAACTTGGCGGGTGAAGATTACAAAAGTGTATGTATACGCGCAATGTTATGCTGCCATTATGACGGTTTTTACACAAATTAAGCCATACCCACGCGTTGTTGGGATTGATATCGGTGGATTCACAACGGATTATCTGACCATGGTGCGTGGCACGATTGACATCGAGCATACGGATTCCCTAGAGCAGGGATTGACTCTTTTATATCAGACCATACATAAAAAGTGCTTAAAAAAGTTTGACGCGATCATCGAAGAGAGCGATGTGGATGCCATTTTAAGTGGGGACACCAGTCTGTATGATGAGGAGATCATTACACTGGTGGAAGAAGAAGCACAGGCATTTGTAGACAGTCTGTTATCCTCTTTTCGTGAATTTCAGATTGACCTGAAACATTCCTTCGTGGTGTTCTTAGGCGGTGGAGCGATCCTTCTGAAAAAATATATTGAGAAATCCCCATTGCTTGGCAGATATATGTTTCTGGAGGATATTAAAGGAAACGTACATGGATATAAATTGTTGTATCAGGTGATGCAAAAAAAGAAGGGTGAGCAATCATGAAAAAGAATCCCTATCAGTTTACGATCCGGTTTAACAGCACGATCGCCGGACACTGCCAGGCAGCGGCATTCTTAAACCGCTGTGGTACGCGTGCGAAGGCACATGTGATCGCGGAAGCACTGGATCTGTACCTGCGTGAGAAAAAGCAACTGTTGGGACTTGGGGAATTGGAGCGTATCGAAGCTGCGCCGGAAATGAATGGGCAGGAGCAAAGAGAAGATAAGCGACAGGAGAAAAAAGCAGACCAGAAAGCGATTCCAAAGCCAGAGCCGGTTGTGTATGCACCAGAAGTGGAAGCACTCAATGAAGAAGACCTGGATGCGATCGCTGCATCCCTTGGTGCCTGGGATATGGAAAATTAATGAGAAATGGAGAGTACATATATGAAATTATTAGACGAGCTAAAGAAAATGGCAGCACTGGATCAGGCGGATAAAGAATTTTTAAAACGGACGGAAAAACGGATGGGACATTTCTTCAAAGAAGGGATCGATTTGTTTTTCTGCTTCTTCTTTCGGCTGTGATCGCAAGTCTGTCAGATAAGTGAGGGCAGATGAGAAAAAAATTACAAGAGAAAAAGAAGCAGTGGATGGAATGGTTGACCGGGCTTTTTGCGAGAGGGAAAGAGCTGATAAAAACGGTCAGGGAACATATGGCAGAACTGAGCCGGGAGCAGGAGCTGGAAGAAAGAAAAATACAGGCATTAAAGCGGATGATCCGTTATGCGGGGGAACTCCTTCTTGTACTGTTTGTATTTTGTGCGCTGATGCAGCATGTGTGGATCGGTCAGGTACAGGGGGCTTCCATGCGTCCAACCTATCAGGATGGACAGTTTATCTTACTCCTTCGTGGGAAGGAATATAACCGGGGCGATGTGGTAGGTGTGGAATATAGTGCCGGAGAAGAAAAGACCACATTGCTCAAACGGATCATTGCCATTGGTGGAGATGTGGTGTCCTGTAAGTATGGACAGTTATATGTCAACGGGCAGAAAATATCAGAATCCGATCATACAGTGGGAAAAACCTCGGATATTCCGGCACAGACGGTCCCGGACGGATCGGTATACCTGCTTGGGGATAACCGGGAGCATTCCATGGACTCCAGAAGTTTTGGCTGTATGAGCTGTGAGGACATTATCGGAAAGGTGGTGCACTAAGTGATGATCCAGACGTACCTTGAGATGATACAGGTATCGGAAAACGTACTGAAACTACTGACCATTACATATCTGTGCTGCAGCATGGTTCCAGTGCTGGCAGGCTTCCGAAAAACACTGTCTGTACAGTGGAAAAACACGCTGCTTTTTGTACGTTGCATCGGGATCATACTGTTTCTTTTGTGCCTGATGCAGATCGGGATATGGTTTATGGTAGGGAATCTAAAGACATTATCGGATTGCTTTGGAAGCCCGGTGTACCTTATCCTGGCAGTAATCAATATGATATGCTGCATCTGTGATGACCGGAAGCATATATGAAGTTTCCGCCAGAGAAAAAACGGCGTATATATTATAATATAGAAGTCTTACATGCCAATTAGGCAAGTATATAAAATGCGAAAGCATGGTTAAACAGCATGCATGGATCAGAAATGGTCTGTGTTGTGCTGTTTTTTTATTTTTCGGCAAAATCCTGAAGATACAGGTTTTGTAATAGAAATGTAGCCGTAAGGCAGAAAGTGAGGAAAAAATGAACAAGGTTGTAATGATGGGAAGACTGGTGGGAGATCCCAAGATCAGTTATTCCAAGAATGGAAATGCGATGGCGATCGCAAGGTATCGTCTGGCAGTGGCGCGAAAGAGCAAAAAGCAGGGAGAGGCGGCAGCAGATTTTTTTAGCTGTGTCGTTTTTGGCAAAAGTGCTGAATTTGCGGAGCGGTATTTACACAAAGGAACCCAGATCTGTATTTCGGGGCGGCTGCAGACAGGCAGTTATGTTAACAATGAAAACCAGAAGGTCACGACAACGGAAATCGTGGTAGAAGATACCTCGTTTGCCGGTCCGAAGCAGGAGAACACAATGCCTGGGAATGCGATGCCAAATAATCAGGGGTATGGAGCTTATGCACAGCAGCAAAACGGTTATCAGACCGGTCCAAATAACATGCAGATGCCACCAAATGGCATGGCAGGTGCTGCCCCGATGCAAAATAATGGTTATGGAGCTAATGCGGGAATGCCCGCAAATAGTGGCTATATGTCACAAAACCAAAACCAGGGAAGCTATTATGGTGGAAACCAGGCTGGCTACACACAGAATCAGGCCCAGGGGATGGCTCCAAATGCAAATGAGCCTGGTATCATGATTCCAAATGGGAACGGGTTTATGCCAATCCCAAATGGTATGGATGAAGCCTTACCATATCACTCATAGAAAATGGTCAGAGAAGCGGTTGTATTATGTAGCCGCTTCTTATTTTTAATAAGAAAGGAAGAAAGATGGGAAGAATTATATTGGAAGATGGCTCCCAGTATCTGCCGGTTAAATTCCGGATTTCGGAATTTTATCAGCAATATCCAAAAGGGAAGATACGCACCAGTCTGATGCGGTTTGACCGTCAGAATAACAATCCCGGATTCGTGGAGTCCGTATTGATAAAGGCAGAAGTGTATCGTGATGATGCGACGCTTCTTGCGGAAGCTTATTCCCAACGGAGATGTGAACCACAGGAGCCCTCTTTTTTCGAGTGTGCGGAAACAGTCGCGATCGGAAGGGCGTTGTCAGATGCCGGTTACAGCGTTTACAGTGAGGATCTGGGTGATGATCCATGTAAGAGAAAAATCATGCTGGATGATGGCAGTTTTTATCTTAAGGCAGGCTTTCGGATCGCATGGGCCAGACGGGAAATGCCACAGATGCTGATCCGAAAAGAACTACTGCTTATGACGCCGTATCAGGCGATCGTCAAGGCAACGATCGAGAATGAAGGAGAAGTGTTGGCAACAGCTCATGCCATGCGCGTATGGAGTGATGCACATGCGGCGGGGCACTACTTTTTGGAAAGTGCAGAGACAGCAGCAGTAGCGAGGGCACTGAGCATGATTGGATATGACCTGCCACCAGAGGAGAGCCATGAATGGGATGAACACGACAATTATTCAGAAGCTCCTGTAAGTGCAGACTGTTATACACAACAGTTCGGAGCAGAAGCAATGCCAGAATCTGGAACAGGACTGTCAGCACCATATTGTCAGTCAGGCGTGATGCCGTACCAGGATAGCGGACAAAATCCCATTATGATGGGAAATACCGCTGTGTATACGCGTGTACAGTACGATACAGAGAATGGCAGTGGGGTCTTTGGCGGAGGTGAAAACTATGAACCGGGCTATGGAAGATAAAATCAAGGAAGGGTATTATGCCCTATGCCTTGCGATTCTCAAGGGGTATAGTGTCAGTGAGGCATTTCATGCGCTGGAAATGCCAAATTGGAAGAAAGATCCTTCAAAAATCGACATCTGGGCGACGGCACAGGAACGGAGTGTGACAGAAACTGCAAAAGAGTGTGGATGCTCCGTCTCAACCGTAAAGCGCTGCAAGCGGATGAAATTGGAACAGCAGAGTTTGTGGGATGTTTTTGGAAATGACTTAAAAAATAAAACATATTAATGAAAAAAGACGGTTGTTATAGGAAGCACGAAAATTCCTATGGCATCCGTCTTTTTTTATTCCTGTATGGAATGGCGAAAGTCTAGCAGGGATAGTCATGCCGTTCTGTCCGCAAAGCAATGAGCCCGTCAATATCACCGGTTTTCATATATTGAAAGTACCGGCGTTCAAAGTCAGCTTGTATAGCAGCAACCTGTTCTGGCGGATTGCAGCATACAAAAACCAGATTGTAAGGATAATGCTGCCGTTCAAAACTGAACAGATCCAAATCCCGGACATACTTAATAAAATACCATTTCCGCAATGCGGATTTCCATTTTACCGGATGCGTGATGTAGCTTATGTAATAGCGATACCCCTCTTGAAACACACGCTCCGGTTTAATGATGATTGATTCCATTCCCTTCTCCCTTCTTAAAAGATTAACAACTACATTAATTGTATAATATAATATGCATTTCAGCAAGAAGAGATTGTTAGATTCTGTTAGTTTCCCAAAATAGAAAATCGCCGTATATCTAATGTATACGAAGTATGACAAAAATAGAGAACGCATTAATTACAGAACAAGTATCTTGTAATTGGTCTGTAATTATAAGGAAGAAAACAGGAGGAAACGCGATGTATGACAATGAATTTATGGAGCAGTTATTACAAGGTATATCCGTACAGGAGGAACGCCTGCATCCGGACAAGACAGAGAAGTGTTTGCCAGGATCAAAGAATGAAGCAGAACTTGCAGAAATGGAATACTGTTTAAGAGAAGTAGAGACGCTGGCTTGCCGTATGAGACAGAGTTTTTTGAAAAACCCGAATGGGATCGGAAATTTATATACTGCCATCAGCCAGGTAAACAAGCAGTATGCGACGAGACAGTATATCTTTGAGATGAACCTGTGGGATATTTCAGTGACACAAAAGGATCAGATGCTCAAGATCCAGATTCCGGAGTTGTTGCCTCACCGGAAAGCCAAGCCGGAATGTGTTTTTATGTATACACTCCGCCAGGCTCTTTATCAGTATGCCGTAGCAGATCCGAAACGTTTTAGCCGCTTAAAAGAACACTGGAAAGATGGGGCAGTTCTGATTGTTGAACATTCTTATCGTTCCGCGGACATGGTGCGTGATTCCGATAATGTGGAACTCAAACAGGTAATCGACTTGCTTCATTTTTTAGGATATGTTGATTCGGATCGGGGCACTGAGCTAAATATTTTCCTGACCTGCAATACTGATCAAAACAAAAATGAGACCTGTTTGTACCTGGCACCAAAGGCATGTATTCAAAGGTTTTGGGATTGATTTTGCCTGTGAAATGTAGGGTATCTTTTTGTCAGAAATTTATTTTGGAAAAGATACCCTTAAAAAAGGTGTGAAAACCAGCATTTAACTGAGTAGTGAGGAAATGGGGCGAACCAGGTTAGGCGGCGGTAGTTCGGAAATTGCAAAAAGAGGAACCACCTGACGGGAGAAATTATCCACAGGGAGAACTTTCACCGCCGCCGTAAACCACCCTGATATTTTGAGGAAATACATAAATGACAGAACAATCCATCCGACGTCGCATATTGCTCATCATGGCAATGTCCGGCGGGGAAATCAAAAAGGAAATCTGCATGGAGCTTTGTGGAAGTAAACCATATTACAAAAAAATGATGCAGCAGATGAAGGAAAAAGGTGAGGCAGAGACCATATTTGGTTGTCATCCCCGTACCCTTCATATTAAAAAGAATGCTGTCATGCAGATTGTGGAAGATGTGCCTGGGATTATGGCGCGTTATGAAGCAAGACAGTTGGCGGTCAATGAGGAAAAGTCATATCGGAGGGCAACCATCAGTCAGGTAATCTATAATATGTATCTGGCAGGGGTGTTCTATGAACCCAAAAAGAAGGAAACGTTATCGAACCAGCGGGAACAGGCAGACACAGCTCCGGTCTATTATGCGCCATATGAGATCAAAGGGAAAAGCGACGAAAACAGGGGGAGCAAACTGTGCGGAATACTGATCTTCCAGCAGGAGCCAATTCTGCTGTACAATATGGAAGACCGCAATATCAAGTGGATGAAAGCGGTGGAAGAAAATACACAGACAACGTTGTTTAAATTATGGGGGAAGATGGGAACAGCAAGGCAGATCATCTTTGGTACGGGTATGGAGCAGATCATCATGGAAAATTATGTCAAAGAACAGGAGTATCGTCTGTTTCACCGAAACCAGGCATATAACCGCGTAACACCGGAAGCGGGGATGTATTATATCCCGAATGGAAACGCCGGGACAATTTTTTTGCGACTGTTTTTTCATCCAGAGCTTGTGGATGGATTAAAGAATAGGTTAATGGATCGCTTCCAGATTCCTGTCATCTCATTGCTTCCCTTATATTTACCCGCATGTGTGCAGATCATGCAGGAACGGCAGCAGTTAGGCGTATTATGTCTGAGGGAACAGGAGCAGTTTGTACACTGGCTCAATGATGGCGAGAATATCCGCGTATTTAGTGTGAAAAAACAGGACATGGAGCAATATCTGGAAAAATTGGAAAAAGAATAGTCGAATGTACGTTTGTGTTTTCTGACCGAATATGGTATACTTGCGAACAGGTACTTGATAAGTAGAATGTGAAATGCGCAAGGGGGGATGAACGTGCAGAACGAGGATTTGATCCGCTATTTAGAGCAGTTTCCACCAGAAGCAGAGGTGCAGACGGTTTTAGTAGGTTTCGAACAACAGAAATTCTATTCTGCAGATCGGATTGCATTTTTGGAGGGGAAGGGATTGAAAAATCCAGTGATTGCTATTTCGGTTGAAAAGGAAGCAGACTTTTCAGAGTTAAATCCAAAGAATAATAATATGAAACAATAAAGTTTGTAAATCGTCACGATTGTGGCGATTTTTTTGTTATGAAACTCCTTTAAAAAACGTATATAAATATATAGAACATATATTCGATCAAACGAAAAGGAGTAATGAACAAATGCTAAGTAAAGAATTATTGGAAAAAACCGTAGCAGAAGCAATCGATATTACCCGGAATCAATATGCAAAAACAGATTCGGTTTATAAGATGGAACTTGAAAAACTGGAGAAGCTGTTAAAAGAATATGAGAATCTGCCGCTGGAAAAAGAGGCACGAAGCAAAATTGATGCTTATATTCAGTCGTTAGAGAAATTGGATGGCAGATATGCGGATCTCTCTTATCTTGCGGGAATCCGGGATGCATGTTTTTGGGCGGCAAAAATTGGACTGTTAGGTATAGATTTGGAAAAAAGATGACTATGTCTTAAAATGGAAAAAGATTGCCCAAAAAAGAAAAGTGTGGGGGCACCTCATGATGCTCTCCACACTTTTCTTTAAAATAATTAAACGCTGCCAGATGCAGATATATTGCCACCGTTTGCTATAAATGTGCAAGAGATATTTTTTGTTGTAGTTTCTATTAGTGTGCTAGATAAATATTTCGTTACTCTGTAATTGCAGGTAATCGTTTTTTTATTGCTGGAGAAACTATAACTTGCTGATTTGCATTTGTATGATGGATATGATTTCTGAACACTGCCAATATCATATACTTCTCCGGTGTACTTTGAAGTATCACTGTTTACATATGCTCGAACATAGAGATAGTTATTGGTGTTTCCGGAGTTGTAAAAATATTTTTGATAATAAGCAATGCTGGCTAAAGGTGCAACGTCCAAGGACGAGGACTCTTCAGATACATATTCTTCTGTAACCACATCTAAAGATTCCGCTTCTTCATAGGCATCTTTTACATATGAGTCAAATTCATCCATAGACATGCTAGAATAAAAATCGATAGCATCTTCAATGGTTCCATCTTCAGGAGCAACGATTGCTAAGTCAGTACCCAGTTCAGTGCTTAATTCTTCTAACCGATCTTCATATGGCTGAAGTGGATCGGAAGAAACATCCTGTGCGTAAGCAGATACTGTAGAACCTATTAAAAGTGTCCCTGCAAGTAACAGGGTTGATAATAATTTTTTCTTCATAAAGGACCTCATTGGTATTGATGTATATTTAATGATTAAACTGTCATTGGATATTTGATAAATTCACCTCCTTACATAGTCCATACATATGACAGTATCAATAACATAATGGGATAATAGAATCACTATCTGATTGGGTAACAGAGTGCTCAATAGAAAGGCAATCTTTCAAATCAATAATAGTATTTTGGGATGTAATACCAAAAATGCGGTATGATCCATCTGCATTAATTGCTGCTTTTTTTGTTGATGATTGAATTTTTGTCAATTTTTTTGTCTGACAATTTTCAATGTAATATGCAATACAATTTTCACTGATAAGATCAGTTTGGATTGTGATGCTACTGTCTTTTGATAAATATACTGAGTTAGTATGGTATATTAAATCATTCGTAGTTATTGTTAGTTTTGTGTCAAAAGACAATTCTTGAGCAGAATAGTTTGAAATGCACACGTAGTATTTTCCTGTATCTGTGGTGCAAAATGCTTCATCAAATGATGGGGTATTGTTTAATCCGTCTAATTTATTGTACGTTCCATTATAAATATAACCAATTTCATAATTGCTATCTGCATGATTAGTTTCACCAGAAAAAGAAACAATTTTATTTTTTTCAATTTCACTGTCAGGATCAAGAATAACCATTTCATGATCAGGTATTTCGACTTTCTGGTTTTCAGTAGTAGTCGTCTGGCAGACTGATATATTTGAAATGTTATCTAGTTCTGCAAGTGAATTTTCAGATAGCAAATCGCAATCCAGAGAATCCGATCTGTTAAGTGTAACAATTAATGTGAGTGCACATAGGGCAGCAGCACTTGTAAAAATAACACGTGAAAATAATTTAGTATGAGTTCTTTTATTATTCCGTTTTTCAAGGTTTGAAAGAATATCTTCTTCTAAATGTTCAGAGAAACGGATTTGCTGAAATGCATGTTTATAATTTTTATGATCCATAGTAATCACTTTCTAATTTGTCTTTTAATTTTTTCCTTGCACGATCTAACCTGGTTCCGATAGTAGCTTCCTTTTCATGAAGAATGGCACTGATTTCTTTTATGGAATATCCTTCATAATAAAAAAGATGAATAGGTATTCGGTACTTTGGTTCTAATTCGAGAACAGAGCGAATTAAATCATAATCTTTTTCGTGTATAGAAGTATTTTCTGTTGGAAAATCACTGCGGTGGCTAATCCAAAAACTTTTTAAGTGGTTTTTGCTTTTATTAATAGCGATGCGAAAAAGCCATGCGCGTAAATGTTCTTCATTTTCAAATTTCTTATTGCTTTTTACTAATTGTAGAAAGACATCTTGAGCAATATCCTCTGCATCAGCGATGTTTTTGGTATAAGTGTACGATAGCATTGCAACATGCCTGCTGTACTTATTTACAATATCCGAAATGTTGTAATCATAAGTATTCATATTTTTTACTCCTGTTACTATATATACAACTGTCAAAGTAAATATTTTTCATGCAAATGAAAAAAAGTTTAAAAAATTTATTACAGAACAAACTTTTGGGTTGAAATTGATTCGATTCATTTGTAAGTTGGCAAAATGAATTGTGTCAAAGCATATTCCATTATTGCTTATAGTATAGAATAGCCGGTGGATTTATGCTAGTTGACTTATGCAACTCGATGAAAGTTTAGTTTCTGACGGTATCTCATTGACGTATATCTAAAGTAGAAGGAGGCGAATATGAGATACCGTTATTATATTGAAAAAATGCAGCAGACATTCTCACAGTGGTTGGGAAAAATTCCAAAGAAAGAACATACAATGTATACGCGTGTAAAAGTGCTATGTATTGTCTGCGGTGCCCTATATCCAGGTGGATGCCTGGCAATCCTGGCGAAGCCAGAGGGGAATTTGTCGTTTGGCATTCTTCATGCAGTAAAAGTAGCAGTAATTACAAGGCAGGGGCACATTGGTTATGGCACAAGCCTGATCCTGATCGTGGCATTGATCCTGTACATTAAGGTGGTCGGACGTTCCAGGGATAACGAGGATGAACGAAATTTTTCCTATTCTGCCAAGGGAACCTATGGGACTAGCCGGATAGCAACCGAAGAGGAGTATAAAAATTATCTATCGATCACAGACAGTGCGTTGGAGACGGATGGCATTATTCTGGGAACTACAATGGATGGAAAGGTGGTGTCCATTCCTCGTGACTCGCCATATAACCGGAATCTGTTTATCGCGGGTTCACAAGGATCGTTTAAATCAATTGCTATATCCAGAAACATGATCATCCAATGCGTGATACGGGGAGAGTCTTTCTGTGTCACAGATCCCAAAGGGGAACTGTGCGGAGACATGGTGTATTATCTGTATTCCCAAGGATATGAAGTCGGACTGTGGAACCTGTCAAACCGTTGGAATTCGGATGGATGGGATATTTTGCAGGAGATCAGTGGAGAAGAGGAGCTGGAATATGTAGACATCATTTGTCACACGATCATCCAGAATACGACAAGTATTAACAGCGAAGCATTTTTCAACGACATTGAGGAAGTATTGCTCAAGGCCCTGGTGCTATATGTAGTCACAGTCATGCCCCAGGAACTGCACCAGTTCAGTACGGCATATAACATGCTTTTGCAGGAATCAGCAGCATCCCTGGATGCCAAATTTTTTGCGCTTCCGGTCACGCATCCGGCTAGACAGTCGTATAACCTGTTCTGTCAATCGCCACAAAATAAAGGCAATGCGATTCTGGGACTTGGTTCCCGCCTGAAAATCTTCCAGGATGAAGCAATCAAGCGGATGACAGGTTACCAGCAGATTGATCTGGAACGGATGGCTCAGAAGAAAACCGCTATTTTTTGTATGGCTTCTGACACGACGACGACATATAACATGCTCAATGCTCTTATGATCTCCATGGCGTTTATCAAGATCATGGCGTATGCCGACCGGCAGCCAGCACGAAAATGTGATGTACCGGTTTATTTCATCCTTGATGAAATGCCCAACATCGGAATCATTGACAGTATCCAGCAGAAGGAGGCAACGGCGCGAAGCCGGGATATTGGAATGGTCCTGATGGTTCAGAATATTCCACAGTTCCAAAACCGTTATCCGGATGGTGTATGGGAAGAATTGATTGGCGGCTGTGATTTCCGGTTATTTCTAGGATGCAATGAATCCACGACTGCAGAATATTTTTCAGCACTGACCGGACTGTCAACCATTGAGGTGGAGACCATCCGAAAAAATCTGAAAACAGTGCGTCTGACAGACTATGTGCCGGATCTGGCAAAAAATTCGGGTGTTGGTCAGAGACCGGTATACACACCGGACGAGATCATGCGGCTTGATACTGATGAGATGCTTTTGTTTGTCCGGGGTGAAAAGATGATACGGCTCAAAAAGTTTCCATTTTTCAAACATCCGGAAGCATTGAAACTGCGGCGCATTATGCCACAGGAATTTCTTCCGGTCTGGAGGTATGAACAGGGACATGATATTAGTGGAAGAGGCTGTGCATATAAAAGTCGGGGCGAGCTTTTGCGCGAAGCCATTTCTGATCCGGAACGTTATGTAGTCAAAGACAGTGAGAGATGGGGGAACCAGAGGACTATGCTGCTGGAACAGCGAAAGAAAATGGAAGAAAAATACGCGGCAGAGGGCAGGTTCCCGAATGGACAGGCTGTATTTGAAGAAGAATGGAAGCCGGAGTTTGCTGACCGAGAGGAAGATCTGGTACAGGCTGCGGAAGAGAATGAGGCACAAAAGTCGTTTGTGGAAGATGAAAATCTGGAAGTGGAAGTAATGTCAGGGGAAAGGGACAACGGGCAGCAGGATTCCGACACAAATCTGGATGCGTTTTTTGAGAAGCTGTTCCAGAATCAGAATAACGTCTAGTTTCCGAATATGGTAAATCGAAGTATATACACAATATGGGAACAACAAAAATAAACTACATCATAAGAAAGGACTAGATTGTGGAACTGAAAGAAGAAGAAAAGATGCTGCAGGTGGAGGAAACTTCCGGAACAGAAGGGCAGGGAGCGGTAAGCAAGCCGGTGACCGGTACGGATCAGATCATCACGTTAGATCGTCTGGCAGCATCTGTATATGAAAATGACAATGAAACCGATGATCTGAATTGGCACGAATTACAGAATTCCATGCTCAAGCAGAAGATTTTGACAGGCATGCTGATCTCCATGGAGCGTCACTCCATCGGAGAGGGAAATACTGTGAATGTGGCTTTGGCAGATTACCAGGGATATCGTGTGATGATCCCGGTAACAGAGATGAACATCATTCTGTCAGAACAGGATGAGGGGGATATGACCAAGAAGATCCGTATCACATCCAATATGATTGGTTGTGAGATTGATTTCATCGTATTAAAACTGGATACTGCGACACATTCGGTGGTCGCATCACGAAAAAAGGCGATGGAGAAAAAAGTGCAAAACTTTTACCGTCCACAAGTGGAAGGTGAAGCACCACTGATTCAGGAAGGGAGTGTTGTGGAAGCGAGAATCCTGGCGGTTACAGAACATCTGCTCCGTTTGGAGTGCTTTGGCCTGGAGTGTTTTGCAAGAGTGTTTGAGTTAGCACAGGCATGGATGGCGGATGCCAGGGAACATTACCGCGTAGGAGATACAACGCTGGTGCGGATTCACAAGATCCAGGAAGTAGGTGGAAAACTGAGTATTACGGTGGAAGGAAAATCATTAGACCATACCACATGTTATGCATGCAAAAAGCAGGGAAAATATATCGGAACAGTAACGGGAATTCATGATGGTTTGATCTTTATCCGCCTGCAGGTTGGGACGAATGCGATTGCTCATTCCGTGGAAGACCGTCAGCTACTGCCACGCAAAAAGGATGACGTATATTTTATATGCACGAGAATGGATGAAGAAAAGGAAGTAGCAATCGGAATCATTTCACGTGTCATCCGGTCTGCGAGGTAATGTTGTATGAAAAAAATATGCATTTACCCAGAGCAGGGGGCGGAAATAACCGCGTATGAGCGGGCATTAAATTGTCTGATCTTCATGCTGGTCTATCTTTTAGCAGGCATCCTATGCATGTTTCTTCCAGTCATATTTGGAATACATTCCTGCTATATAGGCTGGTGTGTGGCAGCAGGCAGTTTCTTTTGGATCGCTATCCTATTATGGAAGAAACGGAGCATATACGAGGGGCAGGTGACAGAAATGACCAACAGTGTGATAGCCATTGAAGATGAGACCTTGCGATGCTATCAGGCAGTTGGAAATGTATATGAGTCCTGCTGGATACATTTTTCGGATATTACGGACGTTATATTTAATAAGAAGAAACAGGCTTTTTTGATTCAGATCACAGAAGATCAGAAGCGGAAAAGTGAGATTTGTGTTAATTCCATTTTGGTAGAAGAAAATCTATTTGAAGTAAGGGGTGGAAATTATAAATTAGACGAATTTTTAAAAATCTTTCAAAAGGTGATACCCTATGGCCATAGTAATCAACGTATAGACATTGAGTTAGTTAGAAAGCAATGGGAATCCGCTATAAGAATGAAGAATTTTTATCAATGGTTGCCCTGGGGCATTTTAGGAGTTATCGTTATAATGCAGATTTTGTAATGGCTAAAATTTTAAACAGTTAATAGATGAAGGTCAATGATGTCGAAAGGAGATGAGGCTGGTATGTATAAAAGTGGTGAAAACGAAACTTTTGATGGATATAATATCCCGGTTGCTCTTGCAGCAAAAATTATGGGGAAAGATCAGCAATATATCAGGCAGGGATTGGTACAAGGAATTTTACCCATCGGAACTGCCTTTAAAAGAGAAGGCAGTAAGCATTATGATTATTATATCAGTCCTAAGTTGTTTTATGAATTTACGGGATACAAAATTGATAATTGTCAATAGCATATCGAAAATTACAAAAGGTGTTTCCATCTAATGTGGGAATGCCTTTTGTTGCGTAAAGCATATAGTTGTTTACCGGATGAAATGAATATGACTATTACTATTACATAGGTAAAATAGAACTCTATCAGATTAAGCAAAGATTATATAGCTTACAAATAAGATAAAATTTGATATACTTATTAAAGTAGTATTCAATAAACGACAGAATACATATTTACAGGAGGCACAGATGTTTAATTCAGATAAACCGATTACTAAAATAGAAGATGATGTTTTAAATAGAGGTAATTTTTCGAAACAGCTAGCACATGCAATCCTAGCCTATACCAAAACGGATAATTTTGTTATAAGTTTGTGCGGGCGATGGGGAAGCGGAAAAACCTCTATTTTGAATATGGTTTTAGATGAAATTGAAAAAAATGTTCAACCAAATACAGATGATACCCCTATTATAGTTAAATTTAATCCATGGAATTATTCAGATTCAAGCCAATTAATCAATCAATTTTTTGGGGTTATGTTGGCAACATTGAAAAGTAAATGTGGTGGAGAAAAATTCAAGGTACTGGGAAATATTTTAGAAAAATATTCCTCTCTTTTCAATTATACACAATATATACCGGTAGTCGGTTCGTTTGTAGCTCCATTAAGTGAATCTATGAAATCTGTGGGAGAATCTATGAAAGAGAAATCTGAAGAAATGAATAGTATAGATGCACAGAAGGATGCTGTCACAAAAGCTTTATTAGATCAAAACCATAAATTTATTGTTGTTATAGATGACATTGATAGATTAAATAATTCACAAATCAGAGCAATTTTCCAGTTGATTAATACTGTTGCTGGATTCCCTAATATGATATATTTATTATCTTTCGATAGAGAAGTTGTTACCAGAGCTTTACAGGAGGAACAAAATTGTAATGGAGAGGAATATCTTGAAAAGATAATACAGGTTCCATTTGATATACCGGAAGCAAATCTTGACCTGGTAAGTAATATTTTTATAGAGAAGGTAGAAAAAATCATATTAACAGAAGATAGAATAAATGATTTCGATACAGGATATGGGCAATCTGTATATACGAATTGTATATATCCATTTATAAAAGGAATTCGGGATGTTAATAGAATCCTCAATACTTTTGAGTTTAAATACAATTTAATGAAGAATGAAGTAAATGAAACAGATTTATTAGCAATTACAACATTGCAAATCTGTGCTCCAGAGATTTTTAAATGGATTAGAGAAAATGTAATTACTTTGGTGGGAGGACTTGAATATATAGATGCTATTTCCGGAAAGGAGCAAAAAAATAATTCATTAAAATATAAAGAACAGTTTGTGAATATATATCCAAAAAATCCTAATCTAATGTTAAAAATATTGCAAACAATGTTTCCAAAGTTTGCATGGTGTACAGGTGGTTTTTATTTAAAGCGGGAAGAGAGTACTGAATTACGATATAAAAAAAGGATTGCTTCTTCAGAAAAGATTAATATATATTTTGATCTTTCGATAGAGTCCATCCCAATAAGTCAGGAAAAAATCAGAGAAACAATATATTCTTATGATAAAAATCCCTTAAATAAATTTATGGAATCTATTTTACGAGAGGGGAAATTACTATATTATTTATCAGAACTGTCAGCACGTATACAGGATATCCCCGATGATAGGATTGATATGTTTATTGAAATACTTATCAGTATCCAAGGAAAAGATAGAGAGCGTGATTTACATAAACATTTAACGGTGGTTCCAACAACAAAATGTATGGATATTTTAATGGACTTATTTGATAAAAATAAAAAAGAGGACAATAGTGCAGTATTGTCCCATATGATTGAGAATGCAAAGAAAAATGATTTTCCAGCGTTGGCAAGAATTATTTGCCGGATTGATGAAGGATATGGAAAGAACGATGACTATATAGATACGAGGTATCAATTTGTCAATCAAGAAGATTCTGATGTGATTAAACAGAAACTATTGGATAAAATGGATGCTTGTATTGATAATATATTTGAGATTAATCAATATGAACATCTGTTTTGTTCATGGATTAATCTTGATTTAAATGGATGCAGGGCGCATATAATTTCATTAATGCAAGATGAAATTAATATTCCTAAATTATTATCACTATGTAAAGGAACTTGGAGTTCAAGTGATAATTCGAGAGGATGGACATTTGATGAGAATAATTTTACTAGATTTGTAAGTAGTGAAGATGCATATCGTGGAATTATAAAATTAAAAAATACAAAGAAATTTTCTGAATTAGATTATAAATTCAAACAAATGGCGATTGCATTTGAGATATGGTACAATTTACCAGATAAAAATGTGAATAGTTCACATCGTGAAATAAATCAAGCAATCGTGGATTCAAAAATGTCAGAGTGGCAACAAAGTATTTGACGGATAAGCTATGCACCAGTTATGCTAAGAAGTGAATGATATTAGAAAAAATAATCAACAAAAATATATAGGAATATTCATTTAGAATATGTGTATTTTCTATAAAAAAGCAAATCGGTAGAGGCATATATAATTTGTTTAAATATCTGTAAGAAGTGGCAGGTAATACGCCGGTAATACACAAAAATGCTTACAAATGCTGTAAATATAAGCCCCACAGCTTCTGTTGAGGAAGCGGCTAAGGCTGGTAAGTTCTAAGAAAACCGCATAAATACTGACTTTTTGAGGGCTTGGTTCGTTTTGACAAGCCCTCAGTTTTTGTATATAATACACACGTAATTGGGAGAAAACTGACCGGTGAACTAAACATTCAGTGATTAATACACAAAGTAAATAAGCAGAATCTATATTGAGAGGGTACTTACAAAGATGTGGGTACTCTTTTTCGTTACTAAAAATACATAATTATATCAACTTATGTCAAAAGCCAGGAATATTTATCGGAGTAATCAATGCACCACATTTGCAAAAATACAGATGGAAAAAGGCAGGCAGTATGGTAAAATGAAAGTATTCAGAAAATTATGTTAAACATAAATAAGAAAGGCATCCAAAAGGACTGTAAAAAGATATTGAAGAAATGCAGTATGAAGTCTGCAAAAGATACTGGTTTTATTACTGAATTAGCAGTCTGGTTATATATTTATGGATACACCCGGGAAGTAATCTCTGTTTGTGATTTATTTGTAAATGAAAAATTTGATGGCAATTATACTCTTTGGAGTAACATAGATCATGCCTATTGTTTAAAAGCGCGAATACTCAGGGAAATGGGGAAGGTGAAGGAAAGCCAGGAAATTATTGCGTTTGTAAATAAATATAGGCACCCGGAGTTATACATAAATGGTGTAGAATGGTTTACAAAAACAATCGATGTGAATATTCAAAGTAATCGTGATGCAAATAGTAAAGCAAGGGCAAGAAGTTGGAGATTATTAAAACTGGAAGAGGCAATAGCGCATAGAGAAGCCGGAAAATATCCAATATCATCGGATATTTTGGATAAGACTATCGATGAATTAAAAGAAATATTATCTGCTGAGAAATAAAGGGACGAGATAGATATGAGACTGTTGGATAAATTTAAGAAAAAGGGATTTGAATCTGAAAATGTGAAACCAGAGAATAGTGAAGAAATTATAGTAGATAGATTTCCCTTTGCTGATGCACCGAATACTGCATGTTTTACCTGTCGTCATGTGCTAGAGGAACATAAACCAATCTTATATGTTTCTCATGATGAAGACGGATATTGGCAGTTCCTATGTGGTGGAAGTCATAAGGAAGAGGATGCGAGAGTAGTTTCGTTAGCATCGATTTTAAATATTGATGAAACAATGGGAGATTTAGCAGGATTAGATTACGGTGAATGTGCAGAAGCAGAAGATGCTGCAAGTGATTGGATGGTAAAATGCACTTTATCAGAGGGGATGAAATAATGGATTTATCGATTATGCAATCTGTGATTCCAGATTTTACCATTGAAAATTTTAACTTATTTGATGAAATAATATGTTTGAAGTGGGAAATGGTATTTGATGACGTGCTTTGGGTAGAACATAGGAACCTCATTTTGGAAATGAAAAGTTGTACGGATTATAGAATACAGATGGAATGTAAAAAGGTAGATTCGTTCCGATTCCGAGGAAACGGGAAGATTTCAGGATTTTACGTGAAAGATATGTCACCAATGGGATATGAAACTGGTGTTAAATATGAGGTTGGGGATTATGAAAATGATGAGATTGAATTTTATTGCTCTGATATAGAAATTAAAAGTATAAAGAAAAATTGAATGTAAAGGGTTATCTTTATGGGATATATTGCAAAAGAAATAAATAGAGTTATTGGTGTTTATCATTTAAAATCACATATTTTATCAGGGAAATATACGGATGATTTTCGTGAACGCATTGTGAAACGGTATTGTGATACAAATACGACATTTATATGGGAATCACCAGTGTTTCCTCCCGTCCATCCGGGAACGTGTAAACAAACTTTGCTGCTGTATCTTTGCAAGCCCAGAAAAACGGTTCGTTGCACTCCATATCCAACTCCACATCCCCACGGAAAGTATCGGTCAGGCGTATGGTTTGAAAACAGGTGGATTTCTCAATACCTGTGTTGGAAAGCTGCTGCCGTAAAATTTCATATAGTCCTTTTTTCGTGACAAGATTTTCTAAAATGTAATGATAGCGGAACCGTTTATTGGTAAAGCGATTGGTATTGATAACCCGCAATAAGTAATCTGTAAATTCCGGCGGCATGATGTCCTCGATGTTTACCGCAACTTCGCACTCCGGGCTGTTGTGGATTTGAGAGATCAGAGAAGAAAGCACCTGCGGGGATATGATGATAAAATCTATTTCCCCATTGATTTTTAGCTTGTATTCTTTCATGTACCTACGCCATTTATTTTTCATGCGGCCAGTGATGGTTGCGCTGGCCGCATGAAACAATCGTTAATCAGTTGCCCGAAGTCTTTCTACAATGCTTTGCTTCTCCAAATTCTTGAAACAGATATAGGGAATCAGAATTGCAAACACAATCAAAATCGGCGTACAGATCACCAGCGGCAAAAGTGTAAAGTGGAATGTCGCTGTCCAGTCAGTCGATACCATCATACGGACGCCGCTGCCCACAGCCAGAGCGCCCAAAACGTAGGACGCCAACAAGGTGCTACCGGCATAATACAAGCCCTCGTCGATCAGCATACTCCGAAGCTGCCGTTTCGTCATACCGATACTCTGTATCATGGCAAATTCTTTCTGACGTGAAACAATCGCTGTCAGCATGGAATTGATAAAGTTCAAGATGCCGACAAAGGCAATAATCAAACTGATTGCAAAGCCCATAACGGTGTTGGCCCGTGTCTGTTCCTGATAATGTTCTATCAGGGTGGATTTTGCGGTATAGTTCAGGGATTTATCCACGTTGTCGCGGTAGTCAATGAGCATTTCTTCCGCCTGCGGCTGGTATTCTTCGGCAACATCAAAGAACATTTTCCGCATGGTGTTGTCCGGGTACATGGCCCGGAATGTATCGGCAGGAAGATAGAAAGAAAGGAAGTCTTGTGTGCTGCTGTTTACGCCCTCGGTAATGGTGGGAATATCCGCCACAATCGCCATAACCTCGTATTGCTGGCCGTTCAACTCTACCGTATCACCAACAGAATAAGTCGGCTGTGTTTCTTTCTCACTGTCCTCTGCACCGGTAGCCGCTTCCATCACTACATAGCCCCCGGACAAGAATTTCTCTTTGTCAAAGGTGCCATCCAATATCCTGCCGTCCTGTGCAAAGGTGTCCAGAATCAGGCCGTCAATGCCGTATAGAATGGAAGTACATTCGCCGCTGTCGATCATGTCGTGATAGGCTTCTGCCAGCCCTGCATCCGTTGCTTCAATATAGGTCAGCCGGTCATCAACGTTATAGTAGGTCTGGATATTTTCAAGAGCAGACGCCCCGATTTTATGCGTAAATACCTGCGAATACAAACACCCTGTTGCTTCCAGCCCGGAAAGTCCCTCAATGTTCTGTACCAGTTCCGGGGAAATGGTGGTGCCGTAGGGATTGTAGGTGCCAAAGGTGGAAGAAATCGAACTATCCTCTACCTCAAAATCACTGATAACTGTCTGGCTCATGTACTTATTAATATCAAAGCTGGCATTTTTCGCATAGACACAGGAAAGCAGCACAAGCCCCAGCGTCAGGGAACAGATTACCGTAATGGTGCGCTTTTTGTTCCGGCCTAAGTTAGCCAGAGCCATCTTCGGGATGCTTGCGCCGCCGGTGCTTTTCTTTGTTTTCCGTTTGCTATTCGTTCCGGCGTCGGTGTAACGCAGAGCTTCCATTGGGGAAACCTTACCGGCGATTTTCGCAGGCTTCATGCAGGAGATCAGAACCGTCAAATAAGCAAACAGCGCAGAGCCGATGAAGATATAGGGATTGACCGCTGTTTTGGCTTCTCCCGTTGTCCCGGTTATCATGACCGGAACCAGCACGGCCCCCAGCAGATACCCGATCACAAGCCCGATAGGAATACCAATCAGCGACAGGCGGTTGGCCTGCCCGTAAATCATCTTCTTTAACTGTCTTTTGGTTGTCCCCAAAGTTTTCAGTTGGCCATAAAAGCGGATGTCACTGGCAACAGAGATCTGAAAGATGTTATAGATAATCAGATAACCGCTTGCAAATACCAGAACCATGCAAATTGCCATCGGCAGAACTTCACGGTTGATATTCTGGTTCATTGTGGAATCATAAGCAGCATTGGGAGAAAGGGACACATTGGACAGGCCGGTGTCGGCTAAAATCTGTTCCGCCACATCTTCCAAATTGCTGTCGCTGTATAGGTCGATATGGAGCATCACCGTTCCTAATACCTGCCCGTTTGCCAACTGTTCCACTTGGTCGATACCTGCACACTGGCTTTGAACAAAGGCTTCGGAAACCCATGCCATACTTGCCATAGCAGCAGAATTTCCATCCCAATAGCCGGAGAGGGTAAAGGTGCTGGTGGTGATTTCTTCCCCGTTTAAGTTCTTACGCCATTGCAGGGTGATTTCCTGCCCCAATTCATAAGGCAGCCCCATTTTATCAAGGGTAATAGTGTCCAAAGCAATCTCATTTTCCTGCACCGGCATAGTTCCCTTGGTGGGATAGGAAAAGCTGGAACGGGCATAGTTTTCATCCCCATAGCGGATTTCTACCTGCCGCCCGGTCAATTCCTTGTTTTCAGCAATTCCAACCACAATGCTTTTGCCAAAGTCCCGGACAGCTTCATGGGTGGTGATCTTCTCCACATCCGCGTCCGTCATGATGCCGGAACTCAAATGGCTGTTATATCCGGCCTGCTGAAAATTCATGTTCCGCAGGTTTTCAACCATGCTCTGCGATAGGACAAACAGAGATGTAAACATTACCGTTGTCAGAACAATGGCAAAGATGGCAACCAGATTGCGTGTTTTGTTTGCCTTGAAACTGCGGTTTGTCAACATGCGTATCATTGATTTTTGTCTTTTCATGGTATCACCGCCTTACTCTGCAATCCGGCCATCTTCGATATGAATGGTACGATCTGCCTGCGCTGCAATTTCCGGGTTATGGGTAATCATTACAATGGTCTGATGAAATTTCTGGCTGGTGACTTTCAAAAGCTCGATCACTTCATCACTGGTCTTGCTGTCCAGATTGCCGGTCGGCTCGTCGGCAAGGATGATCGCTGGTTTGCTGGCTAAAGCTCTTGCAATGGCAACGCGCTGCTGCTGGCCGCCGGAAAGAGTGTTGGGCATATTGTAGAGCTTCTTTTCCAGCCCCAGCAAAGCCACGATCTCTTTGATAAATTTCTGATCCGGCTTTTTCCCGTCAAGCAGGATGGGCATTACGATATTTTCATACACATTCAAGATGGGAACCAGATTGTAGTTCTGAAAGATAAAACCAATCCGCTGGCGGCGGAACACAGTCAAGTCCTCGTCTTTCAGCTTACCCAGCTCGTAATTATCTACCCTGACAGAGCCGGAAGTGGGGCGGTCTAATCCCCCCAGCATATTCAGCAGGGTTGACTTGCCGCTGCCGGATGTGCCGATGATGGCAACAAACTCGCCCGGTTCAATCGAAATGCTTACGCCGTCCAGCGCCTTAACAATATTCGGCTCGGTGCCGTATTGCTTTGTCAGTTGTTTGGTGCTTAAAATACTCATGCTCTATAACCTCTCTTTGCTTTTTTGTGTTTTTTCTTCATTATATCCGGGCAAAAGAAAGGCACAATGGAAAATGTGTAAACTAACATCTACAATGAAAAAACTAAGTCTGCACAAAAAGAAACGCCGCTTCGTGAAGAAGCGGCGTCGATCCGTTAAGGAATCGGGATCAGGATTTTCAAAAGGTAAGTTCCATCCTCCTGACGGAAGCTGTACTGTCCGTCATATTTTTCAACGGCTTTTTTGATATTGGGAATACCAAAGCCATGTACGAAACGGTCTTTCTTTGTGGTTCCCTCGGCTGGCTGTGTTCCCGGTAAGGTGTTATTTTCCACCGTGATAATCAGCATATCCCGAACACGCTCGGCCTTGACAGTAATCAATCGTTGATTTTCCGGCAACCGTTCGCTGGCCTCCATAGCGTTGTCAATGGCATTGCCAAATATGGTGCTGATGTCCAACGGTTCTATGAAGTCCATACCCTTGAAATCAACCAAAGCCGAGAAATCAATCTGCTTTTCGCGGGCTTTTGCCGCCTTATCCTTTAGAATGATGTCAAGGAACTCGTTTCCTGTATGCACATAGTCCTCATAGTCTGCAATTTGAGAGCAGAGTGTTTCGGCCATCTGCCGGGTTTCTGCTGTATTCTGCCTGCTTTCCATGACAAGCAGGTGGTTTTTCAGGTCGTGGTAGATGGAGCGGACACGTTCTTCTTCGGCAATGCGCTCTTTGTAATAATCCCGCTGTGTTTCCATCTGCTGTACTCGGTATGCCGTCTGCATGGAATCATAGATATAGGCTGCCAGATACATACACCCGAAACTGGAAAAAATAGAAGCCCCACAGATGGGATAAACAATCGCAGTATTTTCCGGCATAAAGTAGATAATGTTGAAGATTGCCACAAATGAGGCAAGAATCAGCATATCAATAATCAACCATGTCTTTATGTTAAGATGGGACGGAATTTTTTCCAAAAACCTCCGCAAAACCAACCACGCGCCGATCCAGAACAGTAAGCGCAGTAAAAGTGACACTGTATGAATAGCTGTACCGATGAGCATTAGTGTTGGGTATTGCAAAGTCTCCTCATAACTTGCTTGGGTTATGATTTTGAATAATCGGCCCCCGGTGTCAAGCATTAAGTAGTTAATGGCAATGAGTGCTGGATAAAAAACAAGCATGACCGATAATTTCTCCATGAATGTCCCACGATAAAACAGCAGAACATAGAGAAACAACAACAACATCGTACCGAACAGACTTCCGGCATCATTGGAATAGATAATAGAATCAGCCAAATAGCCACAAACCAGAAACGCTATAACTTTCAGCACCACATTTTTGCGGAGAGGAAGAAAGGATTTCAGAATAAGAAAGAAAACCGCTGTATATCCCCATGCCAATAGAAAAGAGAGAATTTCAAAAAAGCGCATCATAAGAAATCCACCCAATAGTCCGTCAGCCGTTCCATAAATTCTTTCCGTTTCGGCTGGCTGATGGGAATGACCTCACCTGTAATCAATTCAATATCCAGCTTCTTGATGCCTTTCACATAGAACAGATTGACAATGTAGCTGGTATGGCAGCGCACAAAGTCTTTGTCGCAAAGTTCCCGTTCCACTTCTTTCATGCTCTTATAGCAGATAATATTTTCCTGCTCGGTATGGAACATCAGATTGCGGTTATAGGTTTCAACGTATCGAATGGATTTCAGCGGCACCTTATATTTGCCGGTATCGTTGGTAATCACCAGAGAGGGGGCATTTTCTTTCTGGCTGCGCTCCACGAATTTGTCCATTTCTGATTTGAGCCGGACATATTTCATGGGCTTAATGATGTAGTTCGTCGCATGGTATTTATATCCCTCAAGCCCATACTGTGTAAGAGTAGTGAGAAAAATAATACCCACGGTTTCGTCCATTTGCCGGATACGCTCGGCAGCATGAAGTCCGTCTACCATCTTCATTTGAATATCAAGGAAAATCAGGTCAATGGTTGGATCATATTTCTCGATCAGCTCAATACCGTCATAGTAGGCGGTAATTTTTATGTCCCGGCCTGTTTCCTTGCTATATTGATTCAAAAGCTCAGTTAGTTGTTGAACAAAGTCTCTTTCATCGTCACAAATTGCTATATGTAACATCGGTTTACCTGCTTTCCTTATATCGTCTATCGGCGGGCTTGGCTGCCTCTTTTGGGATCAGCCAAACACCTGCCATTTTCACAGCGCCGAGAATACGCCCCTCGACGCAGTAATAGTTGACTTGACGGGACGAAATTCCCCATTTCTCGCTTGTCTCTTTGAGTGTCATGTAGTCCATATTCGCACCTCAGGCAATATTTCTTATTATATTTCATCAGCTCGAAGAACGCAAGGCAGGAAATGTGAATAGATGTTGAATACGCTGCTATCGAAGAAGGATTTCTTTGATAGCTTTTTTTAATTCATCACTTGACATTGTGGCAAAGAATATCATAACCGTTATTGATTATGACACAGAGCTGGCTATGGATGGTTTAGAGTTTAAAAGTTGTCTGATCAAAGGGATGGATTATCTCTATGTTCTTTTACCGGTTTCACTAGGCAAAATAGAAGCAGCACTTTAAATGTGGAAAGGAAATTTTTGATGAAAAAAGTATTAAAAGGAAAAGTATATTGCACCGAGACTGCAAAAGAAGTTGCGCGTATTGAGAATGGATGTATTTTTACCGTAGGGTTAGAGTCTTGTTTCGTAAAAAGACAGGGGAATAAATTGTTTACTGTGGAAAATCCAAATATGGATAATGCAGGTGGTATTTTACTTAGTGATGGAAAGGAATGTAACCTTACATTGTTATATAATGTAGACAAATTATACTTTACAAAATATGCATGGAACCATATGGAATCATTAGAAATGTCACTTTATTTAACAGCTTTCCCAATACAAAAAAATATAGTATTGCATGATTGAAAACCAAATTTTTGAAAATTGAATATGGATAGAAAAACGGATGCTGGTGAGAATTTCAGCATCCGTTTAAGGTTCATATGGCTGTTTTAGTGATTTTTAAAATTCAGTTTCAAAAATTTTTTTCAGTTGGGCAAATTGATCTCTTTTGTTGTAAATAACAGCGATTACATGGACTTCTAATTGTGTTTTATCAATCCAGTAATATATAAGAAAATTATTGACAACAATTTTTCTTATACCTTGTGTGTCCCAAGGCTTTTCATTTATAACAGAAAAACGTTCTGGAAAATCTGACAGGCTCATGATATTTTTTTCAAATTTGTCCAGAAGATGTGCTGCAGCATCAGGGGAGCACAATTCATGTGAAATATAGTCTACAATTTCTTCCATTTGCTGCTGAGCCTGAGGTGTGATTTGTACATTATAGGTGCTTGGCATTATAATTAAATCCTTTTTCGTAAATCTGCAAAGACATCTTTTGCAGGGCGTGATTCGTTGTTTTTGGCTTGGGTCAGTCCGTTGTTTATCATCGTGTTAAATTCCTTGGCAGAAAGTTCATCTCTTGCCGAAGGTGCTGATGAAATGTTTAGTGAAAACGGGATTCCATTATGTTCAATGACTTGGCGATAAGTCATGTCAATAAATACAGATACTGGGATTCCAAGTTTTTCTAAAATAGCTTCTGCAGATTCTTTGATTTCTGGTTGTATTCTTGCTGTAACATTTGCAGTTTTTGCTGCCATATAAAACACCACCTTTCAATAGTAATGTACCACTTTGTATCGCAAATAGCAATACAAAAATGGATATAGATGAAGCTGTTATAAATTCAGATATTTTGCTTTCAAATATTCAGCATTTTTTTTGTTACCGCATTTTCCCAATCACATGTTGATCGCTTCCTGTTCCGTTACCTGTGTGGCTTTATCAGGATTCATTCTGCCGCAATTATTTTTTCTGTGGTATTTGGAACCGGTTTCGGATATCTGGTCTAAAAGAAAACTTTATAAAAAATATAAATTTGTTGTTATTGGCAGCAGTTATTTTCCGTATATAGTATGGGGAGTGTTTCATGGCACGTCCCGATTACAAAGGAAGGAATGCATTTTGATATCAAAATAGACTATGCTTTAGATTAAGACTAAAATTTGGAATATCCAGGGCATCAACCTGGAGTTTATTAATGAGCCGCACATTAATGCTGATTATTACAAAAAAATGCAAGCGCAAACTGTCGCCATTGCAAAATCCGGCAGGGAATCTGTGGACAACCTGATCCAGTCTGTGCTTACGGCCATTACGGAATTTCAGAAGGCAGAGACAAAAGAACAGATCAGGGTGGCGTTTGAACAGGCGGAGAAAGAGGTCACAGATCTGCACAAACGGATCTCACAGGGAATCCAGACGACGAAAGAGAGAAACCAGCTGTTACCGCCAGAGGAACAAAAGCAGATTGGAAGGCTGCGGGTTTTCCGTCAGAACAAAAAAATCAGTGGAAATGAAGAACCGGATCGTAAAGATGTCAAAGTGCTTTTCCGGCAACATGTCAGATAAGGAATGTATGGAAATCTTACAGATCGCCAGAAATACGTTTTATAAATATAAAAGAGAGCTTTTGGCAGAAACAGAAGATGCCGGGAGCACAGTGGAATAAAGCGGTAAAGTTAAAATCGGATGAGGGAGCATATCCCGTCATCCGATTTTTCGCGTCCGGTTAAGTTTCATGACTTCTTGTGCGGTACTGGGAAGGGGAGCAACCTTTCTGCTTATGAAAGATCCGGCTGAAATACAGGGCGTTGTTGTATCCGACAATGCGTGCAATCTCATTGATGGAGTAAGTTGTATTTTCTAACAGTACCTGTGCGTTGGTCATCCGAAGCGAAGTAATGAACTGCACTGGTGTTTTACCGGTATACTTTTTGAAATTGCGGATGAACCAACTGACACTCATGCCAAGGGAAGAAGCATAGGCATCAATATTAATCTCATGGTTGTAATTCTGGTTAAAGTAAGAGGCAGCAGTATCCATCTGCCGATCCAGAAATTCGTTTTTCAGGGTATGCTCCTGGAGCATTGCCCGGTGGAAGATGATGAGCAGGTGGCATAATAACAGCGTCAGCATTTCCTGGTAATCTGCATCGCATTTCTGTAATTCTAAGATTATGTGCTTAAAGGCGCGCTCATACTCTAAGGATGTCCCGACCGGGAAGATCCGTTCTTTATCTGTAAATCCATTTTTCCGTAGGATATTTTTTACCTCGCTGCCGGTAAAGTGTACCCAGTAAACTTCTGTTTTGTCTTTTCCATAAAACTCATACTTCTGCAGTTCCGCAGGACGGTAGAGTACGATGTTCCCAGCAGAGACGATGGTCTCGTTTTCTGGTTTGTCAAAATGAAAATGCACCAGTCCGGAAGCAATATAAATGATTTGGAAATCTTTTCGTCCTTTGGGACGGTAAGTTGGCATTTTTGGATGGCTGGAGAGCCGGTAGGTGCCACAGCTCCCGACAATCAGGGGACGTGTCCGGTCTTTAAAATCCAGATGGGAATTGTTCAGGTAGCCGCTATTGATATACATGGGAAATCCCTCCTTTTTTCCATTGTATCATTTTGTGCATATTCTGTCTAATTCTGTTTATAGACATTTCTTGCAGGAATATTTAGAATGTAGTCAGCAAAAACAAGGAAGGACAATATGTTTTTCCATAATAGGGAAAAACGGACGAAACAGCAGATGTACAAAATGATACATATGAGGAGGAGAAGGAAATGATCGTACCACGCTATTATGAAGATCTGGAAATCTTACACGATAACACCATGCCGGCAAGGGCTTATTATATCCCTGCATCCAAAAAGATGGATGATCTGATTGAACACAGGGAAACATCTGACCGTTTTCAGTTACTGGATAAAAACTGGAAGTTCCAGTATTTTGAAAGCATTTATGACGTAAAGGACCGCTTTTTTGAGACAGGATATGATACGTCAGGATTTGAAGATCTGAATGTATTACATGCCTGGCAGTTGTTCGGACATGATGTACCACAATATACCAATATCCGTTATCCATTTCCGTTTGATCCTCCATATGTCCCACAGGATATCCCATGCGGCGCCTATGTTGAGATTTTTACCTATCATACAGATGAACAGGCACCGATGGCATACTTGAATTTTGAAGGCGTGGACAGTTGTTTCTATGTCTGGCTCAATGGCAAATACTTAGGTTACAGTCAGGTATCCCACATGACATCTGAATTTGATGTGACGGATTTCCTAAAAGAAGGGGAAAATACACTGACAGTTCTGGTGCTGAAATGGTGTGACGGTTCTTATCTTGAAGATCAGGATAAATTCCGGATGAGCGGTATTTTTCGGGATGTGTATCTTCTGAAACGGCCGGAGCATGTGGTATGGGATTACCATGTAACGACCGAACTTGGAGCAGACCATGCAGATGTAACGGTTGCTTTTGATTTTAACGCTCCGGTAGATACAGAAGTTGTGATTGAAAACCGGGAAGGTGCCCGTATCGCACAAGGGGAGATCAGTGAGGATGGAACACTTGACTTTGAGATCTGCCACCCGGTGCTCTGGAATACGGAAAATCCGTATCTGTATACACTGATCATCCGGACCAAAGCAGAGACCATTGTGGATCATATCGGTCTTCGTCAGATTGAAGTCAGGGATAAATGTGTTTACTTTAACGGACAGAAGATTAAGTTCCGCGGGGTAAACCGTCATGATTCCGATCCAATCACAGGATTTACCATCAGTGTGGAGCAAATTAGACAGGATTTGATGCTGATGAAACAGCACAATTTCAATGCAATCCGTTCCAGTCATTATCCGAACGCACCGTTCTTTTACCAGATGTGTGACAAATACGGATTCATGGTCATTGATGAAGCAGACATTGAAGCACATGGACCGGTCATGCTGTACCGGAAAGTGGATACCGACGAGAACCGGTTTGACCGCTGGAATGAACAGATCGCGGATGATCCGATGTGGGAAACTTCCATTGTAGATCGCGTGCAGTTGATGGTGCAACGGGATAAGAACCGTCCGTCTATCGTGATGTGGTCGATGGGAAATGAAAGTGCGTATGGCTGTAACTTTGAACAGGCACTTGCATGGACAAAAGTATTTGATCCGAGCCGCCTGACACAGTATGAGAGTGCCAGATACCGGAAAAGTGGGAAAACCTATGAATATGGGAACATTGACCTGTATAGCCGCATGTATCCTTCCCTGGATGAGATTCGGGAATACTTGCAGAAAGATTCCAGTAAACCGTTCCTGCTGGTAGAGTATTGCCACAGCATGGGAAACGGACCTGGGGATTTTGAGGATTACTTCCGGATAATCCAGAAATTTGACCGGATGTGCGGCGGCTTTGTCTGGGAGTGGTGCGATCACGCCGTTGCACATGGAAAAACAGAGAATGGAAAGACCATTTATTATTATGGCGGGGATCATGGGGAGGAGATTCATGATGGCAATTTCTGTATGGATGGTCTGGTATACCCGGATCGTACCCCGCATACCGGTCTGCTGGAATATAAAAATGTGTACCGCCCGGCAAGGGTAGTTTCCTACGACCAGAAAAGCCAGGAACTTGTTCTGCATAACTATCTGGATTTTGATGACTTGAAAGATTATGTAACGATCGGATATGAAGTAACACAGGACGGACTTACCGTGGATCGTGGCACGCTGGCACCATTTTCGGTAGCACCACACAGCGAGGGACGCACAAAACTTGCGGTCAGTGTCCCGGCAAAAGGAAAAGTATATTTGAAAATCAGCTACTATCTGAAAAAGCAGGTGCCTCTGCTGGCAACTGGATGGGAACTTGGATTTGACGACTTCCTCCTGTCAAACCAGGATGGCAGGAACCAACAGAAACTTGCATGGTTAGAAGAGGACAGAAACGAACAGGATATCAGTGTACAGGAATGCAATACGGCAGTCACCCTGCAGGGAAATGATTTCTGCTATGTGCTCAGTAAACGGAGCGGACTGTTTAAGCAGATCCGGTTTGCGGGTAAGGATTATCTGGACCATCCGATGCAGCTTAACATCTGGAGGGCTCCGACAGATAACGATATGTATATCAAGAAACTCTGGAAGGATGCGCATTTTGACAGTGCATACAGCAGGGCATATCAGATGAAGATCACACAGAATGAAAAGGGCGTTTCCATCAAAGCCAGGATCGGAGTGGTTGCGGATACCGTACAGAAGATCTTAGAGGGAACGATCCTCTGGGAGATTGACGGGACAGGAAAGATCCATGCAGACATGCTCATGGAGAAAGACCCGGAGTTTCCGGTACTGCCAAGGTTTGGCATACGCCTGTTTTTGGAGAAAGGCATGGAAGAAGTGGCATATTTTGGCATGGGACCGCAGGAGTCCTACCGGGATAAGCACCAGGGTTCCTATCATGGACTGTTCCGGACAAAAGTAGCAGAACTTCATGAAGATTATATCCGCCCACAGGAGAACGGAAGCCATTTTGATTGTGATTACGTGCAGGCAGAAGGCGCAAGATACGGTCTGACTGCGGTTTCAGACGATACATTTTCCTTCCAGGCATCCGAATATACCCAGGAAGAGCTGGAACGCTGTGCCCATAATTATGAATTGGAAAAATCCGGCAGTACCGTACTGTGCATTGACTATGCACAAAATGGCATCGGTTCCAATAGCTGTGGACCGGAGGTATTAGAAAAATACCAGTTTAATAACGTATTATTCCGGTTCCGGTTTACACTGGTTCCGTTCATCTCAGTCTGAGTTGAGACTCCCACTTCTGCAAGTGGTGAGTAATAACAAATCTTTCTCAGTGGGAGTTCAATCTCCGACTGAGATAAACGCTCCGCGAGGATGTGCAGTGATTCTGAGAAGAATATGTCAGCTTTCGCTGACCAGAATCACGCACCAAGTCTCACGTGCGTTCGACTTGAATAAGGGATAATAAAATTATGTTGGTGTACTAAGGTACATAGGAAGAGAGAGGACTTCATGGAAGAAAAAATGTATTTGAAATGGTATAACAAAATTGGCTATGGATCGGGCGATGTGGCAGGAAACGTGGTGTATGCGTTCCTGACCTCTTTCGTCATGATCTATCTGACGGATACCATCGGTCTGATGCCGGGCATTGTCGGAACACTGATCGCGGCATCCAAGTTGTTTGACGGTGTGTCAGACATTTTCTTTGGATCGATGATCGATAAGACACATTCCCGGCTTGGAAAGGCAAGGCCATGGATGCTCTATGGCTATATCGGATGTGCGATCACCCTGGTTGCGGTATTTGCAGTCCCGACCAGCTTTGGTGATACGGCAAAATATGCCTGGTTTTTCATCGCATATACCTTGCTTAACGGTGTGTTTTACACAGCGAACAACATCGCATACTCCGCGCTTACTTCCCTGGTAACAAAAAATGCCAAAGAGCGTGTGCAGATGGGGTCTTACCGTTTTATCTTTGCTTTTGCCACAAGCCTTGTGATCCAGTCTGTTACGGTTGGGTTTGTTGATAAATGTGGCGGTGGGGCTGCCGCATGGAAAACGGTTGCAATCATTTATGCAATCATCGGTTTTGTGGTAAACACGATCTCATGTCTGTCCGTAAAGGAACTTCCAGAAGAGGAATTAAACGATGGTGCGGTAACAGACAAGGAAGAAAAATACGGACTGGTACAGGCATTCAAGCTGCTGGTCAAAAATAAATTTTATATGATGATCTGTGGCGTTTATATCTTACAGCAGTTATACAGTGCCATGATCGGAGCCGGTATCTATTACATGACATGGGTACTGAAGAATAAAAGCCTGTTTGGTGTATTTGCATGGGCGGTCAATATCCCGCTGATCATTGCACTGGTATTTACGCCGACACTGGTTGGTAAATGGAAAGGCATGTACAAATTAAACCTGCGCGGCTATATGCTGGCAGTAGCAGGCAGGGCACTGGTAATCGTTGCAGGTTACCTTGGAAGCGTACCGTTGATGTTACTGTTTACGGCGGTCGCTGCACTTGGACAGGGACCATGGCAGGGAGACATGAATGCGCTCATCGCATCCTGCTCGGAATATACTTATCTGACACAGGGAAAACGTGTGGATGGAACGATGTATTCCTGTACTTCCCTTGGCATCAAGATCGGTGGCGGAATCGGAACCGCACTGGTCGGATGGCTTTTGGAGATCAGCGGATATGTAGGTACGGCAGCAACACAGCCGGCATCCAGCTTACGGATGCTCTCCTTTATGTACCTGTGGCTCCCACTGGTATTTGAGGTCCTGATCATGCTTGTCCTTTCCAGAATGAATGTGGAAGAGACAGTGGAAAACATAAAAAGAGAAAAAGGCATCGCATCTGACTGCGTGACGGATGAAGAATAACAGGCACGATGGATCGCGGATGGCAGGAGGCATTGTCTGAAAAAGAAAAAAAGGCAATGCTTTTTGCTTTTTGGATAGAACAGGCAGGGGTTATGCATGGTAGACATGCAGGAAAAATGCGGTATAGAATGAAAGCAGTTGTTCCAAATAAGATGTCATCTGTTTACGCATGTGTTCCGACCTCCTTTCCTTACAAGTCTATTCTAGGATGAAACCAGACATCCTGCGTGCCAGATCAGCACAAACAGTGGACAAATGTTGCAAATGGAAAACGAAAGGGAGGAAAGACACCGATGCATTTAGCCTATAAAAATACGAAAGATGAGATACTGGCAGTGATGCGCCAGGCAAAACATGAGCCGCCACACCTGCATCATGCCCTGGAGCTGGTGTGGGTAAAAAGCGGGAGCTTAGAGCTTGGTATGGGCGAGGAACTGTACCACATGCAAGCCGGGGATGTCGGGATACTTTTCCCAGATCTGATCCACCATTACCAGGTATTTTCTGCCGGACAGAACATGGCAGTCTTTGTAAATGCACCGCCCTTTATCGTGGGTGCTTATGAGGAAACGCTAAACCAGAAGGCTCCAAAAATCCCAGTGCTAAAAGCATCGGTCATCCCGGAAGATGTGTACCGTTCTTTTGATGCACTTTTAACAACAAAAGACATCCCCATTGCACAGGCATATCTTCAGATCATTCTTGCCAGGTGCATAAAGGAACTGACACTGACAGAAAAGAGCAATGTGGAAAGTGAGGACCTTATTTACCGGACGGTCGCTTATGTATCCGCACATTTTAATCACGCTGTTTCCCTAGAGGAGATGGCAAAGGCACTGGGTGTGAGCAAATATGTGTTATCCAGGATCTTTTCCAAAACCTTTCACCGGAATTTCAACCAGTACCTGAATGATGCAAGGCTTGGGTTTGCCTGCCAGCGGCTGGAAACCACTAATGATACGATCACAGAAATCTGTCTGGACAGCGGATTTGAGAGCCAGCGTACCTTTAATAGGGCGTTCAAGGAACGTTTCAAAATGTCACCGAGCCAATACCGTATCCTGCAGCAAAGGCAGCAGGAAGAAAAGGAGGAACAATATGGAGTATTTGACAATGACGATCAGGGAACAGAAAAATATTGCACTGATTGCACATGATGGAAAAAAACAGGAAATGTTACAATGGTGCATCGAAAATCGGAAGATCCTCAAAAAACATCACCTGTGTGGGACTGGGACGACTGCCCGGATGATCACAGAGCAGGCGGGCTTATCCGTCAAAGGGTATAACAGTGGTCCGCTTGGCGGGGACCAGCAGGTCGGTGCCAAGATCGTAGAAGGACAGATCGACATGGTGATCTTCTTTTCTGATCCGCTGACGGCGCAGCCACATGATCCGGATGTCAAGGCACTGCTCCGGATCGCCCAGGTTTACGATATCCCGATTGCCAACAACAAGGCAACGGCAGATTTTCTGATGCATTCCACCTTCATGGATACCTGCTATGAGCATCAGGTGGAAAATTTCAAACAGGCGGTGGAGCATCGTGCAGCAACATTATAAGCAGCATTATAATAAGAAGAAATACGACCGGATGCATCATCTGGCAGCAATCTGGATCTGGAGAGAACTATGAGCGGATTACAGGTCAATATGACCAAAGGCTCCATCCTAAAGTCTCTGCTTATCTTTTCGCTACCAATCCTGATGTCGAACCTGTTTCAGCAGTTATATAATACGATAGATATCCTGATTGTAGGAAATTACCTTGGCGATTCATCCCTTGCCGCCATTGGGGCATCTTCATCGATTTATGAACTGCTGATTGGGTTCTGCTTTGGGGTTGGCAGTGGTCTTAGTATTGTAGTGTCCCGGTATTATGGATATGGGGACAATGAGTTGATAAAAAAAGCAGTGGCAGGGGCGATTGTGATCGCCGGATGCCTGACGGCTGTGATGATGCTTTTTTCCCTGGTGGGACTCTATCCCTTAATGCGGCTCTTAAAAACACCGGAGTCGATCCTGTCAGAATCCTATTCTTACATTTCGGTCCTGACCATTTTCATCGGTGTCATGTTTGCCTATAACCTGTGTGCCGGATTGCTGCGGGCGATCGGAAACAGTCTGATGCCGTTACTATTTTTGATTTTCTCCTCTATTGGAAATGTGCTCCTGGACCTGTTATTTATCACACAGTTTGACATGGGCATCCGGGGAGCTGCCATTGCTACGGTAGTGGCACAGGGGATTTCCGTCCTGTTATGTATTTTTTATATTCTGCGCTATGCGGCAGTTTTGGTGCCAGAGCAAAGGCACTTTGCGGCAGGAAAACATCTGTACGGTGAACTGCTTTCCCAGGGCGTATCCATGGGGATTATGAATGCAGTGGTCTGCTCCGGGACGGTGATCTTGCAGCGCGCGATCAATCATCTCGGTGCAGTTTATATCGCATGTCAGGCAACGGCAAGGAAATTAAATTCCTTTATGATGTTACCAAACACAACCATGGGTGCGGCAATCGCAACGTTTATATCCCAGAATGCCGGTGCAGGAAATAAAGAGCGCATCAAAAAGGGGATGCGTATCGCCTGCCGGATGAGTATCTGTTGGGGTATCATCGCAACGGTGGTGCTTGCCCTGTTTGCAAAGGATCTGGTGGCATTGTTTGGCTCCAAACAGGCTGAGATCTTAGCGAATGCTGCCCTGTATCTGCGAGTGGCATCTCCGTTTTATGCGGTGCTTGGAATCCTTTATAATATGCGGAATGGTTTACAGGCCATGGGCGAAAAGAGAAAGCCATTGACTTCGAGTTTCATGGAGCTTGCAGGAAAGATCCTGTTTTCCGCCTGCATCATACCGGTGCTTGGTTACTGGGGCGTGATCATCTGTGAACCCCTGATCTGGTGCTGCATGACGGCACAGCTCGTGTACTGCTACGTCCATGTGATGCGTGACAACCCACGAAATATGGGTATGGAAACTTAAAAAATATTTTGTACATAAGATTTTGACAGAAAGGAAGATGTTGAACATGAAACGAACATGGTATGCGTTTATGGTGGCAACAGTCCTGACGGTCACATTTGCTGGCGGCTGTGGAAAGCAGGATGCCGCAACGACAACACAAGGGACACAAGCAAAGGAAAGCGGGGCACTGACGCTCCGGAGATAGTATTGTCAGCTTAGTTATTAAGGGTTGGGCGGCTGACAAAACCTGCGGAATGATCTTGGGCGGAACATTCTACATATGATAGAGAGGACAAGTCTTCAAAAAAAGAGTATCCTGGAATGTATGCAGATGGGCGCAAAAAACAGCAGTATCACGCTAGGGTATCAGGGTGCCTGGTAGATGGAGGCGCGGAATCAAGATAATATATAAAGTGAAAAAAAGAGACTTTTTCCGGATGCGGCAGGGCATTTCCTGAACTATGGAAAAAGTCTCTTTTTTCATCATTTTGTATAGTTTCTTACAATGGCATTCATCTCAGTCTGAGTTGAGACTCCCACTTCTGTAAGTGGTGAGTAATAACAA